>Ga0247727_10006631_pt1 | contig 22630 bp, 22 predicted proteins | sample WisWelCaveWW1625_FD_202498 | JGI IMG/M metagenome (GOLD analysis project Ga0247727, IMG submission 202498) | Biofilm microbial communities from Wishing Well Cave, Virginia, United States - WW16-25 | ecosystem: Environmental > Aquatic > Deep subsurface > Groundwater > Cave microbial mat | place...
GTGGCGGTGTCAGGCGGCGGCGGGACGGGGGTGGCGGTGTCCGGCGGCGGCGGGATCGGGGTGGCGGTGTCAGCAGGTATGCTGGTGGAGGTGCGAACGGGCGTTCGCGCCAAAGTCGGCGGAGGCGGAGGCGGGGGCGGATTGTCAGACTCCGAGTTGCTCGCAGTAGAGGGAGGCGGCTGATTAATTTCCTGAGTCGTCGAAGAAGGTGTCGGCGCCAAAGTCTCGGTAGGAGTGGGAGTCAAGGTGGGGATAGGGGTGCGGGGGGCTGTTGGAAGTGGGATGCTGGTACCTTCCACCTGGACAACATTGGTTTCCAACACCAAAGGTTCCGGAGTCGGGACGACGTTGCTTTCGCTTTGAACTTCATTAATTAGGGCGGCCTCTAGCGGGCTTAATTCGGGCAAACTGGCATTATTAGGCTCTTCATAGCTTACTACGCCAAACTGGGACAAAGAAATAAAAAGCGGGCTAAGATCAGCCGAAGCGAACGCCAACCGGGTCAACCCCTGCACAATCAGCAAGCTGATCAAAATGGCAAGGGTAATTGTGGCAATCCAGGATCTGATTTCTTTGTTGAGCTTCATAGTGCTATGATACTACACTTTCTTTTAGGCCGGCACCTGACTTAAGGACTTGGCTAGACGCTGTAATTCGTTCTTAGACAATCCAAATTCGGAACTTAGTATCTCGCTCACTGTATCAAACTGTTTAGCCGCGTGTTCAGTCCAGCGCCGGACATCGGTCTGGCTTACCCCCTTGAGCCGGGCAATTGTAGTCAGGCCAAAGCCCCGGCAATAAAGATACAGGGCTTCTACCACCTCGGCGCTATTTGGGCCTGAGTCCAACCAGCCCTCGACACACTCTAACATCGCGCGGGTGCCAACAACTTTGTACACCGGGAGCGAGTCCTTTTCTCCCAGATAAATATCGCCATGCTCGGCGGTCACCAGCCAGTTTCTGTCTTCTAGCAACTCCAGAGCCGCGCCTGTGACAAGAATGGCGATGTCGTCAGAACCATTTCCGGCATCTCGCATGCGCGAAACCACTTTTACTACGTCGCCAGTCAATGTATATTCAGAACGATCCGACGCGCCGACATTGCCGGCGACGACCTCTCCAGTATGAATGCATATATCGAGCTTCACCGAAATTTGGCCGCTGTCGATCCGGCGGGCGTTAAGCTCGGCCACCCGAGCCCGAATGGCAATAGCGGCTTGGATTGCCCGGCGCGCCGACTCGGCGGGTTCGGCGCTGACCGGCGCCCCGAAGGCCGACACAATACTGTCGCCATTAAGGCGGGTCACCATTCCGCCCGATTCACGCACTGCGCTGATTATGATCGTGCTGTAATTGTTCAGGAAATTGACAACTTCCTGCGGCCCGTAATACTCCGAGACGATAGCGAAATTGCGAATGTCAACCGAGAGCACCGCCACAAACTTCTGCTCACCGGCGAGATCAACCCGGCCCGCGAGCAAAGCATCACGCACTTCTTTTGAAGCGATGCGGCCAGAAAGCTCGTTCATCATCTCGCGCTGGCGCAGTTCACGAATCATCCGGTTGAAGTAGCGGGCCAGCAGTCCAAACTCATCGTCCGTGTGCTCTTTCACTTGCACGTCAAGATGGCCTTCGGCGACCAACTCCGAGGCGCGTACCAGCTCGAATACGGGAACGGAGATGATCTGGGCCACCACCACCCCCAGGCCGATGATGGCCAGGATACCCATCATGAACCAGATGGCAAGTTCAGTGGGGCTAAATTGGTTTTCGGCGATGCGGGAGCGTGGCAGGGCGACGCCGATCATCCACCCCGAAGGCTCACTCCGCAGGGCCAGGGCGCCCAAAACTTCGTTGTACTCTTCCCCTTCAACAGTGAACAAACGGCTTTGCAGGCGGCTCAACTTTCCATCGGCGACAGCTTGAACTGTTTCCTCTGTCAACGCCGGCATCTGGAAGACATCGTCAAATGTCGTCGCCGTCGCCCCGCCGTCCGGCTTGAAGATTGTAATTTTAGCGTCCGGGTTACTGCTCATTTGCTGAACCAGGTTATCGAGCAATGTGCCGGCCAGCACCGCTCCAATAATCTGATCCCCGTCTCTCACCGGGCGAACGGTATACGCCGACGCTCCCCAGGGCGCTTCAACGATGCCGACAAATTTATCGCCCAAAGCGTCCGTTTCACCCGCCAGAACGCGTTGCACCGGTTCCCAGGACTTAAAGTCGGCGACCTCGCCGGTGATGAAAGTGTCTTCATCAGACCGAAGGCTGTAAATTGCCTTGCCGCTGGCATCCAAAATGTGCACCAGCGACAGGTTCGGGTAGTTGGCCACAATGGGGCGGATGAGTTCATTCAGCTTCGCCGTGTCGCGCGAAGCCACCGCCTCGGCCACACCTGCCGTCCGCCCAATCGCCCGCACGTTCGCCAGTTGATCGGTTTCGACCTGAAAGACAGAGCCGCTTGCCACCGCGAAACTATCAACCAGTTGCCCACGGAATTGATCTTGCAAGGTCCGGGCAAAGGCCTGGCTGACCAGCCAGGTGGCCACCCCTGCCAGCAGAAGCACCACGATGATATAAGGGATCGTGATCTTCAGCCGCAGAGGAAGCGAAAGGATCGCGGCAAACAGGCGCGAGGCCGGGTTAAGTTTTGGGTAATCTCTCATAAAATGTCAGCGGTGTTTTGACAATCTTCCGCCCCGAATGTGGTCAGACTATCAGCTTAAAGTCAAGATTCAGCAAAAATTATTGTAACTTTTCGTTAACTGCTAAGATTATAGTACACTTTAGGAAATAACACTTACCTACTAACCCGAATTTACTATTCGTGAAAGAGCAAATCCTTTACCTTGACCCGCACGACGACTACCACTCGGCGCGGGATAAAATCGGCTGGGCGCAAACCGACCGGGTCCTGCTCGCCTGGCCGCCACGCCAGCGGGCGCGCAAGCTCAACCGCCAGCTTGACCTGCTCTTGCTACAACGCCATGCTGCCGCCCTCGGGGCGAAGTTGGCCTTCGTCACCGACGATCCCGTCGTCTGTGATCATGCGGATACTCTGGGTATCCCGGTTTTTGACTCGGTGAACGACAGCCACTTGCACCCCTGGCGGTCGCGCCGTTCTCCGCCCCCGGCCCGTCGGCCCGGCCCCAAACCCGATCCTGAAGATGATCCGCCGCTTTTCGCTTTGCCCCAGCCCAAGTGGCTGAAGTTGCCCCTGCTGTGCTGGCTAACGGGCGGGCTTGTCTTTGTCTTAGCCGTCAGCGCCGTCACCATCATGCTGGCTCTCGTCGCGCCGGGCGCACGCGTCACCCTGGTTCCCCAACAACAAATGCTCACCGCCAGAGTCGGCATCACCGCCGACCCGGCTCAAACTGAGATCGACGTCAACACCGGTCTGATTCCGGCCAGGGTCATCACCGTCATCGTGGCTGGTTCAACCGAAGTCTCCACCACCGGCAGTGTTGACGAGGCTACGGCCAGGGCCGGAGGCGATGTCACCTTCACTAACCTTACTACGCAACAAGTCCGCGTCCCGGCAGGCACGGCGGTACGAACGACCGGCGGGACGCCGATCCAGTTTGTTACCCAGAAAGACGTTATCCTGGAATCGCGACGGGGGGCAACGGGAGATGCGCCGATTCTGGCAAGCGAGCCGGGGCCACGGGGCAACGTGGACGCCGGCCTGGTCAACAGCATCGAAGGGCCGCTGGCCGTGCAGGCCGCCGTAGTCAACACCGCTCCGACGAGCGGCGGCGAAGTGAAACAAGTTGCTTCGGTCGTCAACGACGACCGCAAGCGGGCCAAAGACGAATTGTTGGCCCAATTGCGACAGCAAGGCTATGCCGAATTGCTGGCCCGGCTACAGGAAGGCGAGTTTGCCCCGGTCCTAACCGTCCACATCGTCGAAATCCTCGATGAAAGCTACGACCACTTTCCGGGGGAAAAAGCGGATCGGCTGAAGCTGGAGATGCGAGCCGAAATTGGGACCATCGTCGTTGACGAAGTTGAGGCATTTGTGGTGGGCCAGGCCGAAATCAACTCGCGGCTGGGGGAAACGTTGGCGCTAATCCCCGGCACGCTGGCGTTCACGCGAAGTGAAGCCGTGGCCGTGGATGAAGCGGGGCGCATTGAGTTTGAAATCACTGCCACGGCGCAGGCAGGGGCGGCCATCAACCCGGATGCTGTTCGCGCGCGCGCGCGCTGGCAGGCCGCCGATCAAATCGCCAGCGTCCTCTATCAAAGTTTGCCCGTCGCCCGGAAACCTGAAGTGACCATCTGGCCTGACTGGTTTCAGCGCATGCCCTGGCTGGCCTGGCGAATCGAGGTCGAAATCAAGCCGGAAGGATAAGCCATGGCTTTATCTTTGCAGTAAGATTTCCAGCGCTTTGATCAGGGCGTCCGCGTCTTGGCGAGAGTTATACGCCTGAAAAGATACCCGGACAAACTGTTGTCCATTCCACTCGACTACCGGCGCCTCAATGCGAAACTCATCGTACAGTCTTGTCTTCAGTAATTCCACATCAACCCTGGGCAAACGGATGGTGGTCATTTGCCTGAACCATTCAGGGGAGTCGGGGCAAATCGCCTCCAGGCCAGTTAAGTCATTCACCCGTTGCCGGGTCTCGCTGGCAAGAGCGTGGCATTCCCGGCGCACTGCGTCCCAATGATGTTCGGCTTGAAACTGGATGGCGGTTGGCGTTGCCAGAAAGGCGGCCAGGTCGCGTGTGCCTTGCCATTCGTGGAAGCTGATGAAGCGGGTGCTTCCCATCCCTGGCGTTGGCGGAATGTCGTCATTTCCCCAACCCCAACTGACTACCAACGGCTCCAGCCACGATTGCGTTTCGGGGCGAGCATAGAGAAACGCCGAGCCTTTTGGGGCGCAGAGCCACTTGTGGCACGCGCCGGTGTAAATATCTGCGCCGAGTTCAGTCAGGTTGAGCGGAATCTGTCCGGGCGCGTGCGCGCCGTCCACGATGGTGAGCAGGCCGGCGGCGCGGGCGCGGCGGCAAATTTCCTGCACCGGGAAGGTGAGGGCGGTCGGGCTGGTGATGTGGCTGATGAAGATAACGCGGGTGCGCCCGGTGACTCCGGCCCAGAAGTGTTCGACCAATTCTTCCGGGGTGGTGACGGGCAAAGCAACGGGCCGCCGGATGTAGTGAGCGCCTGCCTTTTTGCACACCAGCGTCCATGTGCGATCCAACGCGCCGTATTCATGGTCGGTTGTCAAGATTTCGTCGCCGGGTTTTAACGCCAGGCTTCGGGCCTGGTTGCTCAAACTGTGAGCAACCATGTTGATGGCGGTGGTGGGGCTGGGAAAGTAAACCACGTCGGCGGCGGCTGAACCGAGGTAGGCGGCGAGGCGGGCGCGGGCTTCGGCCATCAAGCCGGCGATGCGCCGCCCCAAAATTCCACTGGCTGATATTCTAGCTCCCTCTGCCAACGTTGATAGACTTCAAAAACCGGTCTAGGGCACGCGCCAAAGGAGCCGTGATTGAGGAAGACGATGTTTGGATCGAGAAGGAAAAGAGGTTTGAGGGGGTTGGGCACGGTTGAATTATAACCATACTCGTCTAGACACAGCCCGGCGCAAGCCGATTATTCGGGTTGAAAATGGGACTTAAGGAGGGCGAGAATGGCGTTCAAAGTTAAAGGGGAATGGACTATAATGGTGACTGACCTTAATTTCGAGAGAACCATTATGGCACAGAGAATTTTAGTTGTAGACGACGAACCTGGCACTCTCAAGATGTTGGAGATGACTATCAAGCTCGAGGGCTATGAGGTGGCGACGGCCCGTGACGGGCAGGCGGCGCTTTCGATGATCCCTGAATTCAAGCCCGACCTGATCATTCTGGATATGATGATGCCCGGCCAGACCGGCATTGAAGTGTTGAAGACGCTCAAAAAGCAGTACGCCAATCCGCCGTCGGTGATTATCTTTTCGGCGAAAGGCGGCATCCCCGACATGGTTGAAGGGATGGAGGCGGGAGCATTCAAGTATCTGGTCAAGCCCGTCTCGCGCGTTGATTTAATCCAGAATATCAAATCGGCCCTGGTCGCCCGCGCGTTTCGCAAGCCCAGCGTCTGATTGCAGATCGCGTATAGCAAATCGCTTTCCGGTCTCGTGGTTGAACCTGGCTCCTGCTGATGCACATTGGCGGGAGCCGGGTTCTTTTTTATCCGGTGTTCTTCAGCCCGGCGGCGATGCCGTTGATGGTGAAGACGATCACTTCGCGCAGGCTGTCCGCCTCCAAGCTCTCGGGATCGGGCAGGGCGCGCAAGCGGCGAAGCATCTCCACTTGAATGTAATTGAGCGGGTCCACGTAAGGGTTGCGGCGGTTGACGGATCGCTGGATAACCGTCTCGGACTCCATCAGTTCGCTCTGACCGGTGATGGCGAGGACGACGTCACGCGTCCGCTCGTATTCGGCGCGGATGCGGTCCAGGATGCGCCCGGCCAGAGCGCGATCCGGCACGAGATCGGAGTACAGGGCAGCAATGCCCAGGTCGGCTTTGACGAGCGACATTTCGGCATTTTTGATCAGGGTGTTGAAGAAGGGCCAGCCGTCGTACATTTCGCGAGAAACTTCACCCGCAGGGGGCTGTGCCAACGACAAACGTGAAACGTCAAGGGCAGTGCCCAGGCCGTACCAGCCGGGGAGGTTGAAACGGCTTTGCATCCATGAGAAAACCCAGGGGATGGCGCGGATGTTGAGCACCTGCGGGCCGCCACTGCGCGGCGCGCTACTCCGCCCGGCGGGCCGTGACCCCAGGTGCAGGCGGCTGATTTCGTCGATCGGGGTGGCGGCCTGCCAGTAGTCCATGAAGCCGGGTGTTTCGTAGACCAGGTTGCGGTATTCGGCGCGGGCGGCGGTGGACATGGTGGACATAGCTTCACGCCAGTGGGCGGGGAGGGAAGTGTGGGCGTGTGGGGGTTTGGGAGTGTTTCCCCCTTTCTCCCACACACCCACACTCCCAGGCACGTCTTCTGATTTCGGCGCAGAGGCTAGTAGAACGGCGTTCACGATCTGTTCAAGGTGGCGGTGGGCGATGTCGGGGTCGGCGTAGCGGGTGGCGATGATCTCGCCTTGCTCGGTGAGGCGGAAGCGGCCATTGACAGTGCCTGGCGGCTGGGCGGCGATGGCGCGATTGGCGGGGCCGCCGCCTCTTGCCACTGTGCCGCCGCGCCCGTGAAAGAAGGTGAGCTTGATGCTGTGTTCGCGGCAAGTCCGGGCGATGTTCTCTTGCGCTTGATATAGCGCCCAGTTCGCCGATACGTAACCGCCATCCTTGTTGCTGTCCGAGTAGCCGATCATCACCATTTGTTCGCCGCCACAACCGGCGAGATGAGTGCGATATACGTCGAGTGAGAACAGCCGGGCCAGGATTTGTGGCGCGGCGTCGAGATCGTCGAGGGTCTCGAAGAGGGGGACGATTTGCAGGTTGGCGGCGCAACCGGCCCAGCGCGCCAGGAGGAGGACGGTCAACACGTCGGCGGGGCCGCGAGTCATCGAGATGATGAACGGGCCGAGCAGGTCGGGGCCGTAGACTTGTTGGGCGCGGGCGATGAGTTGAAAGAGCTTCCACGTTTCGGCGGTCTCGGCGGTGATGCCGGGGCGCTCGGCCAGAGCCGGGGCGGGTTGAGATAACAGCCAGGCCAGCACGGCGGTCCGGGCGTCGTCGTTGCCCTCTTCAAAAGCCAGATCAAGTTTCAGGGCGCGCAGAATTTCGCCGAGGGCCGAAGCCAGCCGCGACGAGTCTTCGCGCAGGTCGAGGCGGGCGGCGTGCAGGCCGAAGAGGTCAAATTGGCGCTGGAGAGTGTGGAGCAGGTCGGATGCGCTAAAAGCGCGTTTGGCCGAGCCGGCCACCAACGCAAGCGGAATGGTGAAGTTATCGGGCTTGATTCGTTCCGAGGATGACGCATTGCTCGAAAGCCGGGCCTTCACATCGTCCTGCGACTCGTTTTCGAGATCGGCGGCGAGCAGAGAAGCGACAAGGCGATAAGGTTCGGTGGTATAGCGCCGTTCGAGGAAAGCGGCGTGGGGCGGAAATGGACGCCGCTCGCCGAGCCAGTGTTGAAGTTCGGGCGAAGGCGGAAGGCGGCGGGCGCTGAAGCTCAGGCGGCGGGCGAGGTCGCGCAAATTGGCCTGGTGTTGTTCGACGGCCAGGCCGCGATGCAGGCGCAGGGTTTCGGCGGTGACTTCGGCAGTGACGTTGGGGTTGCCGTCGCGGTCGCCTCCGATCCACGAAGCGAGTGTGAGCCAGCGGGGTGGCGCGGCCAGGCCGGGGTAATGTTCGGCCAGCGCCGCTTCGAGTTCGGCGTAAATGCGCGGCAGAGCCTCCCAAAAAATCGTTTCCACAAAATACAAGCCGGTCTTCACTTCGTCGGCAACAGTGGGGCGGGTCGTGCGAGCGCGGTCGGTGAGCCAAAGGGCCGTAATCTCAGCGCGCAACACGCCAAGCAAAGCCTCGTGTTCACGGGGCAGGGGGTTGCTCAGGTTGATGGCACGCAGAGTTTTTGCGATGCGCTCCACTTTGGAGAGGATGGTGCGGCGCTTGGCTTCGGTAGGGTGGGCGGTGAGGACAAGCTCGATGCGCAAGCCGCGAAGTAAATCGGCCATTTGCTCTGGAGCGACGCCGCGCTCTTTTAGAAGCGCAATGGCTTCGGCCACCGACTCGCTGGCCGGCGCAGGGTGGCGTTCACGTTCACGGTCGCGCAGGGCGTTCACCCGGCGGGCTTCTTCGGCCAGGTTTACAAGATCAAAGTAGAGGGTGAAGGCGGCGGCCACGGCCCGCGCTGTGTCGGGCGAGAGGCGGGCAACTTCCTCGGCAAGCCGGGAGCTGGCAGTAAAGTCTCCGGTGCGCCGCTCTTTACCCAGGTTGCGAATGCGCTCTTCGGTCTCAAAGAGCGGTTGCGTCTCTTGTTGCCGGATAACGTCGCCGAGCAGTTCGCCGAGTTGGTGGATGAGATCGGAGAGGTCCATGGCTACTTTGGCCGGAAGCCGGGGCGCGGCGTCAGCTTCACTTTGATCCGCTTGCAGTCCATCGCCTGCGTTTTTGTAACCTGCCTTTGCTTCAACGACGGCAATCGGGATATTTTGCCGATCTCTGGAAATGAATACCGAATAAACCCGGGTTGAATTCCGGGTAAGCGGTCTTCTGTTTTTTTGAACCAGAAAGAGAGACAATCCGTGAGGGGGGAAGTGGGCGCGGTTTCCGCCCGGAGGCCCACCACTGCCCTCACGGATAGTAGTTTATACTATCCGTGAGGGCAAGAGTCGGGGAGAGAGGATTTGAACCTCCGACCTCACGGACCCGAACCGTGCGCTCTAGCCGGGCTGAGCCACTCCCCGAAGTATGGGCATTATAACTGAAAGCAGCCGAGCTATCAAGTTGACGCGGACGCGGCTTGCCAGCTCAACTATTCTTGAGCCATGCGCCTCATTATTTGCCTCGACGGAATCGGCCCCGAATATCTCGCCGCCTCACACACGCCCACGTTTGACGAATTGGGCCGGCGCGGCTGGCGGACAATCGGGCAGGGGGCGATGCCGTCGGTGACCAACGTCAACAACGTCTCCATCGTCACCGGCGGCCCCCCGGCATTGCACGGGATCACGGCGAATTACTATTTTGATCGCGCCGCTGGCCAGTCGGTCTACATGGAGTCCGCCGATTTCATCCTCGCGCCGACGATGTTTGAGAAGGCGGCGCAACATGATCGGCGCTCGGCGGTGATCACGTCGAAAGATAAATTGCGCACCCTGATCGCGCGCGGCGCGAGCGAGGTGATCTCTGCCGAGTCGCCGCCGAGGTGGGCGGTGGATGCCCTCGGCCCGCCCCCGCCCATTCTCTCGGTGGAAGTCAACCACTGGCTCTTTCGCGCCGCCATTGCCCTGTGCCGCGTTCACCCGCCCGATCTGCTTTATCTCACGCTCACCGATTACGCTCAACACAAGTTCGCGCCGGAGACTGAAGAGTCACAGGCCAATATTGCGACGCTCGACTCGTTACTGGCTGATCTGCTGAACACCGGCCCCGAGTTCGCCGTCGTTGCTGCCGCCGATCACGGCATGCGAGCCAAGATACGCGGCCTCGATCTCGGCAAGATTCTGGCCGGGGCCGGGATCGCCGCCGATGCGATCCCCATCATCAAAGATCGCTACGTGGCGCATCATCAGAATCTTGGCGGCTCGGCGTACGTGTATTTGGAGAACATGGCCCAACTTGCAGAGGCGGTTGCCCTGTTGAAAGCCGAGCCGGGCGTGGAGTCGGTTTGGGGGCGAGAGACGGCGGCCACGGAGTTTCAATTGCACCGGGATCGGATCGGCGATCTGTTCGTGCTGGCGACCGAAGAGACGGTGTTCGGGGCGTTGCTGTCGGCTCGCGAAGAGGCGGCTGTTCGCTCGCATGGTTGCTTGCATACGCGCCCGATCCCCATCATCGGCTATGGCCCCGGCCTGCCGAAAGAGCCGTTCAAATTCAACTACGAAGCGGCAAGCTGGATGCAGTGGTGAGGTTAACGCGCCAGCGCAATGCACACGCCGCCCAGGGTGATGGTCACCGCCGCCGTGAGGCGCAGGCCGCGCGCCGGTTCGCGGAAAATCAGCGCGCCGGCGATGACGCCGATCACGATACTGAACTGGCGCATGGCGACGACGTAACTCGTGTGTGCGCTGAGTTGATAGGCCCACAGCACCAGCCCGTACGCGCCGAACAACAATGCGCCGACGCTCAGAGTCCGTTTCCAACCGGCTTGCCCGTGGGTGGCGGCGGGTAGACGCAAAATGAACAGAAACAGCGTGTAAAACGCCCACGATAAAAACAGTTCGTACATTCCGTAGCGTAACGCATTCAACGCACCCGGCGGCATGACTTTAGCCGCCGCGCTGTCGGCCACCGAGTAGCCGGCCGTTGCGATTGCAGTGAGAAGAGTCCAAAACAGGGCGCGGTTCCAGTAGCCGGCCAGCCTGAATTCGCGGAGCGAGTTGAGGGGCAGGAAGATCGCGCCGACGGAAACGAAGGCGATGCCCAGCCAGCCGAGCGGCGCGGGCGGGTTGCCGCCAACAAGATCGGCCAGGGCGACGAGGACGGCGGGCAGGCCACGCGCCAACGGATAGACGATGGTGAAGTCGCCAGCCCGATAACCGAGCGACAACCCAATGAAATATAACCCCTGAAATAGGCCGGCCACTAGCAGATAGCCCCACACGACGGGCAATATCGTTGCCCCGGAAAACTCCGCCGCCAGCGTCGGGATGAGGCCGACGATGGAGATGGAGAACAGCGCCCGACTCAAAATGTCGGAGCCGCGCTGGTCGCGGGCGATGAGGTTCCATCCAGCGTGCATGAACGTTGAAACGAAGACGATGGCGATTGCGAGGGGGGGCACGGGGATGAGGAGTGAGGAGGGAAGAGAGGCGCCCCTCCTCATCGGAGTTTACGGATGTCGCTTCTCAACACCCCTCCACTCGCCTGATGCCCCTGCCCAATCACCACAAATGCGTCCGGATCGATCTCGGTCACGATTGCGCGCACGGCGTTCACGTCGGGGCGGTTGATAGTGCAAAACAACACCTTGCGCTCGGCTTCGGTGAACATGCCCTGCCCGCTCCACGCCGTCACCCCCACTTGCAGGCGGGTGAGCAAAGCATGCGACACCTCCCCGGCTTGCTCGGTCACCACAAACACGGTTCGCACCACGCTGGGGCCTTCGAGGGTGTAGTCCGTCGCCAGGCCCCAGAGGAAGAGCATAATGAGCGAATACAGTGCCTTGTCCCAGCCGAAGACCAGCCCTTCCACGAAAATGATCGCGCCGTCGGTGAAGAGATACATCTGGCTCAACGGGATGCCGGTCTTGATTTGCAGGACGCGGCTGATGATGCCGCTCCCGGCCGACGTGCCGCCGCTGCGATACACCAGCCCTGTCGCAATCCCGCCCAGGGCGCCGCCGCAGATTGCGTTGAGCACCAGATCGTGGGTGATGCCGTTTGGCAACCACGGCCTGAGCAAGTCCGTGCCGACGTTGTAGATCAGCACCACGTACAGCGTCTTCGACAAAAATTGGAAACGCCCCAAGTAGCGAAAGCCGACCGCTATCAGTGGCAAGTTCAGCGCCAGCATGGTCAGGCCAATCGGCCAGCCGGTGAAGTGGTTGATCACCAGCGCCGAGCCGGACACGCCGCCCGGCGCGATGTCCGGGGGTGCGAGGAAGAGATTAACGTTGACGGCCAGCAACAATGCGCCGAGGGTCAACAGCAAATAGCTTTGCAGGGTTGACGGCCAGTCAAAGTGTTTGAGCGATTCGAGTGGTTTGCGATTCATTCAAGCTCCAGGGTTCCATTTCATTCATCCGGGCGTTGGGTGGGATGTGCGTGGCGGGTGGGGCGGCGATGATCGGGTTGTTTGGATAGACCGTTCCACAGCCAGGCGCGCCGTTTGAAAATGAATGTCCACCATGTCGTGGACGTTCTTTGAGTAGCCACCCGACAACACAATGGCGACCGCTACTCCGGCGTGGGCGCAGTGATCGAACACCAATCGATCGCGCCGGGCCAGGCCGGCTTTGCTCACCCTCAACCGCCCCAACGTGTCCCCCTCGAACGGATCCGCCCCGGCCAGATAGATCGCTAACGATGGGTTTGAGAGTTGCAGTGCCCGTTGCGCGCCATAATCCACTGCCTCAAGATACTCATCATCGCCTGTCCCATCCGGCAACTCCAAATCCAGATCGCTCTTCTCTTTGTGTAACGGAAAATTGTTCGCGCCGTGAATGGAGAAGGTGAACACGGTCGGATCGTCGGCGAAGACGGCGGCAGTGCCGTTGCCTTGATGGACATCGCAATCGAGGATGGCGATGCGCCCGGCGCGGCCCTCGGCCTGCATGGCGCGGGCGGCAATGCCGACGTCGCAGAACACGCAGAAGCCTTCGCCGTGATCCGGGTAGGCGTGGTGCGTGCCCCCGGCCAGATTCATCGCCATGCCTTCGGCCAGCGCGGCCCGGCAGGCCGCAATCGTTCCGCCCACCGAGCGGCGCGAACGTTCGAGCAGGGCAGGTGACCACGGGAAGCCCAGCCGTCTCTGTTCCTTTTCCGTCAGCGTGCAGTCTTTCAGTTTTTGTAGATATTCGGCGGTGTGAACGCGCAGAATTTGCTCGTCGGTTGCCGCTTCGGACTCGATGAGGTTCTCGGGCGAGGCGAGCCGCGTCTGTTCGAGGCATTCGCGCAATAGCACGTACTTGCGAATGGGAAAACGATGGCCTTCGGGGAGGAAGAAGGTGTGGCTATCGCAATAAAAGAATTTCACGGGACGGTTGGCCTATTTGGTTTTCGAGGGTAAAGCAAGTTCGTTGAACCAATGAACGACAGTTTGAGCATATAGCTGCATCAGCCGCGGATCTGGATTAACCGCATATTGCATCGAAAGTCCATTGCCAAGCGCAATGGTCAAAATGACGGCGTCGCGTTGTTGTTGAGTAGGGGGATTGCCGCCGGAGAGGATGGCGGCGGCGCTGTCAAGCACCCGTTTTTGTTGCAGAGCTAGACGCTCACGCAAATCCTGATTGTAAAACGCGCGAACAAGCAATTCCATCAATAAAGGATCCCAGGGTCCTTTTGAGCCGGTCTCACCCTGGCTGATCCAGAAATTCGGGTCGCCGCCTCGCGCCGGAATGAGCATCGCCAATGCTTCAAGTTGTTGTTCGATTCGACGGTCAAGAATTGCTAATGCAAGGTCTTCTTTTGAGGCAAAATCTGTTTTTTGGGATAGGCTGGATTATTTTTGCCATTGCCCAATGGCGAGCTGGCGACGGGGCATGGCCTGCGTGGGCCGCGACAATTGTCTCGATGCTGACTCTTCCATTCCTGCCGGTATTGGGCGGCGTATTATTTGCCCTGGGTCTGGGGTGGGTGGCGTGGTCGTCAGTCCGTGTCGATCAAGGCAATCGGGCAAGTGCCTCTACGAGGTGAACCGTTTGATGACCAGCACCGCGTTGTGGCCGCCGAAGCCAAAGGCGTTGCTCATCACCACATCCACTTTTGCGTCGCGGGCGGTGTTCGGGACGTAGTCGAGATCGCACTCCGGATCGGGAGTCTGGTAGTGAGCAGTTGGCGGCAAAACATTGTCGCGAATGACGAGGGAGGAGAAAATTGCTTCCAGCGCGCCGGTCATGCCCATGATGTGGCCGGTCATGGATTTGGTGGAAGAGACCGGCACTTCGTAAGCCTTTGGCCCGAAGGCGGCCTTGATGCCCCGCGTCTCGGCGGCGTCGTTGAGGGGCGTGCCCGTGCCGTGCGCGCTGATGTAGCCCACGTCGCCCGGATCGAATTTGGCGTCCTGTAGAGCGAGCCGCATGGCGGCGGCGCTCCCCACGCCTTTCTCTTCGGGGGCGGTGATGTGGAAGGCGTCGCCGGTGGCGCCGTAGCCCGCGAGTTCGGCGATGATGTCCGCCCCGCGCGCTTTGGCGTGTTCCAACGCTTCCAGGATGATGACAGCTCCCCCCTCACCCATCACCAGGCCGTCGCGATTCTTGTCGAAGGGTTGGGGCGTCATTGAGTAGTCGTCGTTGCGGCGGCTCATCGCGCCCAGCCGATCAAACGACCCGATGCCCACTTTGGAGATTGAGGCTTCGCTGGCTCCAGCGATGGCGGCGTCTATCTCGCCGCCGCGAATCAATTTGAAAGCCAGACCAATTCCATCTGCGCCTGAAGCGCAGGCCGAGAGCACGGCCAGCGCCGGGCCTTTGGCCCCGGTGTCAATGGCGATCAGGCCGCTGGCCCCATTTGCCATCAACTTGGGAATGGTGAACGGATCAACGCGGCGCGGCCCGGAACTGTTGATGGTTTCGACCGCTTCTTGCAGGGAGATGATCCCGCCCGCGCCCGAACTGACAAACACACCGACCCGGGCGGCATTATCCTCTCGAATCTCCAACCCGGAGTCGGCCAGCGCTTCTCTGGCGGCGGCGGTGGCAAACTGCTGAAACCGATCGCGGCGGCGCGCTTCTTTGGGATCCATGAATTGCGCCGGATCGAAATTTTTGACCTCGGCGGCGATTTTGACCAGAAAGTTGGTCGTATCAAAGGCGGTAATTGGCCCGACTCCACTGCGTCCGTTGAGGCAGGCTTCCCACGTCTCTTTCACGCTCAGCCCCACGGGAGTGACGGCCCCCACTCCGGTGATTACAACACGACGAGTCATAGTTCGCTTTCCTGTATTCCCGGCCAACGGATATTGTTATCCGTTCAATCCGTTGACGAGATTTTGTCTTCTGCCTTCGGCGTATATTCTCCCTCAACCCATTCTTCGCCGCCCGGCCCGACTTCCTTTTTCCAGATCGGCACGATCTCTTTCAACCGGTCAATGCCGTAACGGGCCGCTTCGAATACGCCGGTGTCACGGTGGGCGGCAGAACAGGCGATGAGCACGGTGGGGGTTCCGGGGTCGAGCCGGCCAATGCGTTGCACGATGGCGATGCCTTCCACCGCCGGCCAGCGCTGGCGGATTTCGTCGGCCACTTGTTTCATTTTGGCTTCGGCCATCGGCGTGTAGGCTTCGTATTCCAGGTGCGATGTTTCGTGCCCCTCGCCTCGCGTCGTCACGCCCCGCACCATGCCGGTGAATACGCAGGCCGCGCCGGTGGTGGGCAGGGTGATGCCGGCGACCAGCGCGTCCAGGTCGAGTGCATCGTTAGTAACCCGGAAGAAGGTGGGAAGTTGCGTCCCCGCATCGACGCCGCCAGAAACAGGCGGGAACAAGGCCACTTCATCGCCGTCGGCCAGCTTATCTTCAGGAAAGGCGAATTCGTGGTTGCGGGAGACAAGGGCCGTGGGCAGGGCCGGAGTGAGGCCGGGGAAACGGCCTGCCAGTTCGGCCTTGAGGTCAGCCACAGTGGCCGAGTCGGCCACTGTTAGCTCGGCGCGGTTGGTCTGCGCGCGGTCTTTAAGGGTGGCGAAAAAGAGGACAGAAATTCTCATCGCTTGCTTGGCGTCCGAATCCAAATTTCCTCAACAGGTTGTTCGTGAACCTGTCGAATCAATACTGACGTTCGGCCATACCTGACGCGCACGCGGCGATATAGTTCTGCATGATCAGGGTCGTGGTCAACGAGTTGCCGATTGTGCACTGCCACCCACTGCCCAAAATGCTTTTCCCTGAGTTCCGGATGCATTGCTTCGTACGCCTCAATCTCGCTGTCCAGCTTTGCGCGCTGTTGCTCACGTAGATAGCGTTCGACAGCTTCGTTCACGATGTCGTTAACGCTCCGTGACTCCAGCTCCGCATCTTTCTCTAAGGCCTCTTGCAAATCGGCCCTCAACGTGATTGTCTCCATTATTTCCTCCGTCGTCCTTCAAATTGCGAAGTCGCTCTTGCCTCCGTGCTTCTCGATCAACCGCACGTTGGTAATCTGCATCGTCTTCTCAACCGCCTTGGCCATGTCGTACACGGTCAGGGCGGCCACCGAGACGGCGGTCAGCGCTTCCATCTCCACTCCGGTCTTGCCCGTCGTTCGCACCGTCGCCGTAATTTCAACGCCGCCGCTGTTTCCTTCCAAAGTTTCCTTCAACTCAAGCTGAACGTCAATGTGGGTCAGCGGCAGAGGATGGCAGAGCGGAATCAACTCGGCGGTGCGCTTGGCGGCCATCACCCCGGCCAGTTGGGCCACGGTGAGCACGTCGCCCTTTTTCATCGCCCCGGCGCGGATCAGGGACAAGGTCTCGGCCTTCATTCGCACTTCGCCTTTGGCAACCGCCATGCGCTCGGTGTCGGGTTTGTGGCCCACGTCCACCATACGGGCGCGGCCTTCGGAGTCGAGGTGAGAGAGTTGGGACATGTGACGATTATAATCGATTGGCTGGCTCGTTATTCATGGTGAGTGATTCTTCGAACGACCTCTCCCGTCTCCAAAATCGTCTCTACTCGAAAATCCACCGTCGGGTCGGGCGTTGAACCGTCGCCAACCAGAATCGTGGTCATGCCGAGCGCGTGGGCCGGGCGCAGGTTGCGCACGCTGTCTTCGATGAGGATGCAGTCGGCGGGTTGAGCATTGATGCATTTGAGCAAAGCCTGATAGGCTTGCGAGAGCGGCTTGTTCTCGAAGCCCATCGCCCGAATATCCACAATCGTCTCAAAGTGGCGGGCGACTCCCAGCCGGGCCAGCACCCGGTTGGCGTGATTGACGTCGGCGTTGGTGAAGATAGATTTGGGTTGGGGCAGGGCGGCCAGCATCTCATCCAGGGCCGGGTTTGGCGTAATGTAGCGAGCAAGGTCAACGGCGTGGATGAAGGCCAGATAGTCGTCGGGGCTCATCTGCGGGTAGTTGATCATCAGGCCCCGCAGAGAAGTGCCGTAGGTCTGATAGTATTGCCGGCGAACGTCGTTAACCCGCGCCGGGTCAATGCCGATGCGCTCCATCATGAAACGGTTGATGCGTTCGCCGATCTCATCCCATAGCCCGTTGCCGGGCGGGTAGAGTGTGTCGTCGAGGTCGAATATCAAATGAGAGATTGGCACGGGGGGATTATAAATGGCGAATGGCAGATAGCAAATAGCAGATGGCAGATAGCAAATAGCAGATGGCCGCTTCGCGTAGCGGATGGCAGGTGGAGAATGACAGATGGCGAAAGAATTGTATCTGGCGCTCGACTTTGGCGGGACGAAGCACGCGGCTGGTTTGATTCAGCGGGGAAGCCGCCAATGGCTGGGGCAACGGCGGGGTTTGGCCCCACCGAACAGTGACGGCCCAACCGACCGAAAGGCGATGTTTACGTTGGCCGACGAGTTGTTGGCGGCTCACCCTGGCGAGTTAGCCGCCATCGGCGTCAGCTTTGGCGGCCGGTAAACTGGGCGGCAGGCCGTGTCATTTTGTCACACCACGTTCCGGGCTGGGAGGATACGCCGTTGGTGGAGATTCTGCGCGGGCGTTATGGCGCGCCGGTGGCGATGGACAACGACGCCAACACGGCGGCGCTGGGTGAGTGGCGTTTTGGCGCGGGCGTTGGGTGCGACAGTTTGCTTTACATCACGGTCAGCACCGGCATCGGCGGCGGCTGGGTATTGAGCGGGCAAATCTATCGCGGCGCGGACAGCATGGCGGGCGAGATCGGCCATCTGGCAATTGACCCAAACGGCCCTGTCTGCGTGTGCGGCAAGCGCGGCTGTGTGGAGGCGATTGGCTCCGGCACGAACATCGCGCGGGCGATGAACGCGCACGCGCGACGGGGTGAGTCGGGCTGGACGGCAGAGAAGGTGAATCGGGAAGCAGAGGCGGGCGACCCGTTGGCAGTCGAAGTGATGGAAACGGCGGCGCGGGCGCTGGGGCTCGGAATCGGCTACGCCATCACGCTGATGAATCCGCAGAAGGTGATCATCGGCGGCGGGGTGGCGAACGCCGGCCAGATTTATTGGCGGACTCTACGGGCGACCGCCGCTCAGTTTGTTTTGCCTCAGATGCGGGTGGAAGTCGTGCCTGCCGCACTGGGCGGCGACTCGCCGTTGTGGGGGGCGGTGGCGCTGGCTGAAGCCCTGACTTAATTCTGGATAGAGTTAGTCGCCTTTAGATATATAATCAATAGGCATGGAAATCAAACAAGCCGTTATGGTGCTGGCCGACATCAGCGGCTACACCCGCTTCATGACAGCGCACACCGTGAACCTGCTCCACGCCGAGGTCATCATCGCCGAGTTGCTGGAGGCGGTGATTGACCGCACCGAATACCCGCTCACGCTGAGCAAGTTGGAGGGCGACGCGGCCTTTCTGTACTTGACGCTGGACGCGGACGCGGGCGGCGATGCCCGCGCCGTCACCCAGGATGTGTTGCGGCAGGTGGCGGCCTTCATTGACGCCTTCAAAGCGAGGGAGCGAGAACTGATTGCCTGCAATGTCTGCACGTGTGAAGCCTGCCTCAAAATTCCCCAGTTGAAGATCAAAGCCTTCTTACACGTCGGCCAGACCGTCATCAAAAAAATCCGCCAATTCGAGGATCTGGGCGGTGAAGACGCCATCGTGATTCACCGCCTGCTGAAGAACTCGATACCGGCCAAAGAGTACATCGTCATGACGGAGGCGTTTTACGAGTTGAGCGGCGGCCTGGCGGGGCAGACTCCCGAAGCGCGCACCGAGGAGTGCGAGGGCATCGGCCCGGTAGCCATCCGAGTCTATTACCCGGTCGGAGAGGAGCCGCCCCTGCCGACCCCGCCCTCGCCATTCTCGCCAGTGTCAGCGGAATACAAGGCCCTGAGCGATCGTTTCGACGTTCACATGCGCCGTCGTATCCAGGGCCGCGAACCTCCGCCCAACTTCGCCCATTTGCCCAATGTCCGGTTCACACCCTTTGACTGGTGGAGGATCGTCTGGGAAAACGTAGTATTTATCGTGACCGTCCTTCCCAAAGCCCTGCGCGAGCATCTGAGTCGCAAGCGTTAGCGCCAAGAGGAGATTGAGATGGAACTCAAACGAGTGGCTTTGGTGATGGCCGACATCAGCGGCTATACCCGTTTTATGAAAATCCACACCATGAGCCTCCTGCACGCCGAGGCCATCATCACCGAACTGCTGGAGGCGGTGCTTGACCATGCCGAGTTTCCACTCACCCTGAGCAAGCTGGAAGGCGACGCGGCGTTCATGTACGCCACGCTCGACGACGACCGTCAGACCGCTGCCGCCGCTACGCGAGACATTCTGCGGCAAGTGACGGCGTTCTTCGAGGCCTTCCACGCCAAAGAGCGCGCGTTGATTGCCTGCGATACTTGCCGCTGTGAGGGATGCAACCACATCGCGGAACTCAAGCTCAAAGCCTTTCTCCACGTGGGCGAGGTGGCCTTCAAAAAAATCCGGCAGTTTGAAGAGCTGGCCGGCGAGGATGTCATTCTCATCCACCGCCTGCTCAAAAATACCGTCCCGGCCAAAGAGTACATTCTCCTTACCGAGCGGTTTTACGAGTTGAGCGGCGGAATCGGGGATAGCCCACTGGAGGCGCGCACCGAAGAGGCCGAGGGCCTCGGCCCGGTGGCCGTGCGCGTGCATTACCCGGCGGGCGACCCCACGCCTCTCCCGCCCCGGCCTGCTCCCGCCCCGCCCTCGCCCGACAACCCGGAACTGATGGCGCTCGCCAACCGCATGAACGATTACGCCGTCAAGCGCGCGCTGGGCCGCATGGAGCAACCACGCTTCAATCACCTGCCCAACACAAAATTAAGCCCGGCGAGTTTGCTGGACTACTTCGTGGTCGGGATCGGCAACAACCTCATGGAAGCGATACATTATCGCTTGCAAAGGAAAGCGCGAGGCTCGCGGCCCATGCTGAGTTAGCCCGCTCGTTGCATCGTAGCACTCTGCAAATTCGCGGTCTCGCCGATAAGGAGGTGACTTGCGCCAAATGCCAGTAATCTTTCCGACAAGTTCTACAGCCTATCTACGGAGACTCGCGTTCAATGAAGGAGGATTTTCCAAATGAAAACTCAAAATCTTATTCGCTGGGGCAGTCTGGTGACTATTGGGGCCGCGATACTCCTGGTCATCGGCGGACTGGGCAGCCTCAATGGGCGTACCGTGGTCGGACAATGGTTCACGATAGCCGGCTTTGTGGTCTTGGTCTTCGCGATGATGGTCCTCTATCTCACGCAGGTCGAACGGAGTGGGGTCTTAGGGCTGGTTGGCTTCGTCCTCACCGTTTTGGGCGCGACGCTGATTCCCATTTTCCAGTTTGCCGTGCTGGCCCGCGTGGCAGAGGTAGACCCCGAAAGAAAAGTGGTCCAGTTTTTCAACTCGACCCCTCTGGGCTTGATCGGCCCGATTGGTTTTGTCCTGGGCCTGATCGTATTTGGCATTGCGACGTTTCGGGCGCGTGTGCTGCCCCGCTGGGCTGGTTTGTTATTGAGTGTTGGGGCAGTGCTCGGCTTGGTGGGCGGTGAATCCGGCATCATGGCGATCATCGGGGCGGTGGGAGGGTTAGCCGTCAGTTTAGGGCTCGCCTGGATGGGCTGGGCGCTCTGGTCGGGCAAGGGTGAGATGGCTGGACAAGCGAAACCTGCAATGTAAGACTACTGCCGCCGAAGGAGACACGGTGGTGCATCGGATTACGGCTCATGGCACGATGCAAGGTTCCTTCTTCGGGATGCCGGCGACAGGCAAACATGCGTCGTGGCCCGAGATTCACATCGCGCGCGTGAAGGACGGCAAGACTGAATCGCTGTCTGCGCATGGAAGGAGATGAGACAATATGTTTACCGTCGAGTCCTCCGAGTTCATCAACCGCTCAGTTGAAGAAGTTTTCTCATTTATCTCTGACAAGGAAAATCTCCCGCTGTGGGCCTCCGGCATTCTCTCGGCCAAACAGACCAGCGAGGGGCCAAAGGCCGTTGGCACAACATTTCTCGTTGTGGTCCAAGCCCCCGGCCAAAAGGTTGAGACCAAGTATTCATACACGACCTATGAGAAGAACAAAACCTTCGCGGGCATGGGCGTTGCCGAGCCGATGATGGTGTTTAACGATCGGTATCAATTTGAGCTTGGTGACAACGGGACGTACGTGAAAATCCGCCTGGAGATTTCGCCGCGGGGCTTTCTCAAACTTTTACAACCGCTCATGCGGTTGATGATTGGCAATACCATCCGCGCCGAGTTGGCGAAGGCGAAAAAGGTTCTTGAAAGCCGCGCTTAGACAACTGATCGCGTCAATTAGCAGTTGTCAGTAAACAAGTTCGAATGAGTTTTTTGGGGCCTGTGGCGGGCGCAGTCTGGTGTTTATGGCTCGGTGTGAGCTTGCTGCGGATGTAACGTATATACAATTCATCACTTGAGGAGGCAGGTCTATGCAAACTCTCAATCCCACTCGCATTCGTTGGGGCACACTGGCCCTCGGCCTATCGGCGCTGTTGTTTTTAGCATTTCAGTTGTTTCACCCCGTCAGCTCTCTGGATTTATCCAGGCCCGACGAGACCGCGCAAACTTTCGGTTCTACAGCTTTCGTCTTGACCGATAGTCTGTTGATCGTCGCCTTCACGCTACTCCCCTTCGGAGTTCTAACCTTGTGGGCGTACTTGGCGAAAAGCAGGGCCGAGCGTTGGATGTTTGTGGCGATGGTTCTGCTGTTGGCCGCGCTTGGGCCGTTTCAGGCCTTCAGCGGTGTTGGGGCCTTCGCCTTCTCCGCCGCCAGTCAAGTTTACCTGCAAGGCAATCAAGGAGCTTTGGAGGTGCTGAGGGCGCTCACACAAGGGCCGAGTGTTCCGTTTGGATTATTCGGCGTGCTTCTACTCGTGTTAGGCTCCATCGCGCTGGCGATAGCGATATGGCGGTCAGAGACGCTGCCGAAATGGGCCGGGGTTCTGTACGCTCTGGGTTTCATCCTGTTCATTGTCGCCGTGTCAAGCCCGGCGGGTGTCCAGAAAATCTTTCGCCTTGTAGATGGCCTGCTGGGTGGTATCGGCGGAATATGGCTGGCTTGGAGTATGTGGCGTAAACTATAACCATGAGCTCTCAGACTCAGCACGGCTACCTCGTCCTGGCCGACATCTCCGGCTACACCTCTTACCTCGCCGGGGTCGAGTTCGATCACGCTCACGAGATACTGACCGACCTGCTCGACACGATTGTGCGTTCCTTTAAGTCACTGTTGACCATTGCCAAACT
>Ga0247727_10006632_pt1 | contig 22628 bp, 11 predicted proteins | sample WisWelCaveWW1625_FD_202498 | JGI IMG/M metagenome (GOLD analysis project Ga0247727, IMG submission 202498) | Biofilm microbial communities from Wishing Well Cave, Virginia, United States - WW16-25 | ecosystem: Environmental > Aquatic > Deep subsurface > Groundwater > Cave microbial mat | place...
AACCACTCGTACGCCGTGATGTCGTCGTTGGTGCCGGACGAGGAGTCGGGGTCCGACGAAGCCGACCCATCGAGATGCACCGCCGCCCCCTCGAGGCGGTCGCACTCCACCGTCGCCTGTGTCACTGCCACTGCCTCGGGCGCCAGGTTCAGGTACAGATCCCGCTCGCCTTGATACAGGAAGGTCGTGGAGGCAGAGACTGGCAGAGTATTGCCGTCGGTCAGTCCGATCATCAGCCGGTAGCTGTTCCCGGCCGTCAGGGTGCTGATGTCGAGGTGCCGCGGCGGCCGCTGGGTGAAAGCCTCGTCTACAAGAGCGGCCGTATCGGACAGGAACCTCCCGGTGAGCGTGTAGTCGTCATAGGCCAGGATCGTGAAGTCGATGTCGGGTGATCCACCCTGGACGCGCCGCAGGCAGATGTCCGCCGGCAGTGGCAGGCCGCTCAGCGGGAGAACGGTGTCGAACAGGAGGCCCTCGCTCCCGCAGGGGCCGGCGGCGAGGAGGTAGTCGAAGGCATAATCCCCACATCCGACGTTCGAGTCGATGTCAAAGAGGAACGGCTCGCCCACGGAGAGGTTTGTGAACCCGATGCCCTCCCCTTCGATGTGGTGGGGCAGGAACGCTCGCGAGCATCCCCCCTCCCCGAAGGCATCCTGGATCTGCACCTCACGAACACCTGCCCCCTGGATCCGCACGTCTCCGCTCAGAGCCTCCCCCTGCGGGTCCCTGAACAGCACCGGTACCAGGAGTCTGCTGCTGCCGTTGCCATGAGGAGCGCCTATGGCCAGGATCGGCTGGCAGGCATCGCCCGAGCCATCATGGTTCGCATCCGCCTGATCGCTGTTGGTCACCGTGGGGCAGTTGTCACACAGGTCGCCGGGCGCGTCTCCATCCTGGTTCCCCTGCTCAGGGTCGGAGCGAGCCGCACAGTCATCGCAGACATCCCCCACCCCGTCGGAGTCGACATCGCGTTGATCGGGGTTGGCCAAGCCCACACAGTTGTCGCAGATGTCGCCCCGCTGGTCGCCGTCGGCGTCCTCCTGCCCGGCGTTGGCCAAGAGCGGGCAGTTGTCAAGATTGGCGCACCAGCCATCGCGATCAACGTCATTGCGGTGGTCCAGCGGACAGGGGTCACAGGCATCTCCCAATCCGTCGTTATCGGACTCTTCCTGAAGCGGGTTGGGGAAGGCCGGACAGTTGTCCCGGGCGCAGGTCGAAACCGGATAGCCTGGATCGCCCCAGCCATCACGGTCTGTGTCGGTGCAGGCATCACACCGATCGCCGAGGCCGTCGTGGTCGGCATCCTCCTGCCCAGGGTTATTCGCTCCTGGGCAGTTGTCGAGTGGGCACACAGAGGAGGGGAAACCCGGAGCGCCGTAGCCGTCTCTATCCACGTCCGTGCACGCATCGCAAGCGTCACCTGTCCCATCCCCATCGAGGTCCGACTGGGTCGGGTTGGAGATCCCGGGGCAGTTGTCCCGCGCACAAGAAGACGCCGGGAATCCCGGATCACCAGTGCCATCGCCGTCTGTGTCGGTGCACGGATCGCAGACATCGCCGATCCCGTCGCCATCCTCGTCCTCCTGAACCGGGTTCGGGTCGGAAAGACAATTGTCGGCTGCGCAAGACCCCGGAGGTGCCCCAGGAAGCCCGAACCCGTCACCGTCGACATCGGTGCAGAGATCGCAGGCGTCCCCTTGCCCGTCCGAGTCGGTATCCGTCTGCGCAGGATCCGCGGCCTGCGGGCAGGTATCGCAGACATCGCCCAGGCCGTCGCCGTCTGCATCCATCTGCTCGGTGTTCGAAACGGCAGGGCAGTTGTCCAACGGGCAGGTGTTGCGGGGGAATCCGGGATTGCCGAGGCCATCATGGTCGGAATCGGTGCATGGGTCGGTGAGATCGTTGATGCCGTCGCCGTCGGTATCAGGAGGGAGCGGCCCCGTGTTGCGGTACACGACGACGCTCGAGAAGGCGTTGAGCAGGACCAGGTCGGGGCGCGCATCACCATCGGCATCGCCCGTCGCGAGGCTCGTCGGATTTCCCGCCCCGAATCGCTCGGCGGTGAAATCGAAGGCGCCATCGTTCAGGAGGACGACGAGCTCGCCGTACGTGGAGTTCGAGTTAGTGTCGTAGGCAACCGCCAGATCCGGCTTGCCGTCGAAGTTGAAATCGACGCTCACGACGTCGGCGGGGCGGTCGCCCAACACGCGCCGGACCGGCGAGGCGAAGCTCCCGTCGCCCCGACCCGGGAGCAGCACGAGTTCGCCGCGCGGGGCGGGAATGTTCTGGTCGGGGCCGAGAATCGCCACGGCGAGATCGAGATGGCCGTCGCCGTCGAGGTCGGCCGTCGTCATGCCCTGGGGCCGCGGGCCCGTGGGAACGGAGGGGAAAGGGGTCAGCGACCCGTCGCCGACCCCCGCGAACAGGCCGACAGTCCCCGAGTCATAGTTGGTCACCGCCACGTCGACATGGCCATCTTCGTTGAAATCGCCGAGGGCGAGTTCGCGCGGCGACGCGCTCGTCGCGTACCGCTTTTCGGCCGCAAAGGTCCCGTCCCCGTTCCCGACCAGGACGGAGATGCTGGAGCTCTGGGGGTCGTAGTAAACGCCGCCATTGGCGACGACGAGGTCGACCCGGCCGTCGTGGTTGAGGTCGCCCGAAGCCAGCGCCCGGGGGGTCCGTCCTGTCGCGAACGTCCCACTCGTGACGAAGGTGCCGTCGCCGTTCCCCAGGACGGCGACAACCGTGTCCCCCGGCGTCGCGATGACATCGAGGTGGCCGTCGTGGTTGAGGTCGGCTACGGCGAACATCAGGGCGAAGTTGGGGAACGGGATGGCCTGCTGTGGCCCGAAGGTCCCGTCCGCCCGACCGCGGGCCCAGATCACGGAGAGACGATTCCAGACGAGGTCGTTGTGACCGTCCTCATCGAGGTCCGCCAGCACCGCATCCGTCGGCACCATGCCGAGACCCGCGACCCCGTCCGGCAGCACGAAGGCGCCTCCGCCCGCGTTGCGCGCCGTCGTCACCTGGCTCTCGCCCAGGGCGAGCACCAGGTCGGTACGTTCGTCACCGTCCAGGTCCGCGGCCGCCGCCCCGCTGACGGACGACGGGAAGAACTGCCTGCGGGCTGCGAAGGTGCCGTCGCCGTTACCCGGGTACAGGTTCATGTTCCCCGTGAGCAGGTCGACCCGTCCGTCCCCGTCGAAATCGTCCGCCACGGCCCAGGTGTAGTACGAGAAGGGGGCCGGAAGCGTCGGCAGCACGTCGAAGTCGAGCGGATGGGCCTGGAGCATCACGGTGACGGCCGATGAGCCGATGCCGATCAGATCGAGTCGCCCGTCGTCGTTGAGGTCGCGGGCCAGCAGGAAGTACATCGACGCGCCCGCCTCGAACGTCGACTCCGTGAAGCTGCCGTTGGCGCGGCTCTCGAATATCCGCACGCGGTTGCCGGTCGGCACGACGACGTCGTCGAGCCCGTCGCCGCTCACGTCCGCGACCAGAGGTCTCCCCGGCGACTCCGTGAATGTGAGCGCGCGTCGCAGGACAAACCCGGCGTGCCCGTTGCCCGCATACAGCCTGAGCTGGCTCGAATAGTACGCGTACTCGGTGACGGCGAGGTCGAGGTTCCCATCCCCGTCGAACCGCCCAAGTCCCACCGCGATGCTGCTGGAGCCCACGCTGAACGATGACGCCTGCCGGAGTCCGCCCTGACCGTCCCCCAGCAGGATGGACACGAGACCGTGATAGGTTCCGGCGACGATGTCGGCGTAGCCGTCGCCATTGACGTCCCCCGCCGCGAGGTTCTCAGGATACGAATCGAGGGTGACCGGCGACCCGGGTCTCAGACGCCCGTCTCCGAGGCTCAGCATGAGGGTGACTGTCCCCTTCCAACGGCTTCCGACCGCCGCGTCGGGAAGGCCGTCATCGTTGAAGTCGTGCGTGAGCATGACGTCCGGGAGCCTGCCGACGTCGTAAACGGGGAACGGGAAGCGCGCCCCGGTCACGAGCTCGTCGCAGGCATCCCCCGTGCCATCCCCGTCCCGATCCCTCTGCAGCGGATTGTGCTGGTCGGAGCAGTTGTCGGCGACCCCGCAGCGGCCGTCACGATCCGTGTCCGGGGTCGGGTCGGACGGGCACGGGTCGCATGCATCGCCGACCCCGTCGTCATCGGAGTCGTCCTGGCCAGGGTTGCCGGCGCGCGGACAGTTGTCCAGCGTGCAGACCGAGGCGGCGTACCCGGGGTCGCCCCAGCCATCCCGATCGACGTCGGTGCAGGTGTCGCAGGGATCGCCGACGCCGTCCTGGTCGGCGTCCTTCTGGGCGGCATTCTCGAGCAGCGGACAATTGTCGTGGTTGGCGCAGAAGCCGTCGTGGTCGCCGTCGTTCAGCGGGTCGACCGGGCAGGGGTCGCAGACATCGCCCAGGGCGTCGCCATCAGCGTCTTCCTGGCCCGGGTTGGAGACAGCCGGGCAGTTGTCCAGGGGGCACGTGGTCGCGCCCGGACTCCCGAACCCGTCGTGGTCGGGATCGTTGCAGGTGTCGCAGGCGTCGCCGACGGTGTCGCCGTCGGTGTCGGCCTGGTTCGGATTCGGCACCGCCGGGCAGTTGTCGTAGCCGCAGAGGTTGGCCGGATACCCGGGGTCGCCGCGGCCGTCGCGATCGGTGTCGGTACAGTTGTCGCAGGCGTCGCCGTACGAGTCGCCGTCAGCGTCGGCCTGGTCGGGATTGGCCGCGCCGGGGCAGTTGTCGAAGGGGCAGGTGCGCGCCGGCCCGTACTCGCCGAACCCGTCGCCGTCGGTGTCGGTGCAGGTGTCGCACTCGTCGCCGACACCGTCGTGATCGGCGTCGACCTGGGTCAGGTTGGCGGCCCCGGGGCAGTTGTCGAGGGCGCAAGTCGTCGCCGGGTACCCCGGCGAACCGAAGCCGTCATGGTCCGGATCGGTGCACAGGTCACACGCGTCGCCAATGCCGTCGCCGTCCACATCGGCTTGGTCCGGGTTGGCGACCGACGGGCAGTTGTCGAGCGCGCATGTGGTCATGGGCGCCCCGGCGCTGCCGCTTCCGTCGCCGTCCGGATCGACGCAGGGGTCGATGTCGTCGGTCGTGCCGTCGTCATCCGCGTCGGCGTCGAAGACCAGGACCGTTTCGCCGTGCGGGACGAAGCGACGCGAGGCGCTCACCGTGGGGCTCTGGCCGTCGCTTACCGAGAGGCGCAGGTCGTAGTCGACACCTGGCCGCAGCGTCGGCAGCGGCAGGCTCCCGGGGAAGCCGTCGGGGTTGAATGCATAGAGCACCGTTTCCTCGCTGAAATACGCGAGGCGGATCCCCTGTTCGTCCTTGGCGAGGATGGTGAGGGTCAGGAACCCGTCCCTGGCGGGGAACCGCGCGATGCAGATCTGCGCCGGGAGCGTCAGGGTGGCAACATTCAGGTAACCGGAGCCGCTGAAGGGCTGGGCCAGCGCGTCACATGGCCCGAGGGCCAGATCGTAGTCCATCTGCCCGTCGGAGCAGCCTGTGGCACTGTCCAGATCGATCAGGAAGCGATTGCCGCCGTTCGCAACATACACGACCGACTCGCCCCAGCCGCCTCCGACGGGCAGGCCGTACACCGGATTGCAGTAGTCCTCCTCGTGCAGCAGCAGGTTCGGGACGATGAAGCCTGCCGGCGGGCCGACGATCGCGACGGTCGCGGCCAGCGGATCGCCCTGCGGGTCGGAGGCCGCCGCCAGCACCTCGAGCGCTTCGCCGCCATCTTCGACGATGCCGGTGAACGCGAGGCGTGGCTGGCAGGCGTCGCCGGCACCGTCGCCATCCCGATCCCCCTGGTCCGGTGACGCTACCGCCGGGCAGTTGTCGCACAGGTCGCCGAATCCGTCGCCGTCCTGGTCCTCCTGCGCGGGGTCGTGCCTGCCGGGACAGACATCCATGCCATCGCAGGCGCCGTCGCGATCCGGGTCGTTGCGCGTGTCGTACGGACACGGGTCGCAGGCATCGCCGCGGCCGTCGCCGTCGGCATCGGACTGGTCGGTGTTGGGTGTCGCCGCGCAGTTGTCGAGCGGGCAGGCCGACGTGTCGGTCAGGCGGTCGGCGAAACCGTCGCCGTCGGAGTCGATGCAGGTGTCGATCGCGTCGGGAACCCCGTCGGCGTCGACATCGGGATTGCCCGAGACATTCGGCCCGTAGCACAGACGCGAGGGGGCCCGCCAGTTGTTGCCGTACAGCGTGTCGACGCGTCCGTCGCCATCGGCATCGAGCATGGCCACGCCGCCGTCGAGGGTGAAGCGTTGATGCGCGAAGCCCGGGCCGAATCCGCCCTGCCCGTCGCTCAGAACGACCCCGATCCCGAGACCGCCCGTCCGGGGTGTCCCGACGATGTCGGGCCAGCCGTCGCCGTTCAGGTCGGCGGTGGCGATTGGTGAGCCATAGGTCGGCAGAGCCCGGGCCGGACCGAATGAGCCGTCTCCAAGGCCCGGTACGATCTTCCCGTCGGTGACCAGGTCGAGATCGCCGTCCCGGTCGACGTCGACGGCGAGGGTGCCAAAGCCCACGCCGTCCAGTATCTGCGTCTCCCCGCTGAGTTCCTGGTTGTCACCGACGAAATAGTGGACTGCCTGGTACGGGGAACTGACCACCAGCTCGTCCCTGCCGTCGCCATCGAAGTCGGCGGCCAGCAGGCCGGTCGGGAGATTGCTCGCGACGTCCGACCGGTACGGGCCGTAGAAGCCACCAGTCCCGTCGTTGAGGTATAGGGCCACCTGCCCCCGGTTGCAGTACGCATCGGCGCACGGCTCCAGCAGGGCCAGGTCGGTGCGGTCGTCGGCGTCGAAGCGCCCGGCGGCGATGGCGGTGACGCCTCCCGACGGTTGCAGCGTCATCGCGTTCTCGAAGGCGCCGGCACCCAGCCCCAGCAGGACAGCGACCTCGCCGGTGATCGGGTTGAATGTCGCGACATCGGCAAGGCTGTTGGCGTCGAAATCGTCCAACAGCAGGAGCGGCGCAAGCGAATAGGTCTGGCTTGCATGGAACGGCGAGCCGGGAGTCGCGATCGACGGACCCTCGCGGAAGGCGCCGCCACCTGTCGCGAGCAGCGTGCGGATCAGCGGAGTCGCGGCGCCTTGACCGGTCCCCTCTGGGGCGCTGTCGTAGGCGATCAGATCATCACGGCCGTCTCCATCGAGATCGGCGACGGCGACGCCAACGAACGAGCCGCCCGAGGTGATGCACTCCTCGGTCACGAAGCGGCCGGAGCCGGCCCCGGTCATGACCTCCAGGCTGTTCGGCTGGGGGTTTTGGTGCGTGAGGGCGACCTCGGGCATGCCATCGCCCGTGAGATCGGCCGACGCCATCGTCGACACATCGTCCGGGTCGAGCGGGATCAATACCTCGTCGAAGGCGCCGTCGCCACGCATGAGGATCGTGGACAGGGATACCTCGGCGCCGAAGGCGGTAATGAAATAGGTCAGGAGCGTCAGGTCGGTGAAACGATCGCCGTTGGCGTCGACGGCCGCGATGGCCCCGGTCCCCCCGCCGCCGCTGACGATCGGGGGCAGCGGCGCCCCCGGTCCCTCGGGCCCCCGCCACGGGATGATCAGGACCCCGCCCGGGAAGTCGGGGTGGCCACCGCCGCTCGCCGCGATATCGAGATGACCGTTGCCGGTGAAATCGCCCAGCGCCAGGAGGGCGAAGCGCGGGCCGTGCATCAGGTCGACCGGCGCGGCGAAGGTGCCGTCACCCAGGCCGCGCAGCCAGGTCAGGTCACCCGGCTCCTCCGTGCACGGCGGTAGGTACGGATTGGGGAAGGGGCACACGACACCCCGACCCGCGACCACGAGGTCGGGATGGCCGTCCTCGTCGAGGTCACCCACGACCATCGCCTCGGGGCCGTTGCCTCCCGGGAGAGGGGCGCCGGCCGTGAACTGGCCATCGCCGGAGCCGATCAGGATGACGACCTGGTCGATCCGATTCAGGCTGACGGCCAGATCTGTCCGCCCGTCGTGGTTGAGATCGCCCGCCGCGATACCGGCCACGATGCCGGGCATCCATGTCTGCAGCGCGCTCCCGTAGCCGCCGCTGCCCGTGGCGAGGTAGGCGCGCACGTCATAGGCCGACCGGTTGGCCACGACGATGTCGTTGCGCCCGTCGCCGTTCAAATCGGCGACGGCGACGGCGTTCGGAGAGCCGCCGGTGTTCAGCGCGACGGCGGGGTCCATCGTGCCGTCACCGCGGCCGCGGACCAGCGACAGGCTGCCACCCGAGTACGAGTCGGTCTGGGAGTTGTACCGGCCCCGGTTGGCGACGAGCAGGTCGAGATACGGATCGTCGTCGAGGCGCGCCGGAATGATCTTGTGCGCCAGTTCGCCAACACTGACGAAGGGCAACGTCAGGACTGGCCCGCCCGTCACCATGGGGCGATCGGGTGGGGAAGTGGTTCCGCCGGGCGTCGTGAGTTGCAGGGCGGTGAGGACCAGTGTGACCGGGAGCCAGCGGAGAGAACCGCGCGTCGGCCAGCCTTCCCGGCTTCGCGGCCCGGAGTGGTGATTGTCCATGGCGCCCCCCAAAGCGCGTTTGCTGATGACCGTGAGTATACGGCGCACGGGCCCTGCGGGGGGAGATTCCAGCCGGAAACTGCGCCGCCCCGGCCAACCGGGACTTCATCGACGAACGCCTGGGGAAGATCCGCACGCAGCGTCAGACCCTCGAATCCCGCCTCGCCGATCTGGAGCGCGTCGACTACCAGCCGGTCGATCTTGAGGCTGCCACGGCCGACGCGCTGGCCTACATGGGGCGATTCCGCGAGGTCCTGGAGATCGGGTCGCTGGAGCAGCGGAAGGAGTTCCTGCGCGGCTTCGTGCACGAGATCCGGATCGACCCGGACGCCGGCCGCGGCCTGATCACCTTCTACGAGCTACCCGTGATGTCTTTAATGATGGTGCCGGGGGCGGGAGTCGAACCCACACCGGGCAAGCGGCGAACGGGCTTGGCCCCGAAGGCTGGACGTGCGGCCCTTGGGGCAGGTCGGCGCCACGGGTCAGCCGTCCCACCGCCGGCCCCGATGATCAGGACCGGCGCGAGCATAACGACGGCCTTCCGAAGCCCGTTCGAGCGTGTCTTCATGTCCTCGTCTCTCTCATTGTTTCAAAGAGCTCGGAAGTTGAGGTAGGATTTCAGCATCAAAGGGACCAGACCAGGGAGAGGTTGGATGCCCAGGACACGAGTGCTTTACCGTCTCGGGTGTCTTCTCTCTCTCGTGCTCGGCGGGGGTTTGGCCGGCTCCGTCCTGGCCGCGACCCCCGGCGAGGCCACCGATCTGCTGGTGACCGGTTTTGACGCTGCAACCGGCGACATCTCCATTTCCTACGGGCCTGCCTGCTCGGCGAGCAATCACCACATCGAGTTCGGGCGACTCGAGGATGTGGCAACGCTCACCTACTCCGGACAGGTGTGCGGCATCGGGACCAGCGGGGCGTACGGGTCATTCAACCCGGGAACCGGCTCCTGGTTCTTTCTGGTGGTCGGTGACGACGGGGTCGGAACTGAAGGGTCCTACGGCACGAGCCTGATTGGCGGAACCCCGGTGGAGCGTCCCGAGGATCTCCTGGATCCCGTCTGTTCCTTTACACAGGATCTGAGCCAGCGATGCGATGGACCGTTCGCACCCACGCTGGACATCACCGCCTTCCGTCCGGCGACGGGAAGTTCCGGCGCTCCCTTCCAGCGCTGGGCCGTCGGGGAGGGCGAGGAGATGAGCCCCGGAGCGGGGATCCGCGTGAACGGAGACGATGACGACGTGGACGGACTGCCCGATCGCGACGACACCAATGTCGCTGCGGAAAACGACCTCGTTGAGATCCTGCTCACGGTGGATCCACAGACACCGCCGCCGGGGTTCGAGTATGTACTGACACGCAGCAACTCGAACATCAGGGTCTGGGACGCCCCGACCAAGAGCGGCGAGATCCTGGCGTCCGGCAGCAGCGTCGTCCTGTCGTTTGCATCGACAACACAGACGTTTTGGGTGGAGAATCCTGTTGGGGGCGGTGCCGACCTGGAGCTCGCGGCAAGGGCGACTCCTTCAGGCGCGGTCATCGCGTCGACTCAGGTCCGCTTCTTCTCGTATTCGAGCGTCGTCATCGCCCTCGGAGGAGAAAGCCAGGTCCCTGCGGACCCGCCCCTGGAACCGACCAACCACGGCACGTTCCAGCTGGCCATCACTCTCTACCGCATGGGGTATGACGTGCACATGTACGACGAGGACGTGGTGAACAGCACGGGTGCGGGGGCGGCCTACAACGAAGTCGTCAGCGCCATCCAGAATCGTGCGGTTTCCCGCGTGGCGATCTACGGCTACAGCCACGGCGGCGGCTCGACCAACGACCTGGCTCGGCGGCTCGATACGAACCGCGCCGCCATCGGCACCTTCTCCATCGACTTCACCGCCTACATGGACGGGATCGACAACGACTCCGATTTCGACATCGACCCCGAGACGGTCCTGCCACCCTCGACGGGATACCACGCCAACTACTATGAGCACCCCGGGTGCGGCTTTCTGCAACTCTGCGGAGCGCCGGTCCCGGGCGCCGATCTCAACGTGAACGTGACCGTAACGCCATGGGGCTCGGGTCTGACTCACTTCACGATCGACGACGCGACGCAGGTCTTGCAGGGGATCCTGGATCTCCTGGTGGCCCAGGTGAGGCCGTGATGGCAAGGATGATCACTCCGATGAGACTCGGACAATTCGTCCTGGCGGCACTGATCACGCTGGCCTCCTTCCAGATATCCGCCGGTGGGGGCCCGCCGGCCGCGGACCTCCGGGCCGACCCCAAGATCCAGGCGCTGATCGAACAAGCGGTTGTCGCGATCGTGCGCGGCGACGAGGATCTCTCCGGGCAGCTCGATGAGCTGCGGAAACCTGGCTCTGGAGAAAGAGTGGGCCTTCTTCTCCAACTGGCGCTCTATCTGGAGAAGGCAGGGGGCACGGAGCGAAGCATGGCGGGGGCTCTTATCCTGCACCACCTCTCATTCACGCCGGAAGAAAAGCTCCAGGCCGTCATCCCCCATCTGGACACCGTCGGTCCGGGGCTGCGACGCGTCTTCACGGAACTGCTCGGCACCATCGATCGGCGCGACGGAGGCGAGCCGGATTTCCGATTCTACGAAACCCGAATCCTGAAAGAAAAGGACGCCCCCCCGTCGGCGCTGATTGGCTATCTCTACGAGGTGTCGCCGGATGCCGCGCTGGCGTGCATGGAACGGATCTACGACGGCAGCCCGAATCAACGGAACGCGGCGGCGGACGTTACCGATGGCCTGCAGAAGATCCTCGCCGTTCGCGAAACCGGGGCATTCTGGTCCGCCCAGGATCGAGCCCGGATTCAGACGGCACTGGAGGCGCTCAGCCTGGATCCCGCATGGTGGAGGCGTGTCTATGCGGCGGCGGTTCTGTCCAGGAATCCCGACCTGGCCACGCCCGGCATGATGAAGCGGTTGAGGAGCGACTCCAACCCGCTCGTCCGCGACACTCTATCCCCTGATCCTTAGTCCCCGAAGACTCGAACCACAGGCGCGCTCCGTCAGTCGGCGCTCACCGCGACCAACAGCAGTCTCCCGATTTCTGTGTTGTCGAGATCGGAGCGATCGAACTGCTCCGCCCCCGGTCCGGCAGCGAACACCTACACTTTTGTTCCGGTATGGTGTGCGCCCTCGCAGCCGCTCCACCCCCAGCCCACGCCGGCCCGGGCGTTGAGAACATCGGCGATCCCGAGCGGATCGTTGCAGGATCGGATGGTCTCCCTTTCCCGCGCCGTCAGCGCCGGCCAGACGCCGCCGATGCCGGTGTAGGTCTTAATGGCCGTCTCGATCGTCATCCCCCCCTCGATCGCGCCCCAGATGAGATCGACGGTGGCGCTGACCCCCGCGATGAATTCGAGGTCCGGCTCCGATCCGAGAGCCAATCCGCCGGTCTCATGGTCGGCGGTGACCAGGAGCAGTGTCTCACCGTCATCCGCCTCGAACCGGCTCGCGATCGCGATCGCTTCGTCGAAAGCAATCACCTCGTGCAGCGTTCCCGCCACGTCCTCCTTGTGGGCCGTCCAGTCGATCGCGCCGCCCTCGACGACCAGGAAGAAGCCGTCGGCATCGCGGCTCACGATGTCGAGCGCCTTGGCGGTCATTTCGGCGAGGGTCGGCTCGGTGAGACCCTGCTTGAGCGGCCGGTCCAGAACGAAGGTCATCGCGACACCGCCGAACAGGCCGAGCAGCCTGTCCGCGGGGGCCGTGGCCTTGTTCAGCTCCGGCGCCTTCCTGACGTACTCGTACCCCCGGTCCTTCAACTCGTTGATCAGGTTGAGATCGCCCGTACCGTTCGCGCCCTGCGGCTTGTAGTACGCCGCGCCCGCCCCCAGCAGCACCTCGACACCGTCGAGCCGGCCTTCCCAGGTGCCGAGACCGAGGGCCTGCTGCCCGGCGATGTTGCTGTAATCGTAGCGGTCGGCGGTGTGCGCCGCCCAGACACCCGGCGTCGCGTCGATCAGGAACACTGAGCTCACGATCCCGGTCGCCTACCCGTGCGCCTCGGCCCTCTCCCAGACGGTTTCGAGCGGATGGCCCGCGAGGCCAACCGACATGGCGCCGTTGAAGGTCTTCTGGCCGGTCGCCATCGCCGTCGCGGATGCCGCCGAATCGGTGACTTCATTGAAGACGTTGTCATGCGACATCAAGCCCGGGGAGGGATCGAGCCGGTCCATGGCGAGCGCCCTGCCGGGCGCGAAGTGCCGCGCCAGCTCGACCTGTTCGGGCCCCATCCCGTCGCCGATCATCAGAATGACATTCCTGGGCTGCCCCGGTGCGCCCGCCTATGCCGGATGACTCGCGCTCCCGCCGATCAGTAGAGTTGCGATCGGGAGTGTGACCATCAGGAAAGAGCCGATCCACGATCCTCGAATTCTCACGGAACCCCTCCTCGAACCTGAAACAGCGGGATGAAGAACGTGCGGCACGTCAATACGCCGACCCGGGGCCATGGTCAAGCATCAAATCGCACGTGAGCTTCATGGAATCGCCGGCAGGATGCGGCCAGAACGACGAGGCGATATCCTGGCTGGAGCAAGCCTACGACGTGAAGGACTGGATGCTTGTCGAACTTGGTTACAGACAGGAGTTCGATGAACTCCGCTCCGACCCGCGCTTCCGGGATCTCATGCGCCGGCTCCGCCTCCCGGCCGATTAGAATTCGCGCCGGTTCCTTCGCCGACACAGATGTCTTGTTCGTGGGTAAATCTGCGGCTATTATACCCGCATGTATGAGCGAGTCCTTTCCACCCGGATTCGGGCGCACGCCCGCAGCGTCCTCCTGCTGGGGCCGCGGCAGGTCGGCAAGTCCACACTGCTCCGCGCCCTGGAACCTGACCTGACGATCGACCTCGCCAGCCTGTCGACCTTCCGCGAGTATGTCGGGCAGCCGGAGCGATTCGAGCGCGAGCTGGAGGCGGCCGCTCCCCGGGTCCGCTGTGTGATGATCGACGAGGTCCAGCGCGTCCCTCCGTTGCTCGATGCGGTGCAGTCGGTTCTCGACGCGCACCCACGCCGATTCCGGTTCCTGCTCTCCGGATCGAGCGCTCGCAAGCTGCGCCGCGGGCAGGCCAACCTCCTGCCGGGGCGGGTCGTCATCGAGCACCTCCATCCCCTGCTGGCCAGGGAGCTGGGTGGCGACTTCCGTCTCGAACGGGCTCTGGCCCATGGAACCCTGCCCGGGATTTACGCGGAACCGGACCCGCACGTCCGGGAGCAGGTACTGCGATCGTACGTCGACGCCTACCTGCGCGAGGAAGTGCAGGCCGAGGCTCTGGTGCGCGACATCGGCGGCTACGCCCGGCTGCTCGATCTGGTGGCCGCGTCCTCCGGCCGCATCCTGAACCTGCATGCGCTCTCGCGTGAGGCCGCCGTCGGCTACGAGACCGCCCGCCGCTATCTCGAAGTCCTGGAGGATACTCTCGTCCTGTTCCGGATTCCGGCCTGGTCGGGCTCCGATCGCGCCAGCCTGGTGGCCCACCCAAAGCTGCTGCTGTTCGACATCGGCGTCCGAAACGTGATCCTGAGGCGCCCCCTCGATCACCCTCTCGATGACGAGCGGGGACTTCTTCTTGAACACCTCGTGGGCCTCGAGCTCGCGCGCAGGACCTCCGGACTCTGGCCGGGGGCGCGTCTTTTCCACTTCCGGACACGGCATGGAGCCGAAGTGGACTACGTCCTGGAGGCAGGCCGGGAGGCCTGGGGGATCGAGGTCAAGGCATCACGGGCCGTTGACTCGCGCGATCTGCGGGGATTCGATGCCGTCGCCGACCGTGTGCCGCGCCTGAAACGTCGCATCGTCGTCTTCCTGGGCTCCCGCCGCCAGAAGATAGGTAATGTCGAGGCTCTTCCACTGGAGAATTTCCTGGACGAGTTGCCTGCCTGAACCCGCACTCCGCGTGCCGAGACCGAACGTGCCGGAGCCGGGACTCGAACCCGGATGAGCCAAAGGCTCAGGGGATCTCGACCCCCCTCTGCGCGGCGACGGTCATTCCCCCGGCGGGCTCTTCGCCGCCCGCTCTCTTGATCCACTCTCCCCTGGCGGCCTAGAGTTAGGCGACGACCCGGGCCGGACCCGGGAGCCCAGCCGCAGGAGGCCGAGTGGACCCCAGCGATCCCCAGGATCCCGGCGAGATCACGCAGCTCCTGATCTGCTGGCGCGGCGGCGATCGGGACGCCTTCGACCGGCTCCTCCCGCTGGTCTACGACGAGCTGCGCCATCTTGCGCACCGCCAGCTCAGGCGCATCGGCGGCGATGCCACCCTCAACACGACGGCAGTCATCCACGAGGCCTACCTCAAGCTCGTGGACCAGTCGCGGGCGGCGGTGCAGGACCGGCACCACTTCTTCTCGCTGGCGGCGCGGGCGATGCGGCAGATCCTGGTCGATGACGCCCGGCGCCGCGGAGCGCAGAAGCGCGGCGGCGGCGTGGATCCGGTGGTGCTGGACGACGGAGCGATGGCCGCAGCGGGTGGGGGAGCCGATCTCGTGGACGTGGACGAGGCGCTCAAGAAGCTGGAGGTAGCCGATGCCCGGCTGGCGAAGCTCGTCGAAATGCGTTTCTTCGGCGGACTGTCGGTCGAAGAGACGGCCGAGGCGCTGGAGGTGTCGCCGCGCACCGTCAAGCGCGACTGGCAGAAGGCGCGCGCCTTCCTGTACCACGAGCTTGCCAGGGGCGGGAGGGCCTGATCGCGGCCCGAACAGGCTCCCGGGGTGGCCCTGCCTACCGGCCAATTGCGTTATGTCATGGTGGATGGCTCCGTGATGGAGATCCGGTGAGGAAGGAGATCACTCCCGAGCGCTGGCAGCGGGTTTCGGCGTTTCTGGATCAGGCCCTCGACCTGGAGCACGACCAGCGCGCCGAGTACCTCCGGCGGCTACGGAGCCAAGACGCGGAGGCCGGTGATCTGCTGGGCGACCTCCTGAAGGCGGCCGGGACCGACGGCATCCTCGATCGGCCGGCCGTGGAGTCTGCGGCCGAGGCGCTGGTCCGGATCGCGGCCGGTGGCGACGAGGACGACGCGACGGGCGAGCCGGCCGGCGGGCGGCAGGCAGGCCCCTGGCGTTTGCTTCGCGAGATCGGGCGCGGCGGCATGGGCGTGGTTTACCTGTCGGAGCGCGCCGACGGCCAGTTCCGGCAGACCGCGGCCCTCAAGCTCCTCAAGCCGGGCCTCGACACCGACGAGATTCAATCGCGCTTTCTGCGCGAGCGCCAGATCCTGGCCCGGTTGCAGCATCCGAACATAGCGCGTCTCCTGGATGGCGGTGTCACCGAGGATGGCCGCCCTTACTTCGCCATGGAGTACGTCGCGGGGCGGCCGATCACCGAGGTCTGCGACGGGAAGCATGCCACGGTCGACGAGCGCCTGCGCCTGTTCCGGGACGCCTGCCATGCCGTGCAGTACGCCCACGGCAGTCTGGTCGTGCACCGCGACCTGAAGCCCTCCAACATCCTGGTCGCCGAGGACGGCCCCGTGAAGCTGCTCGATTTCGGGATTGCACGGCTGCTGGCCGAGGAGCCGGGCGGCGCCGGGGCGGCGATCACGCGCACCGGTCTGCAAGTCATGACGCCCCAGTACGCGGCGCCGGAGCAGATCAAGGGCGAGCCCGCCACCACCGCGACCGACGTCTACGGGTTGGGGCTGGTGCTGTACGAGCTGCTCGCCGGACGCCGCCCGTTCGTCGTGCGGGGGAGCGCCCTCCCCGACCTGGAGCGGGCCATCCTCGACACGGCCCCGGCGCTTCCCTCGAAGGCGGTCGACCGGCCGGTCGCCGCCGCGCGCCGGACGAGTCCGGAGAGGCTGCGCCGCCGGCTGCGCGGCGATCTCGACGCCATCGTCATGACCACCCTGCGCAAGGATCCGGAGCGGCGCTACCCGACGGCCGCCGCGCTCGGCGAAGACCTCGATCGCCTCCTGCTCGGACTGCCGGTCCGGGCGCGCCGTGACACCGCCCCTTACCGGATGCGCAAGTTCGCCGGACGGCATCGGGCCGGCGTCGCCGCCGCGGCCCTGGTGACCGTCTCGCTCCTGGCCGGCCTCACAGGCACTCTCTGGCAGGCGCGCGCCGCCCGGATGGAGGCGCGCCGGGCGCAGGAGGTCAAGGACTTCCTGGTCGGCATCTTCCAGGTTTCCGACCCGTCGCAGGCCCGCGGCGAGCAGGTGACGGCCCGCGAGCTTCTCGACCGCGGCGCCGCGCGCGTCGGCGCCGAGCTCCGGGACCAGCCGGTCTTACAGGCGGAGATGACCGGCGTGCTGGCCGACGTGTACGAAAAGCTCGGGATGTACGACCGGGCGGCGCCGCTGGCCCAGCAAAGCCTCGATCTCCTGATGTCGAGGCGCGACGCGACGGACCTGGAGGTCTCCGAGGCCCTGCGGCGGCGCGGGGTGATCCTGATCGATCAGGGGCAGTACGACGAGGCGGTGAGTGTCCTGAGGCAGGCGATAGAAAAGCGCGGCCAGCGGGGACGGGGCGACGACGGCGGCCGGGCGGAGGCGCTCGAGAACCTGGCGAGCGCCCTGCGCTCGAAGGGGGATCTCGACGAGGCCGAGACGCTGGTGCGGCAGGCCCTCGACATCCGCCGCCGCCTCTACGGGGGCGATCGCCCCGAGATCGCGACCTCCCTCAACAATCTCGCCCTGATGCTGCGGGACCGCGGGCGGCTCGACGAGGCGGAGCCGCTGTACCGGGAGGCGATCGCGATCCGCCGCCGCACGCTCGGTGCGGACCATCCGGACGTCGCCGGGACCCTCAACAACCTTGCCGCCCTGCTCCGCGCCCGCGGGCGCCTGGAGGAGGCCGAGCAGGCATCGCGCGAGGCGGTCGCCATCAACCGCGGGCTGTACGGGGACGACAACCCGAACACCATCCAGAGCCTGAACTCCCTGGGGGCCATCGTGCAGAGCCTCGGCCGCTACGACGAGGCCGAGACGATCGACCGGCAGGTGGTCGACTACTGGCGCCGGAGCCAGGGCGAGGAGCATCCGAATGCCGTGGTCAGCCTGAACAACCTGGCGACCGTCTTGAAGGAGAAGGGCGACTACCAGGCCGCGGAGCCGTTGTTCCGGCAGGTCACGGAGCAGTTCCCGAAGATCGTCGGGGAGAAGCACCCCTTCACGGCGATCTCATTGACCCACCTGGGCGCCACCCTGCGCGAGACGGGACGCGACGACGAGGCCGAAGCGGTCCTGCGGCGGGCGCTCGGCATCATGACGGCGCTGCGCGGGGAGGAGCATCCGGAGACCGTGCCGATGCTGACCCAGCTCGGAGCGCTGGAGCAGCAGCGTGGCCGCCTCGACGAGGCCGACCGCCTGCTGGACCGGGCGCTGGCGATCCGGGAGAAGGCGCTCGGACCGGAGAATCCTGCGACCGCCGCGAGCCGGATCTCCCTGGGCGCCCTGCGGCGCGAGCAGGGCCGGCTCGACCAGGCGGAAGAAATGGAGCGCGCCGCGATCGACGCTTTCCGCAAGTCGTATCCGGCGGGGCACCCCGAGATCGCGCTGGCGCTCATCGAGCTCGGCAGGACCGAGACGGCTCGCGGCAGACCGGCCGAGGCCGTGACCCTGCTGCGCGAGGCGGAGGCCATCCGCGGCGAGCGGTTCGGCGGCTCCTCCTGGAAGACCGCGGAGGCCCGGTTGTTCCTGGCCGAGGCTCTCGCCGCCCGGGGAGAAGCGGCCGAGGCGCGCGCTCTTCTCCGCGCCGCAGCGCCGATCCTCCGCGAGCAGCGCGGCGGCTCCCACCCGACGACGCGCCGCGCCGAATCCAGTCTCCGCCGTCAGGGTGGCTAGCATCGATCGCCTGGAGTCACAGCCGATCGACGGCGAAGATTCGCGTTCCGGTCGAGGCATCGTGCCTCAGATTGAAATGGATGACGCCCATGTCGCGGCCGTCCTCGGTCTCGATTTCCACGCGCCACCGGCCGGGCTGGTAGTTCTTTTTCGTCGCGAAGGCGCGAAACCCGTCGCCCCGGCCGCCGCTGATGGTGAGCCGCGCCCTGCCCTGGTCCAGCCAGTCGCCCTTCGGCCCTTCACTCAACCAGTGCACGTAGATGGCGTCGCGGAACCGGTTGGGTGCGAAGACGCGCGCGAAGCAGTGGACGATGTCTCCCGGCCGAGCCGCGAAGTCCTGGTCGCCGTTGTGCCAGAACCTCCACCACGGCCGCTGATGCTTGAGCTGGTAGGTCCGGCCCACCGGAGGGTTCGCGCCCGGCATCGTTGCCCGCAGCGGCATGGCCTCGGCCACGCGGCTTGGCGGGACGACCTCGTGGTAGATGCCGACGTATTGCACCGACAGCGGGACGGGCGGGATGGCTCCCGCGAAGTAGGCCGCGACCAGGATCACCTGCATCCCGATGGCGGGGCCCGCAACCCTCAGGAACACCGCCCTCGCGTCGCCCGTCCAGCGGATCAACTTTCGCGCCAGCCAGGCGGTGGCGGCGCACGAGAGGACGACCGACGCCACGAACAGCCAACTACTGATGAAGCCCGAGATGATCGGCAAGAGCAGAGCGCAGTAAGAGGTCGTGCAAAGGCTGAGCAGCGCGAAACGGATGATCGGGCCCCGCTCGCGAAAACCGGGCAGCTCGTTGGCGACGAGCAGCGCGCACAGGAACGATAGGAAGAGGACGGAGGAGAGCCCGGAGGTGCTCTTGAGATAAAAAAGAGTGAACGAGCTCAGCAAGCCGCCGAAAAGGAAGTGGATGGCGTCCTCGGAGAAGCGCCGCGCCTTCGCCAGCAGGGGCGGCGGCGCCGCGACGCCCGCCCGGTAGCGCTCCTCGAGGACCATCAAGCCTGCCAGCATGGCCAGATACAGCCCCTGATGAACGAGCGTGGCAAGGTCGTCGATGCGGGAGAGCGTCATGATGTCGAAGAGAAAACCGGCACCGAAGAAGACGGCGATCTCCGCCTTGACGTGCCGCTGGCGAAAAGACTGAAGCCGCCGGCAGCGCTCGTTCAATCTCGATTCGATCCCAGTCATTGCGGCCGCCTCTCGTCGGGAAGCGCTTCCCCGCCACAACGTAGTGCCGGGTTCGCGCCGAATCCAGGCCCCCGAATCCAGGTTGACGTGCCGCGGTCGCGCCGGTACCATCTGAGCCTCCTGGAAGGGCGCCATGACGATGGAACTCGATCCCAAGCTCGACAAGGCTCTCAGACTTCTGGAACGGGCCTACGAGCGGCAGCGCGCGGGTGACTTCGAGGCGGCGGTGCGCCTGTACAAAGCCTCGATCGACGAGCGCCCCACCGCCGAAGCGCACACCTACCTCGGATGGACCTACAGCTACATGGGACGCTACGACGACGCCATCGAGCAGTGCAAGGTGGCGATTCTCGTCGACCCCGAGTTCGGCAACCCGTACAACGACATCGGGTCGTACATGATCCAGAAGGGGGATCTGGACAAGGCGATCCCGTGGCTGGAGCTGGCCAAGAAGGCGCCGCGCTATGAGCCGCGCCATTTTCCCTACTTGAACTTGTTCCGTGTTTACATCAAGCAGGGCCGGCTCGACGCCGCGCAGCGGGAGTTCGAGCAGGCCCGCTTCATCCAGCAGACAGGCGAGCTGGAAGCCGGGACCGCGACCGAGGAAGACCTCGGCGGCATGATTCACTGATCTCCCGGCTGCGCGGCGCCGACCGCGCCCCTACGGGAAAACGCCCATCTCCATGTAGGTGCGCGCCACTTTCTGGATGGCGACGGCGAAGGCGGCGGTGCGCAGGTCCCGGTGGCGCGGCTCGGCGAGGAGCGCCGCGCGGATCTCGCGGTAGGCGTTCTGCATCGTCCCTTCCAGGCCGGAGTTCACCAGGTCCACCTCGTCGGCCCCGGTCATGAGATCCCGCCGCAGCTTGTCCGGTACCGTCGTCTTCGTGACCTGTTCCATCGTCGACACCAGCTTCTCGCGGTACATCTCGTCGAGCCGCTTCTCCATCCGCCCGTAGCGGATGTGCGACAGGTTCTTCGTCCACTCGAAATACGACACGGTCACGCCGCCAGCGTTCAGGTAGATGTCGGGGATGATCAGTACGCCGCGGGCGTTGAGCCGCTCGTCGGCGTCGAGCGTCGTCGGCCCGTTCGCGGCCTCGGCGATTATCCGGGTCTGGATGCGGTCGGCATTGGCGAGCGTGATCTGGTTTTCGAGCGCCGCCGGCACCAGGATGTCGCACTCCACCTCGAGGACGTCGGTCGTCGTCCTGAGCGGCACGGCGCCGGGGAAGCCGGCGATCGATCCGGTCTCCGCCCGGAACTCCGAGAGGTCGGCGATCTTGAGGCCGTCCGGATGGTACAGGCCTCCGGTCTCGTCGCCGACGGCAATCACCTTGCAGCCGTCCTCCTCGGACAGGAACTTCGCGACGTGGTAGCCGACGTTGCCGAAGCCCTGGATGGCGACGCGCTTCCCTGCGAGCCCGCCCGACAGGCCGCACTGCTTGATGTCCTCGGGGTATTTGAACGCCTCGCGGATGCCGTACTGCACGCCGCGGCCGGTCGCCTCGCGGCGTCCGCGGATGCCGCCCTGGGTGATCGGCTTGCCGGTGACGCACGCCAGCGAGTCGATCGATCCGGGCGTCATCGCGTCGTAGGTGTCGGCGATCCAGGCCATCTCGCGCTCGCCCGTCCCCAGGTCGGGGGCGGGGACGTTGATCCCCGGACCGATGAAGTTTTTGCGCACCAGCTCGGCGGTGTAGCGCCGCGTGATCCGCTCGAGCTGATCGCGGGTGTACTTCTTGGGATCGAGGTTGACGCCTCCCTTCGAGCCGCCGAACGGCACATCCACGATGGCGCACTTGTAGGTCATCAGGGCGGCCAGCGCCATGACCTCTTCCTGGGTCACGGCCGTGCTGTACCGGATGCCCCCTTTGGTCGGCTTGCGGTGCTGCGAGTGCTCCGCCCGCCAGGCCGAGAACATCTCGTAATGGTCGCCAATCTTGACAGGGAACTGAACGTAGTACACCGCGTTGCAGGCCTTGATCTGGTGCAGCAGCCCCTCCGGGATGCTCAGGTTCGCCGCCGCCTTGTCGAACATGCGGCAAACGATGTTCCAGAGATTGAGATCTTCCGTGCCTGCACCTCTGCGTTCCGGCCTCGCCATGTCCCTGGTCCTCCATCCTCGCGTCGCGCTGTCCGGGAAGGGGCGTATCCTCGCACAGCCTCCCGCCCCGGCTCAAGCGTCCCGGGGCTTCGGAAGGCAGGACGCCGCAGATCCCGGGGGGCTGTCGTCTATAATGCCCGAACGTGCGTTCTGCGTGGGCCCATAGCTCAAACGGTGAGAGCAGCTGACTCATAATCAGCCGGTCCCTGGTTCGAATCCAGGTGGGCCCATTTCCTCCCGGGCGCGCGGACCGCGCGAAGAGTTCGCCGCCGGAACCAGGTGGCGTCCGCCAGCGTACTGAGCAGGCGGAGGTGACCCCCATGGACAGTCTGCTCCAGGACCTGCGGCACGGCTTGCGGTTGCTCCGGTCGCGGCCGGCCTTCACGGTGGTGGCGCTCCTGGCGCTGGCCCTTGGGATCGGGGCGAACACCGCGATCTTCAGCGTGCTCGACGCCGTCCTGCTGCGGCCGCTCCCCTACAAGGAGCCCGGGCGCCTGGTGATGCTCTGGCACGACTACTCGCAGATGAACCTGCCGAAGGCCTCGCTCTCGGTCCCGTCGTACATCGAGTACCGGGACCGCGTGCAGGCTTTCGAGAGCGTGGCGGCCGGGACGAGCTGGAGCGCGAACCTGACCGGGGCCGGGGAGCCGGAGCGCGTCCAGGGGGCGCGGGTGACGGCCAACTTCCTGACGACTGTCGGGGTCTCCCCCGTCCTGGGGCGGGACCTCCTCCCTGAGGACGACATCCCGGGCGCCGACCGGGTCGTCCTGCTCAGCCACGGCCTGTGGCAGCGCCGGTTCGGCGGCGACCGGTCCCTCGTCGGCAAGACCCTGGCCCTCAACGGTGAGAATCACACGGTCGTCGGCATCCTGCCGGCGAACTTCGTCTTCTTCAGGCCCGCAGATCTGTTCAAGCCGATCGCCTTCACGACCGAACAGTCGTCGCCCGACAACCATGGCAACGAGTTCCTGGTCGG
>Ga0247727_10006633_pt1 | contig 22623 bp, 19 predicted proteins | sample WisWelCaveWW1625_FD_202498 | JGI IMG/M metagenome (GOLD analysis project Ga0247727, IMG submission 202498) | Biofilm microbial communities from Wishing Well Cave, Virginia, United States - WW16-25 | ecosystem: Environmental > Aquatic > Deep subsurface > Groundwater > Cave microbial mat | place...
CCAGCGCGACGGTCGTCCCGTGTACAAAGTGTCGGGGAACGTCAGCGTTCAGCCGGACGCCGGAAACTGTCGAATGTGTTGGTGGCCAGGGACGGAATTGAACCGCCGACGCCAGCCTTTTCAGGGCCACAATCCCCCGCTCCCAAGTGGTTGAAAACAATCAACATCAATGGAGTTTCCCCTCGGAAAAACTGCCTCGAAGTGCAACCAAATGCAACCAAACCGGCTCGTTTCGGATTGCTCACACAACGCGTCGGTTGCCTTTGGCAGGCAGTATTTATTCTCGTAGCTCGTTGAGGTTTATGTCGGCTCCTACGTTTTCAAAATTCAGCAGGCCGGACGAGCCGCGTCCAGGCATGGTGACCGAGCGCGATCTGGACATCATCGAAGCCATCCTGCGGTACCGCTTCTCCCCGACCTCGGAGCTCGTGCGCCTCGTGGGCGGCAACGAAGACGTCACCCAGCGCCGCCTGCGAGGGCTCTGGGAGCGCGGCCTCGTCAATCGCTTCAGCTTCCCAGGCCTCGGAACTGGTTTCGTCTACTACCTCGACAGCTTGGATGCCCTCAGACTCCTTTCGCAGGGCCGAGGGCTATCGCTTGCCCCGCAGATGATCGAAGAGGTCCGCAACCACCGCGAGAAGGGCTATGCGGAGGCCAGCCGACGCGGACAGTACATGCAACTGGGATTCTTGCAGCACGAGCTCATGATCAGCCGCCTCCACTTTGTCTTGGAGTTGGCCTCCCGCAACTCAAACGGAAAGGTTGAGCTCACGTCCTGGCACCAGGGGGCTGAACTCTCCCAGAAGATTGAAGTACCAAAAGTCAGATTCAACCGCGAGGGCAACGGCTACGAAGGCGCGAACGAGCTGGAGTCTCTCCCCCACCGACCAGATGCGTTCTTCAGCTTGCGGCTGGGCCACCACGAGGCACATTTTTTCTACGAAGCCGATCGCGGGACCATGAACGCCGCCGACATGAAGCGCAAACTTCGCGCGCACTTTCACTTCGTCAAGAGGCAGCAGAAGCACCGCGCGGCGTACGGAGTCCACGCGATCCGAGCGGTTCTTATCGAGACCACGGACGAGGGGCGGGCAAGAAAGCTCATGGACGCCGCGCTCGACCCCATGGTCACCGGGCAACGACGGACTGGGCTGTTCTGGTTTACCATCACTCCCCTCTTTACCGAACCCCGACAGCTCGGGAACCACCAGAGCCGGCCCGTACCCAGATACCTGGTGGAGCCGGAAGTGATCCTCGGACGGATTTGGGCCCTGCCCGACCGCTCCCTTCTTGCGCTCAGCGACGCAGAAAACAGCCCCAGCAGGCCGGCAGATGTCCATTTGACACTCCCACGCCAACCGCTACAATGAAAGTACTCGACTTATATGCGCCAACAGCGAAGAACCCCTAGCAAGAACGAGGAACCAATGAGGGAATACGGATTCACCGTGCTCTTTGAACCTGCTGCGGAAGGCGGCTACATTGTCACCTGTCCAGCTCTCCCCGGCTTGGTCAGCGAAGGCGACAGTTTGGATGAAGCCCGCGCGATGGCCAAAGACGCGATTCGCGCGTACCTGGAAAGCCTCCGGGAGGACGGCCTGCCCGTCCCCAGCGATCCCTTGAACGACCGTGACCTGGTCAAGGAGAAGGTAATAGTAGCGCTGGAAATTGCATGAGCCAGCGATTACCTGCCCTGAAGCCCAGGCAGGTGCTTGCGGCTCTACAAAGGGCCGGGTTTTTTGTTCACCACACCACTGGCAGCCACTACATTCTCAAGCATCCCGAGAAACCGCTTCTCCGCGTGGTCGTCCCGTACCACAACCGCGACCTCAAACGCGGCACGCTGCATTCCATCGTCCGCGAGGCAGGCTTTGCCGAGCAGGACTTCCTCAAGCTCTTATAGGTCTGGAGTCCTCTAAGAGCCCAAGCTTTCAAACACCTACAGTAAAAGCTCATGCGCCCCCATTGCGAAAAGCACGGCGTACCCCTCCGCCGCATCACCATGAGACCAGGCAAGGACATGTGGCTTTGCCAGTATTCCCACCGGCGGCATTTGGATCGCTGGCCGCGCCCGGTTTGCCGCCGTTGCCGCCGCGATCGCGTCTACTCCGAGGGCCTCTGCTACCCTTGTTGGTATCATCGAAATCCCTAACGGCCCATGCCGCCAACCCCACAGACCGCGACGACGGGAAACATCTCCAACGCCCGAGAGTTCGTCCGAAGCCTGCAAGACAGGTTGGCCGGCGTCATGAACGAGACTGAGGTTCGTGACCGGTTCGCCGGTGAAATCTACGCCCACTTCGGCATCACCTTTCGCATGGAGCGCGGCGACAGCGACGCCCGCCTCAACCGAGTGATCTTGGAGTTCAAGGACAAAGGGCTCTTTCGTGGCAGCCCTACTAGCGCGAAGTTTCGCGACGCCTATTCCAAGCTGACCAAGAAGTACATCCCCGAACAAGCAGCGCTTGAGAACCTCGGTCCCCACGACTACATTGGTGTCGCCATCGACGCAGACCACTACGCCTTCGTTCTCTTCGAGGAAAACGGATCGCACCGGCACACGGCTCTACTTCCGATAACCGGGGTGGGGGTGTTCCCGCTCTTGGATGCCCTGTTGCGAGATGTCCGGCGAGCATTCACTGTGGAGAACCTCCTAGAAGATTTCGGAGCACACTCCGCACTCGCCAAGGCGGTTGTTCATGAGTTATGGAATCACCTCACCGCCTGCCTGCGGGAGGGCAACGGCTCCGAGAAGGTGCGCATGCTCTACCAGGAGTGGAGAAAGCTCTTCTCCCAGGCCACCAGCCTTGGCCGTATCGGGCGCGCCCGAATTGACCCCTACCTCCGCTCGGTCGGGTTGACAGGCCGGCTCGACTACACCAAGGCCCTCTTCGCCCTCCACACCTACAACGGCCTGCTCTTCACCCTAATCGCCGGCGAACTCGTCACCACGCTCCGGTACACGCGCTACTCTGGATTCGCCTCAGAAGCCGCCGGGCATTCCGGCGCATCCTTGCGCGAGTTATTGAACAATCGCATCGAGCATGCAGAGATCTTCGTAGCCAACGACATCGAGAACTTCATCGAGGGAACTTTCTTCAGCTGGTACATCGAGAACACCCCTGGCGACCTCCTGGAAGCAATCAGGCAACTGCTGGCCCGCCTGGGCCTATACCTCTTTCCGACAGCCGGCCAGACTCGCATACGGGATGTTGTCAAAGCCTTGTACCAAGACTTGATCCCCGAAGCCTTGAGAAAGAACATCGGCGAGTTCTACACGCCCGAGTGGCTTGTGGACTTCGTGCTTGACCGAGTCGGTTACAGTGGTGCCCGTGGCCTCGACAACAAACTGCTTGACCCATGCTGCGGCTCAGGCAACTTTTTGATCCACGCGATCGCACGCTACAAGCGCGCCGCCCTTGCAGCTCGCCAACCCGCAGAGAACTTGGCGGTGACGATCTCGCAGAAAATTATCGGCTTCGACCTCAACCCCCTCGCTGTCACGGCAGCCCGCCTCAATTATCTGCTCGCCATTGCGGATGTCCTGCCTCCCACCGGCCGCCTCGAAATCCCTGTCTACCTCGCCGACGCGGTCTACGCTCCGGTCCGGGACGACAATGGGGGTTCGCCGACGCGCTCTTACAAAATCGGAACTGTCCTCGGCAACATCGACATCGTCCTCCCTGAGGCTCTCGTTCAGAGACACAAAGACTTCGGGCTGATCCTCTCAACGATGGAGCACGACGTCGAAGTTCAAGACACTGCGGAAAACTTCATCGCCCACCTCTTTCAGAAGGCCGCCATCAAGGAGGCCCTGCACCACAACCCCGCCTGGACCGATTACCTCCGCGATATGTTCAGCCGAGTCCTCGCCTTGGAGCGAAGGAAGTGGAATCGGATCTGGTGCCGGATTGTGCGGAACTACTTCGCGTCTATAGCCATTGGACAAGTAGATGTTATCGCGAGCAATCCCCCGTGGGTTCGGTGGTCCGAGCTTCCCGAAGATTACAGAGAACGCATCAAACCCACATGCAGTCAGTACGACATCTTCTCTCGAACTCCGTTTTTCGGCGGCAATGAACTTGACGTTTCAGGGATGATCGCCTATACCGTGACGGACAAGTGGCTCCGAGACGGTGGCACTCTGGGCTTCGTCATCACTCAGATCCACTTCCAAGCCCCGTCATCAGAGGGGTTCAGGCAGTTCCGACTACCTGACGACACTCCCCTTGGCATCCCAGAGGTTCACGACTTCACCTATGTCAAACCATTTCCGAAGCTTGCCAACAAGCCTGCTGTCTTCACCTGGAAACGTGGGGTACAAACCACCTACCCCGTCCCTTACAAAGAATGGCGCAAGCTAGCCAGCGGAGCTGTGCCAGAAGACGCCTCCCTCGACGAGGCAATGAGGCTTATCGCGCCAACAGATAAGCTTGCTATCGCAATCCCGCCAGACCAAAGGTGGAGCATCCTTGACCCCGCGCACCTGGCACTCGTACCGAAGCTGAGGGGTGGATCTGAAACTTGGCGAGGAAGGAAGGGAATCACCACGGACTTGAATGGAGCTTACTTCGTCGAAATCGTTGGCCCTGGAGCTTCTCCTGGCCTCGTGCGGGTCCGCACTATCCCGAGCAGTGGTAAGAAACCAGTACCGCTAATAGATAGAGATGTTGACGCGGAGCTTCTCTATCCCCTCTTGAAAGGAGCCGGTCAGATTGGTCCCTTCTCCTACACACCCTCCGCCCTCGCGGCGATTGTTCCGAACAAGGTAATCACCTCGATCCCGTCTGAATTGAGCTTCCGCCGTGACTTTCCGGCCACCTACAGTTACTTCCGCCGCCTCAACACGGTACGCGACGAGGAAGGTAACCCTCTACTTGAAGGGCGTTCGACCTGGAAGACACGAATGCAACCCGCCGGTGCGCCATTCTACGCCATTTACAACGTCGGCGCTTACACTTTCTCCCACCATAAGGTCGTCTGGGCCGAAATGTCCGGGGGGATAGCCGCTGCTGTGGTCTCGACGCAGACGCTACCCCACGGCATTGGAAGGAAACCCATCGTCCCAGACCACAAGATCTACTTCACATCCGCCCCTGTCGAAGACCAAGCCCACTTCCTAGCTGCCATGCTCAACTCCGAGCCCGTACGCGCGTTCGTCAATAGCTTCACTGTCAAGATCCAGGTTGGGACCATCTTTCGACAGCTTCGACTCCCGCCCCACGATCCTACGAATCCGCACCACGGAAGACTCGCCAACCTCTCAAAGCAAGCCCACTCCTCCGGCTTGACGGAGACATTACAAGCTCAGATCGACGCACACGCCTGGGCCGTCGTCGAGGCAAATCTAAGCTAACGTCTAGCACCTCCACGGAACGGGTTCAAACGATGTTCTGCTGCGCCTTCGTCGGAGCCGGCGACAGGACCTTGGGGGTGCTAAGCATCGATCTCCAAGCGCCCTTGACCCTCGATCCCGATGAACCCGACCGCAATCCTGTATTCCCTTCCCCAAAAGACGACACAGGTGTTGAACTCGATCGGGCCAGCCTAAGGTTGCTACTGAAGGCGACCCGAAGCGTTCTAGAGTCCTTTGCTCAAGCACAGAAAGGAGGCCAAACATGAGCAAGACGAGGAAGACCCTCTTCGAGCTCGCACCCGACACGTTCATCATTCCTGGCCGCACAAAAAACGGTGCGGAGCCCCTGGCAGATCTCGTGTTCCAAAAAGACCCCGTCGTACCGGGGCTATATCGCGCAAAACTCGAACCTGCAGATCTCGGCCTGCCAAACGGTGATAGTCTGGAGGTCAAGGAACGCGAACGCCGTTAAGGGTCCCCCGCTTTCTCCGCCCCTTCCCAACGCAATTTAGAGGGGGCGTTTTTCTAAATTCCCCCTCCACCGCGCACAAAAAGCCGCAACGGGCGATGCCATCCCATGGGCACCCTCTTACCGGCGCGTCCTGGCGCTTCTAAGCGCGAACTTTTATACCAATACCTAGCACTCCCTTTCCCTGCTCACCTGTCCCCCATTATACCGAGAATTTCAAGCCGCCCACTGCCAGCGGTCAGTTCTCCTTCTGTCAAGCCCCTGCTAAATTAGCTCGATGAGGCAGGGGCTCTTGCTTCTTTATCCTTCGGCTCTGCCGAACATAAATTGCTCAGGCCCCCACCGGACGCCCCTGCCCTGCGGACAGGGGTACCACCGAAGCCGATCGGCTTGACAGCGAAGAATTCTCGGTTGTTTCCCACCTTGCGGTGAGCAGGGAAGCAACTCCCGCCGGAAGAAGTCAGGCTTCCAGAAAGGGACACAAGCCATGCCCGAGCAGAAAACCGGCTACATGACGGAGCTTGACTCCTGGACCAACCAGGTGGTCATAGCACCGCTTCTAGACCGAGGACCGCAAGCGATCTCGGACGTCCAAAAGGCGATCCGGGAGAAGGTCCTGGAGAGCTACCGCAACGGTCAGAAGGCGGGACCACGTCGCCCGCAAAACAAACAGCAAAAATAAAACAAATCGGGCTCCCTGGCCCGCGTCGAGCTGGGGAGCCCTTGACTCGTGCTCCCGTGATGCTACGCTTCCCTCAAACAGCAGCCCCTGCCGCGCCTCCTGACGCAGGTCCGCGATAGCCGAAGCCCCTACAATCCCTCCGGCTGCCGCCGGCTCACGCCCGGAAATCCTTCAGGAGGCAACCATGAAACTCACTCTTAAGGGCTGGCTCGCCCAAAACGGCTACTCCTCGATTGAGGAAGCCGTCGCCGAGGTACAGCGAACTCGACGACGCCTACCCGGCCATCTGCTCGGAAGACTGCCAGGTCGAACCAGACGGCCATTGCCCGCACGGCGCCCCTTCCCTGCTTCTGGCAGCCGGATTGATCTGACGGGGGGGGACCGATGCAGACCAAATTTCCTCTAGGCCAAGTTGTAGCGACACCTGGGGCCCTGGAAGCCCTTACCGCAAACAGCCAGCACCCGCTCGAATTCCTCACCCGACACGTCGCCGGCGACTGGGGCGACTTGGACGAACACGACCGGAAAGAAAACGAGTACTCCCTGGTACACCAACTCCGGCTCTTGTCCGCCTACACGCTCCGGGACGGCACGCGGCTTTGGGTCATCACCGAAGCAGACCGCAGCGCAACCACGCTGCTGCTCCCGTCGGAATACTAGCCCGTGAGGGCAGGAACACTCCCCTGCTCTCTTTTTTTGTGCGCGGTGAAGTCCGCTACGCGGACTACCCACCCCACCTCCTCCAGAATCGGAGGTGTTTAGAGATTCCCAAAATCTGAAACCCTGAACAAAAAAGCAGACGGTTGAAAACCCAACCGTCTGCACGCCCGCTTCACCGGCCGCCGATTTCACGGCCCAGAATTTCTCGCAGTTGCTCTGAGCTAAGCTGGTCCGGCTGCCGCCCCTGCGGGGCCTCGACCACGCGCACCCACACCCTTTTAACCAAGCACGCTGCAATCTCAGCAGCGGCTCTGCGGCCAGGCTCATCAGCATCCAGCAGCAGCGCCACCTCGTTGAACCCGCTGACAAGCAGCTCCTCCTGCTCTTGTGCCAGAGTGCACCCCATGAGCCCCACCACAGAGTCAAAGCCTGCCTGGTGGACCTTGAGGCAGTCGAAGAACCCCTCCACGACCACGACTCGGCTCCCTGGCACCTCCACGGCCCTGTGGTAATTGTACAGCACGAAAGACTTCTTGAAGCCCGCTGGCAGCTTATACTTCGGCTCGCTGCCGTCAATTGCGCGGCCCGCGTAGGCCACCAACTGCTCCTGTTCATCGTGAATCGGGATAACCACACGACGGCTCATGGTGCCCTTGCCGGGGAAAAATCCAACACCGAAAACCTCAGCGGTCTCTCGGCTGATCCCCCGCGTCGCCAAGTACGGGTGCGACGCATCCACGCCCTTCAGCGCAAATCCCAGCGGCTTGTTTGCCGGGGTCTCCCTTAGCTGTTCTTGCTTCGTAGCCCGTTCCGGTGCCTTTACCCCAGAGCGCTCGCCAGCTGGCTGCTTCGCGGCGATTAACCCAAACCACTCCGCAAGCTTGAGGGCTGCATCTCTCAGCGAGCACTGCTCCATGCCTGCCACGAAATCGAGCACGTTCCCCTTGGCACCACACGAAAAGCAGTTGAAGGCCCCCTTGGATACGCTAACGTGGAAGGCATCACTCCCCTCCCCTTTGTGGATCGGGCATTTTCCCCGCAGCTCCTTCCCGCTGCGGCGCAGTTTAATCCCGTAGTGGTCGAGAACCATCTGCATCGTCACGTGCTGCTTGATCGTTTTGAAGTCAACCCACTCCCCCATCGGCTTCCTCCTTTTCACACGAATCTGAGGACAGTATAAGGTACTGGTACAATGTACTCAAGGCTTCGGGGACCATCCTTCCCTGGCAGAACCCGCTCCGTGCGCCCGCAGGTGGGGCGGGCTGACTGCGTTTAGCATGCGCTTCTCTGGCAGGACCGGCCTCAACCGGGATTCTCTGCGGACACCACTTGAGGCCCAGAAGGACTCCCCGGAGCCGACCGCTTCCCTCACCCGCCGCAGGCGGGCATGCTATGAGGGAACGGTCGGAACCGACTCCCCCACTTCGACAGCCAGGCAAAACTGTGGTAAAATCAAAAAAAGAAGCCACTTATTGCCCCGCGCACGCGACGGGCACCGTTTGAGCCACGAAGCCGCACCGATTGTGTCTGTGTGCGATCCGACCACAAAGCGTGTGGCATCTGGCGGCCGTACTGTGTGCGTTCCGGCGGCACCTCTGTGTCCGATCTGGGGACGCGACCGTGTGCCATCTCGGGGCAGGTCGTGTGCGATCTGGGGGCGCAAAAAACCGCTTTGGCGCTCAGCTGAGCCGAAAGCGGGACCGAGTATAGATTAGTAGTCACTAGGAAAGAAAACAACAACAGACTTCTAGGAACCGTCAGGGGATAGGGGAGTAGTGTTGTTGATAACTCGATTCTACAATGGAGCCGCAGCTTCTCCCGCTCAAGCGGGGGCAACACCAAATCACACTTCTACCACGGACCGCCACCGATCTACCCTTTTTCTATTTCACCAAGCGCAAGGAGCTGCTTCGGCGGCCCATAGAGTTTCAGGGTGCCGACGAGCAGGGAAGGCCAATGCGCTGGGCCGTGACCCCAAACGCCGATCCAGGCATCGGGGCGCCCGCGATTGAGGCGCACGAGGTTTGGGTCCGGCTGGTTATGCCAGCGATCAGCGCGCAGCGAGCGCCGGATGGACACATTCCCGAGATTGTTCCGCTCGGCAGACTCCGAGAGTGTCTGCGGTTCACTGGCTGGACCGAGGGCGGCTGGCAGGCCCGCCGGTTGCTGAAAGCGCTACGCCAGATCGGCGCTGCTTGGTGCGTCGCCGACCTCTGGATGCCCACGTCGGACCTGGACGAGCACGGAAAGCCAAGGTTTGCTCATCTGAAAGGGGAGTTCTCGCGCATGGCGATTTACGCCATCGGCAGCAAGCACCTGACCGAGGAGCAGTTGCGAGATGGCAAGTTCAGCTTCGATTTCGACCTGGAAGACACGGTGTACGTGCAGCTGCACGCACTCGAGCTGACGATCCAACGCCACCAGCCAAGGCGCTTGGTTGACAATCAGTACTTGTTCTCGGTCAGCCCTGCGTCGCGGCGCTGGTACGAGCTGATCGCCCCGAAGATCTACGGAACGATCAAGCATAACCGCGAGTACTGCGAGGTCCGCTATTCCTGGTACATCCGACACCATCACACGCTCAAACGCCACCACGAGCGGAGACGTGTCGTTGAACAGATGCGACGGATCACCGAGCAACACCTGCAGTCGCGGTATCTGCTCAACGTGGAGTACCGCGCCGTACGCGAGCCCGGCAAAGAACTGGACTACCTGATCCGGTACTATCCGGGCCCGGCGGCCAAGGAATCCATCGAGCGCGTCCGTGCCCACATGGCGCGTCCCCGGCGCTCAACCGTAGACATTCCGGCATATACCGACCAAGCCCCAGTGCAAATCGAGGACCGTTATGTGGAGAGGCCCCGCCCGCACAAGACGGCAGGGGAGCGAAGCGACGATCCGCTGCTTGCCGAGTTGGTGCGCCGTGGCGTTCATGAAGAGCAGGCGAGGAAGCTCCTGGCCGGAGTAGCCCACGACCAGCCAATGATGGACCAGTTGGAGTGGGCGGATCACTTGATAGCGGGCGCCGAGACAGGGGAGTACCGCAACCCTGCAGGGTTCTACATCTACGTCATCCGCCACAACATTGCTGTACCGGATGACTTCGAGACAAGCCGCAAGCGCCGGCTGCGAGAAGAGGTGCGCGCGGCCCAGGAACACCGGCTCCAAGAACGCGCCGCGCTCCCGCTTGCCTGGGAACGTTACAAGGAAGCAGAGATCGACCGGCACATCGAGCAGGACCCGGAGCGGTTTCAGCAGCTCGTGGAAACCAAGAAGCAGAAGTTCCTCGGAGCCAACAACCGCAACTGCCTGTTCTCAGCTGCCACCCTGGATCAGATCGCGACTGGCGCTGCCAGGGCAGAGATTGCCCGGCTCATCGCGTTTCTAACCTTCGAGGCGTTCTGCGAGCAGGAACGCCAGCGACAAAAGGCAGCCGCCTCGGGTCCGCCGTCTGGCGGCCCAGGGCAGGGGAAAGGGGAAAGCGCCGAACCGGCTTTCACCGTGTAGTTCCACCGCAAAAAGCCAGCGGAAAAATCCCTGCCCAGCGGTAGATTGACCGGTCAACTCCCGAATCTACCACTGGCTGCGGCTAACGCCGCTAGAATCAACTAGTTCCCCCCGCCTGCTGCCGCAGGCTCCCCGCTTCCCGCCGCCTCTGCCTTCGGCAGACCGGACTATCGCCGTGGCGGCTCCGCTTCCGCCGTCTCCGCTTGTCGCGGATTCGGCGGGCGCTGCGGGGTCTTTCGCTGTCGCTCACCCTTCGCCTAGCGGCTCGGGGCGACCCCGTGAAGCGGGGAGCCTGCGGCGCCGCTATCGCTACGACGGGGGGAACTAGTTCGCTGCCCGGAAGGGGCAGGGGAAGTGGCTCAAAGCCATGCGGGACACGCTACGAAAAAAGTAGGGGGACCCTGTGACCGGCTGTTTTCACATGCAGCCTAGTTGGGCGGGGCTGCCCGTATGTTATGCAAAGAGTTGATTGACAAAAAAAGAGCCCCTGGGGTGATCTTCGAGTGTAAAGAACGAGGGGGCGTGAGGGTCGCCAGGGGCGGGAGTGGCGGAGTTGCCCGACCGTGCCCGCGCGGGCCTTCATGGAGGGCGAGGCGGGGATGCGCTAGTAGGTCACCTCGACACTCTTTGGTGTCTTGAATGGCTGCATCCCTTGTTGCACGAGGAAATCCGCCAGTACCTTCTTGATGACGTCATTCTTGGAAGCCCCGACGCGCACCGCGTAGAGCTCTAAGTTCTGGTCTAAAGCCAGGGGTAGGACGATGGTCGTCCGGGACACGTTCGGGCTACTACCGTTATTGGAGAAGGTAGCAGCTCCTGCAAAGGAAGCGGCAGTCGTCGGTGCTTTGCTTTTGGACATCGTTGATTCCTCCTTAGAAACATAAGTGCTCAATTACGTTTAAAACATAACACAGACTGCTTGTTGTATTCAAGTCAGCCACGGCAGTACTTGTTGTTGCGGTCGGGGCAGGACCTGTTCCTGGTTCCGGGCAACGCTGTGAGATTCCTCCTCGAAATCGCCCCCGGCTGGCGACCTTCGGCGCGCGACGGGCGATTTCGTGTTGCTCTTCCACTCGCCAGTCCACAAGTTGCAGGTCCGTTGCTGCACCGGCGTGGGTCGGGTGCCTTCGTTCGACCAGCACCTCCGGGTGTAAGCTGTTGCTAACACTGGTTTGCAGTTGCGTTGGTTCATGGGGTCGCCCGGCCCGCGAGGAAGATCAGTGATCTTAACACTTCCACGCTGATGCGGCCAAGTGTGCTGAATCGTCATTTGTATGTTGTCATAGAAGTGACGTATACATCTATAAGTTTTTCTTATACTATGCATCCTGGAAAGAACATTGACTTCCTCCTGGAGTGCTAGTACTTTGGCGGCAGTGAGGCGAAACGTATGTTCCGAATCAGAGAGGGGGTCCCGCACTTTCTGAGCGCTACGCGCTTGTTGGCTGGCTTGTGGTTCTATGCGGCAGGGCGCGTGCCGTCGGATTGGCTTGTGCTCTTCGGCCTGGCGGCAGCTTGGGCGACGGATATTGCGGACGGATGGCTAGCAAGGCGCTTCGGCGTTGCGTCGAACGGTGGAGCCTTAATGGACAGTATTTCTGATAAGTTCTTACTTGTACTGATTGTCCTGAGTCTAAGCCGTGCTGATGCAATCCCGGATCTTCTTCTTTGGTCCTTGGCTGTCGTATTTACGGTGACGGCGATGGTCGGGGGCGTCCACCTCGCAGTGCAGCGGATCGCGCCTCAACCAACGAAAACCGGCAGGGCGAGCGCGGCAGTCGCCGTCGTCGCGGTGCTATTGGCGGTGCGCTACCCCCATTTGGGATCTCCATTGGCGGGCGTCATGCTTGGCGCTATGTTGATCCACATGGTCGGTGTGGTCGATGACCTCCGGAATGTTAGACCTTGGACTCAACGGTCGCACCCATCACGGAAGCTGAGAATGGGGTCGCGATTCCTTCTTAAGGCAGCGGCGCCGATTGCTCTAGTCGCCGTCGCCTTCTTCATCTACAGGCTACGTTCCCAATCGACGGTGGAGAGACCATGCATCCTCCCTTCCGTCGTTCAAGGGTTACGGCTTTCCCCTTCCCCAGAGGTCAGCCCTGGCGCGGTGAGGATTGTAACCCTGAACATAGCTAGCGAAGCCAGCGTAGAGAGAATCGTAAGCGAGTTGCGCGCGCTGGAAGAACACGGGAAGATTGATGTGGCCCTCCTTCAAGAAGTGGGGCATTCGACCACTGGTGTTGTGAAGAGTGCACAGGCGCTTGCTGATGAGCTTGACATGAATTGGGTGTACGCGGCGGAAGATCCCATAGAACCCAAAGCCGCTCGATCCTTGGCAACACTGAGCCGATACCCACTTCGGGACCCAAAGGTCTTTGCGCTTAAGCGCGTTGATCGGCTCTTCAACCCGCGCTGCCGAATAGCTCTGGCAGCGACGGTTGAAAGACCAGTCGGACCGCTCAGGATATTTAACCTCCATCTAGATACTCGGATCACTTTCGAACAGCGGATCGAGCAGCTACGCCCAGTTGTAGAAGCCGCGGAGGCATTTGCAGGACCACGGCTGATAGCGGGGGATTTCAATACGCTGGATGTTCTTTGGCTGGCAAACCTTTTGCCAGTGCCGTTGGTTGAACGACAGGGAAAGCTCCTGCAACTGGCCATGGAAGCCCGAGGATTTTACACGCCCTTCTCGTCGCCGGTCTCGACCTTTGATTACCTTCGTCTAAGACTGGATTGGATCTTCCTGCACGGCTTAACGGCTGTTTCCTGGGGTGTTAGAGAAGTAGACTTTTCAGATCACCACGCCCTCTGGGTTGAAGTCCGCTGACCCTAAAGATACAGCAACGGTCTGGCCCCATTCCACCATCCAAAGGGACTGTGACCGCAGGGTTCTCCTGTGGACAGCCCCCTTGACCTGGCTCTCCGATAGAGTATCATAAAGGATGTTATTTGCTATTAAAATGGCTAGGCCCATGTACCCCACTCCCGACCCCTCTGCCGAGCTGGTCCCAGCCGGCGAAAACCTGCCTGGCGGCCCTCACGGCGGCTTGCCGCCGATCCTCGCCCGCGCCGGCAAGGCGGCGGTCTTTGCCGCCGAGGAGTTTTTCTTCGGCCGCCTCCGCAACGAGCACACCCGGAGCGCTTACCTGCGCGCGGTCAAGCGGTTCCTTACTTGGGCCGAGGGGCGCGGGCTCGAACTGGTGGGGATCGCGCCGAAGGACGTGGGCCAGTATTTTGACGGGCTACGAAAAGAAAACAGCAGCCTGGCGACGCGCAAACAGCACCTGGCCGCGTTGCGGCACTTCTTTGATGGCTTGGTGATTAGGCACGCGATCATCCTGAACCCGGCGTTGTCCGTGCGCGGCGAGCGGTACCAAGTGGTCGAGGGCAAGACGCCGGAGATCACAGTCCAGCATGCCCGCAAGCTGCTGGCCTCGATCGAGACCTCGCACGTAGTCGGCCTCCGCGATCGCGCGATCGTCGCTATCCTGATTTACACTGCTTCCCGCGCGGGGGCCGTGGCGAACTTGCGCCGGGGCGGTTTTTACCATGCCGGGGACCAGTGGATGCTGCACTTTGAGGAGAAGGGCGGCAAGTCCCGCGAGATCCCGGTACGGCACGATCTGGGGCAGATGCTTTTTGAATACATCGACGCGGCCGGGCTGCGCGACGCTCCTAAGGATGCTCCCCTGTTCCTGACGGCCGCGCGCAAGACGGGCCGGCTGACCCGAAACGGCATGTACGTCGTGGACGTGTGCCGCATGGTCAAGCGACGGCTCAAGGATGCTGCCCTGCCAAGCCGTCTATCCCCGCACTCGTTCCGCGTGACCACGATCACTGACCTGCTCGAACAGGGCGTACCGCTTGAGGATGTCCAGCACTTGGCCGGGCATGCCGACCCGCGCACTACGCGGCTCTACGACCGGCGGCAAAAGAAGGTCACCCGCAACATCGTGGAGCGGATCTCGATTTGAGGACGCCCTGACGCTCAGCCAATGCCCTTGAAGAGCTTGGACAAGCTGGTGTCTAAAGTCTTGGCCAGGATCTGCAAGTTCTTGAGAGTGACATTGCGCTCGCCCCTCTCGACCGACCCCATGTAGGCTCGGTGCAAGCCACAAAAGTGTGCGAACTCCTCCTGGCTCCAACCGTGCCGTTTGCGCAAGTGCTTGATCCTTAAGCCCAAACGCTTCTGAAGGTCGTGAAGCTCTTGCATTCCGACCAGTCTGGGCGTATGCTGGGTCTCCGTCTACTACCTCTAAGTAGGCTACTTATATGTGTCATAGGAAGTCGATGCTGCGGCCGTCTGTGCGCGACCAAGCTGGCAGCGTGAGGCCGCAAGGAATGAGCAGTCGGCCGAGCATTGCTGGTTCCGACGGGGCGCGAATGCTACGGTTTCCTGCACTGCCGCAACATTTGTTCAGGGCCCTGCTGATTGTTCTCGCCGCCTCTTTCCCGATCGGCGGGCAAACCGGCGTGATCAGCACGATCGCCGGCAACGGCGGCAAGGGCTTCAGCGGCGACGGCGGGCCCGCCACCGCAGCGCAGCTCAACCTCGTCTCGCAGATTGTCCCGCGCGTGGCGGCTGATGCGTTTGGCAATGTGTACTTTGCGGACGTTGGCAATCACCGAGTGCGGAGAGTGGACCGAAACGGAGTTATCACGACGGTCGCCGGTAACGGCGCGCCGGGCTTCAGCGGCGACGGCGGGCCCGCCACCGCAGCGCAGCTGCTGGGTGTGGGTGGGCTGGCAGTGGATGGCCAGGGTAATCTCTTCATCGCCGACATAGGAAACCACCGTATTCGGCGGGTTGCCCTGACTGGTCTGATCTCGACGGTGGCTGGTATGAGCCCGCGAACCGGGACGTTCGCGGGAGACGGCGGGCCCGCGACGTCAGCGGAACTGAACTTGCCGGTCGATGTGGCTGTCGGGCCTGGTGGCAACCTGTACATCGCCGACACCGGAAATTATCGCGTACGGAAGGTTGGCGCGGACGGTACTATAACGACGGTCGCCGGGAACGGCGGGACGGGCGTAACGGGCGACCGTGGGACGGCCACGGAAGCACAATTATCTCCTGCCGCGGTGGACGTCGACGCTAGCGGGAACCTGTATGTGCTGGATAGCATCGGCTCCTCGTTCTCTGGTTTTCTGTCCTTCCGAAATCGAGTGCGCAGGGTGGACACAAACGGCATCATCACTACTGTCGCCGGGGTGCACCCGCCGGATTTTGACCCACTCGAACCGATTGGTGACGGCGGCCCAGCCACGGCAGCGAAGCTGCTCGCGCCTCAAGACATAGCAGTGGACAGCGATGGCAACCTCTACATCTCGGACGCTCTATTGCAGCTCGTTCGCAAGGTGGACCGAAACGGGATCATCAACACCGTCGCCGGCAACCGTTCACTTTTTGTCACACAGAGACCAGGCTTCAGTGGCGACGGCGGCGCCGCCACGTCAGCGCAACTGAACTACCCTGCTGGGCTGGCTGCGGATTTGTTGGGTAACTTTTACGTCGCGGATGCTCTGAACCAGCGCATTCGCCGAGTCGCGTTCGCTGGCCCCGTGCCGCAAGTTTCGCAAGGCGGTGTTGTCAACGCAGCAAGTTTTTCGAGGGCGGTTGCGCCAGGCTCAATCATCTCAGTCTTTGGAACAAACCTAGCGCTTGCAACTCTGAGCGCCTCGGTGGTCCCCGTGCCAACCAGCTTCGCTGGCGTCTCCGTGAGAATCAACGGAGTCTTGGCACCCATTTTTTTTGTGAGTCGCAACCAGTTGAACGTCCAACTGCCCTTCGAAATCCAGCCTGGAACCGCTCAGATAGTCGTTAGCAGAGCAGTGTCCGCAAGTGAGGTTCGTTCCTTGGATGTTGCTCCGGCCGCCCCGGGGCTCTTTCAGGTGTCCCCGAACCGCGCAGTAGTCCAAAACCAGGATCTCAGCCTCAACGGGCCAAGCAATCCGGCCGAACCGGGGAGCGTTATCGTGGCTTACCTCACCGGACAGGGGCAAGTTGACAATTCAGTTCCCACTGGCCATCCGGCACCCGTAGGCCCACTCGCACGGCCCGTGGCCGCTGCCGCTGCCACGATGGGAGGTCACGCGGCTGAGCTTGAATTCATCGGCCTCACGCCCGGCAGCGTGGGACTGCTGCAGGCGAACGTCCGAGTGCCGACTGGTGTCTCGGGCGATGTCGCCCTCGTCGTCTCAGTCGGTGGGGTGCCGAGTAACCCCGCGCTTGTTACCGTTTCGACGAAATAACGGCACCTTCACGGTGGCCGCTCACGGGCGGCCCCCATAGGGCCGTTTCCCGGGAGGTGAGACCTTTCAGGTCTCCCAGCAACGGCTTACCCCCACCCGGCGCGCCGACGGCGAACCCCAACGCACCACCAAGCTTCATCTTCGCAACGGGCAACGGGATCACCCTCGAGGATGTGAAGCGGATTGCGATCTGAGCCCGTACCGGCCCCGGGCAGAGCTTTTCCGGGCACAGGTCCTTAGGAGCGGCTCGAACGCCCGGCAGGCGCCAGTTTTTGGTGCCTAGTGGGGGTACTATTTTGCGCTTGCGAGGGCTCAAGCTCGGTTAGGATAATGGGGGCGTTTCACGGCCGTGGCAAAAGGAAAAGGGCGCTCAAGGCGAGCGCCCTTCGTGTTGTCGCGGAGCAGGTGGAGACTTCCAACGGTCAGGGTCGAGGTACGCAACGGTGGCGTTGACGACTTCTTTCTGCTCCTCTCTTGCTCTGCGGAGCTTCACCTCCAGAATGTCCTTCTCGGTTTCCAGCTCGAGGATGCGTGCGGCCTGCTGGGAGATCTCCCCAGCCAGCCGCATGACCAACTCGGCGTGGCCTGGGTCCTCAAAGCGGTATCGCATACCCTTGGCATCCGTGAAAATAAGCGGCATCGAATCCTCCTTGTGGGTTCGATGCCCTCCGCGCCAACCCGCAAACTGGAGGAAGTCCCTGTTTGGGCAGTATAGCTGATATGTATCATTCTGTCAAATGAGCCGCTCTCGAAAGTGGGGAGGGTCGCTCCTTGTGGGCTTGGGTTTTGTTTCCGCAACCCCGCTTGTCGAGTTCCCGAGCTACTTCGGCTGGGGTGCAGCCCCGCCTCGCATTGCGTTCATGGTCCTAGGTGCGGTTAGCATTCTCATTGGGTGCGTAGTTTGGGCCAATCAAAACCGAAAATTACTTCGGGAATATTCGGCGTTTGCGCTGGTTGGTGGCTTCCTAATCGCCTGCCTGCCTCGCGTGCCCGGGGAACTGGCAGCGGATCGCTACGGGGCGGTGTTTTTCCTTACGGGACTGGCCGGCATCGTGCTCTCATTTCTGATGCCAGGGAGACGGCGTTTCCCGGCTACAGTTCCCCGGGCACCCGAGACGAACAAGTGCGTTTCCCGAAACGAGCCCTGGCGCAACGCGCCCACGGGCTTCAGGTTCATAGAGCGACTCAAAGAGCAACTGGTCTCGTTGGAAGACTCATTTATCAGCCTTCATGCAACTCGTTCTTGGCTGACGCTAGAACTCGAGAAATCCCGGCGCGACAACTCCGTGTACGATGGCTCCTGGCTCGCGCAGCAACTTGAATGGTCGGCGGGTGCTGTGCTCGACGGCGAGATACGCATTGCCAAGCTGAAGGAGCGCATCGAGAAAATACTTGCCGGCAGGGTCCAGGACGAGATCACGCAGCTTGAAGTGGACATCGCCAAGCTGGAGCGGGAATGCCGGGAGATGCAGACGGACATGCAGGCTGCACTCGAGGCCAGGCGGCAAACCCTTCGAGCCAGGTTGAAAGAGCTGGAGGTGCAGCTTATAGAGCTGCGCGCCGACAAAAATGAACTGGAGCTGTTTCGATCCCAGCAACTAACCCAGCCCGCTAAGAGCCAGGATGAGGAGCAGTTTGACCGCTATCGGTTAAAGCGGTTTCTTGATGGACTAGGCGAAGTGGTTGAACTTGAGCACGCCACCGATACGGACGTGGAGATACGGAGGACCTACAAAAAACTACGCTCGAAGATTGAGAATGACCCCGACCTTACACCGCGCGACCAGAAAGAGCTTCTAAGCCGGCTAGAGGAACGCTACGCCGAGAAAGCCAAGGCTCGCGGCTTTTCCATTTACGAAGAGGACATGTGATGCCAAAATACCACTGGGACGAACCGCGCCCTCCCGCGCGCTGGGAGCGACAAGAGGACCCCGAGCGCTGGCAGCGCAAGCTCCAGCGGGCCCGCGAGACACCGGCGGGCGGGATCAGGTTTGGCACTAACCTAGCTACTCAGCTCCCCGTTCACATCACACCGGCGCAGCTTGCGACTCATATGCATGTCCTGGGCTCCACCGGCGTGGGCAAGAGTTTCTTTCTTGAAAACATCATCAAGTCGCTGATCCTCCAGGGCCAAGGGGCATGCGTGATTGACCCGCATGGCGACCTGTACCACCGGCTCCTGGACTTCTGCGCCTACCTGAGCAGTACCCGTCCCGAGCTCCAAATGCAGCAGCGAGTGATCCCGGTCGACCTTGCCGACACCAAAAACATCCTCGGGTTCAATCCCGTGGCTCGGAACGCCCGCGTTATGACCTACCAGGTCGTTGCTCTCATGGAAGCGATCCGCAAGTGCTGGGGCCAGAGCACCTTTCAGGAGACGCCTCGCCTGGCCCGCTGGCTGTTCAATACCAGCTATGCGGCAGTCGATACCAAGACAACCCTGCTGCAGATGCGCGACTTGGTGGATCCCAAGCCCAATCGAATCCGCCAGGCGCTCACCGCCCTCATCTCTGACCAGCAGGTTAGAGGGGAGTGGGAGTGGCTGGCTAAAGCGAAAGACGACAAGCGCGAGGAGCGGGTGGAGTCATGTTTCAACCGGATTCGGCTGTTTGTCGGGCACGAAATCATCAAGCTCATCGTGGGGCAGTACACTAAAACGGTCAATTTTCCGGCGCTGCTTGACGGCCGCAAGATTGTGCTCGTTAACCTCGCGCGGCAAGGGACCATTGCCGAAGACGATCAGCGTCTGCTCGGCACGCTCCTGGTCAACGAACTGCTCACCGCAGCCTTTGCGCGCCCGCGCGACCGCCGAACCCCGTTTTACGTCTGCATTGACGAGTTTCAGAAGTTCGTCACCAAGGACATGTGCGAGATTCTGGACGGCGGGCGCAAGTTTGGTCTACACTTAATCCTAGCCAACCAGTTTCTCAAACAACTGTACGAGCAGGACCCCGAAGTCTACTACTCCGCCTTAACCAACGCCCGTCTGAAGGTGGTCTTTGGCGGCCTTGCCGAGGATGACCTCGACCTCGTGGCCCGCGAGTTTTATACTGGCGAGCTTGATCCCAACGAGGTCAAAGACGAAATCTGGCAGACCAAATTCCGCCCGGTCGAGAGCACTCGCGTGCTTCACACTACCGGCTGGTCTGACAGCTCGGGCGAGGTAACCCATCAGAGCCTGACGTCCGGCACACACTACATCCCCGGCTCGGACCTGTGGAGCCCGGGGCTCTACAGCTACGCCGACGCTTCCACGAGCGGCGGCGGTCACCACAGGGGTTCAGGGAGCAGCGGGAGCGAAAGCCTGGTACCCTTCTACGAGTTCCACGAGTACCGCGAGCTGTCCTCACGTACCTTCCGCCAGCTTGAAGAGCAGCTGTACATCAAGAAGGCGCAGCTCAAGCGGCAGCCGGGCCAGCACGCCGCCGTGCTGATTCCGGACTGCCCCGTCCAGCTCATTAAAACCGCGACCTTAAAGGACTTGTCGAAGAAGATCAAGGATCGCGACCGCGAGGAGTTTAAGCAAGCCTGCTTTGTGGCAGCGGGCTGCTTCAAATCACCACAAGAGGCCCAGCAGGAGATCGCAGCCCTTCAGGAAAGGCTTCTGCGCGAGTCGGACCCCGCCATCCAGATTGACAGCCGCCGAGGCGCCGAACCTGCCCAGCCCCCTATCTGGAACCGCGCTACTTTAGATCGTTCTGATCAGACAAGCGCCGCCCAACCCAGCTCGGCAATCCGGCAGCCAGCCCAACGAAAGCGCGGCCCGAAGCCGGACATCGAAAACCACAGCAAGGTTGCGAGAATCGTTGGCCACCATAAGGATGACTGGACAGCGGACGAAAACCTCGCGGAGATCTGCGAGAAGCTGGACCGCGCGGGGGTTCCAGTTCCCAAGACCTGGCCCATGCGCTCTGATGCTAAGTCGCGCTCTTGGAAACGGGCCTTTGAGAACTACCGACACCTGGTTGTCAAGGCGATCAAGGATCGGCTCAAGATGGCGGAGAAGCAAGCGACGGCTGACACCACGTTAAAACTCTCGCAAACTTCCGCCGGGTCCTGAAACTTCCGTCAAAGCGATTCGCTAGTTTCACTTCTTCCCCTAGCCAGTTGTATTTTCAAGAAGATACGAAGGGCTTCCGAGTAGCGGTGTCGCGGGATTTCGGCGGAGATTTCCGAAGCCGTATTCTGCTGGCATGGGCAAGCGCCTGAGCTCGCAGCCAGGGCAGCCGGACACGCTGGGCTCTGTCAGCAATTCCACGCTGCAGTGTGCTACGCTGCCTTGCGAGCAAATCCGAAACGAGCCAGCGCCGCAAGGAGGCGGCTTTGAAAGTATGGCTCGTAGACGGTACCAGAAGCCCACGCCGAAAAAGCGTGGGGAGCAGTGGACAATCCTCGTACGCGAGGATGTGGGGGTAGATGGGCAAAGGAAGCGCAAGGTCAAGCGGGTTTCGCTGGGGCCAACCTCTCTTAGCCGAGGGGAAGCCGAGCGGCTGCGGGACGACTACCTCACGGCAATCAACCAGGCCAGTGTGGGCATCGGCGGAGCCTGCCTCTTCCGGGACTTTGCTCGAATCTATCAACGGGATGTGCTGCCAACGCTGGCGAGCACCAGCCGAGAGCGGAGCGTCAGCGTGCTGAAGAACCATCTCAATCCAGAGTTCGGCAACCTCATACTCCGCGAAATCACGCTGGAACCGCTGCAGGGCTACTTCACTCGTCTGCAGCAGTCCCGGCTTTCGCCTGAGAGCATTGACAAGATTCGCGACGTGCTTTCAGCAGTGCTCCGAACCGCGGTCGAGTATGGCCGCCTCGCCAGCAATCCAGCGGAGAAGATTCGCCTGAAGAAGAGGAGGCCCTGCAGACCCAAAGCGTTTCTCCGCATCGAGCAGTTCTATGCTCTGCTCGAGTCCATGTGTGAACCGTACGCCACCATGGTGTACGTGGCCGTGTTCACGGCATTGCGCGTCAGCGAACTGGCTGGCCTGCGGTGGCGCAACGTGCATATCCACTCGATCACGATTGAGGAGCGGTATTGCCGAGGTGATTGGGACCAACCCAAGTCCGAAGCGAGCAGGGCCACGATTCCGGTGGACGAGCATCTCATCCAACGGATCGAGCGCCTCAAGTCAATTGAAGTTGTGGTTCAGGCGGGTTCGGCTCGCCGTCGCTACCCGGCGGTCAAGTGCGACGGACCGGACGATCTCGTCTTCCAGTCAGTGGCCAAGGCAGCTCCGATGCGGGACAACAACATCCTGTCCCGCCACATCAAACCCGTCGCCCGCAAGCTTGGGATCGGCTGGGTTAACTGGCAAGTGCTGCGCCGCTCCTGCGCCACGTGGCTCCAGCAGGCCGGAGTGGACGTGAAGGATGCCCAGGGGCTCATGCGGCACAGCCGGGCGAGTACGACGCAGGATGTCTACCAGCAGCTCGTGCCCGAATCACAGAACAAGGCGGTCAAACGGCTCACGGCATACGTGGAGGCCTGTCGGACCGTGCAGTAGTGTGGCAGAAGTGCAACCAAATGCAACCATCTTGCAAAAGGGCGGCTTGTAAGTTATTGAAAATGGTGGCCAGGGACGGAATTGAACCGCCGACGCCAGCCTTTTCAGGGCTGCGCTCTACCGACTGAGCTACCTGGCCTCGTGGACTCCTTCAATTCTACCACGTAGTCCCAGCGCTCGGCGGCCTGCT
>Ga0247727_10006634_pt1 | contig 22623 bp, 16 predicted proteins | sample WisWelCaveWW1625_FD_202498 | JGI IMG/M metagenome (GOLD analysis project Ga0247727, IMG submission 202498) | Biofilm microbial communities from Wishing Well Cave, Virginia, United States - WW16-25 | ecosystem: Environmental > Aquatic > Deep subsurface > Groundwater > Cave microbial mat | place...
CATTCAGATTCCAGTTTTGCAGTGGGTAAAAGCTTCCAAAACGCGGGCCTTCGTTTTCGCGAAAATGAAGGTCAAAATTGAGCACGACTTTGTGCCGCTGATCCCAATCCGCCGGATATTCAACTCCAGGAAGTTGCGCAAAGATGCTCTCATTGGTATAGGTGCGCCGCGAAGTGGAATGCGTGGTCTTCGCCACCTGGAAAGTGTAGGTTGCATCGCCGGAAAAATATCGGCCGGCACGTTGGTTCAATTGCAATTCCAATCCTCGCACGGTGCCATACGTATCGTTGAAATAGGTGCGGAACACATTGCCAATTGGGTCAACCTGTTGGCCGATCTGCAGCAAATTTTTAATGTCCTTGAAGAAGCCGGTGATGGTAAACAGCGTGTTCAGGCCAAACTGATGGCGAATGCCGAACTCGTACTGAATCGTTTCCCGAGAATTCAGATAAGGAGAGTCGAAGATCAATTGCGGACGCTGGACAAAGCGACCATAGTTGAAGTAGAACCCACCTTTTTCCGTTACCGAGAATGAGAGACCAACGCGCGGCATCAGGTTCCATTTGGTCTCCGTTAGCTCAAGGCGGGGGATATCCGAGAGGGAAGTATCCTCAAGGGCAAATCGCTGATTTTGGTCATAGCGTTCGACCCGCACACCGAGATTGATGACCACCTTGCGAAATTCCATCTTGTCCTGGAGATAACCTGCCTGCCAGTTGGGAAAAACTTTGAATTCATTGCCAAACAATCCCCGGCCATCATATGGGCTGAGCAACTGCCGGTCCACATTTTTCAATTCAAAATAATTGGCCTCCACACCGGCCTTGATTTGATGATTGGTCGTCACCTGACTGGTGAGGTCAAATTTAAGCGTGTAGATCGTGGAAGTGCGCTTGTTGAATCCCGCCCGGCCGATCACCCAATGGGCGCCATTGATATACTGTCCACGGAAGGGGTTATTAGTTCCCTGCAGTTGCCAGGTTTGATTGACGTTTCGACGATCCAGATCATTATTCAGATCGTATAAGCCATCGCCGTCGTAATCCACAAAGGGCTCATTGGCGTCATAATTGCCATCGCCGTCGAGGTCGGTGAATTGTTCGGCTGGGGTGCCAAAACCGCGATAAGGCTCAATCAACTCGCTAATGTCCGGAACTCTCTCGTTGTCGCCGTCATTGCGCTCGCGGTCGATCGCTGCGATGGCGAGATCATAGCGTCTGATCCAATCTTCAAGCTCCGCAAAGTTGGAGCGGGAACGGCCGTCTATCCCTAATTTGGGTATGGCGCCGGTAAAGGTATAGAATCGCCCCACTTTGACCTCATAAAAGGTCTTCGGACTCAGGTTGTGGGTCCAGTTCAAGCTCACCTGATTGGCGCGACTTTCGTTGCGGACACCATGATCGTAGCCTTTCCAATCATACGGCTGCAAATCTTCGTCGATTTTGCCGTCGCGATCATCGTCGATGCCATTGAGCGCCTCTTCGTCGATGCGGCCATCCCGGTCATTATCGAGGCCCCAGGCAAAATCTCCCAAATACCAGTTATTGTCGAGACGGGTGTCTTCATCTATTTTGCCATCCCGGTCGTTGTCGAAGTCATCCAGCACTTCTTCGTCGACGCGGCCGTCGTTATCCGCATCAACAAGATCGCTGATGCCCATTTGGTGGGCAACGTCAACGACTTCACGAACATCACGGCCCAGGAAAAAAGTCCAGTTATGAATATTGTCGTGGTTGCCTCGCCAGCCCAGGGACAGCTTGCGGGTGGGGGCCATTTTCCAGGTGAGCCTGGTGTCCCAATTATTGATAACGGACTCGCGATTGTCACCGATGCCGAAAAGCTTGCCAAAGATGGTCTCGTTGCGCAAAGCGTTGGAAGTATTGAGAGCCGGAGATTCCTTTATCGGCGAGTTGGCGTTGAGGTCGGCCAACGCCTCATTATGAAAGCCGGCGCGGTCGGACAGGCGGGTCTCGCCTTGCGCGAAAAGCGTCATGTAGCCCGGAATTTTCAAGCCCACGCGAGGAAGAACATAGGTCATTAAGGGTTCCGGTCCGCTGATACTGGCTTCGTACCAATCAAAATGCTGCGAGCTTTCACCGATACCGTCACTGCCAAGATGATCGGTTTGATAAAAAACGCGGCCGGAATATTTGCTTTTGCCTTCCTGGGTGGTGAGAAGGATAATGCCGGATTGTGCATTGCCATACTCGGCATTGAATCCTCCGGAGATGACCTGCATCTCGCTCAATGCTGCGCGCCCGACATTCATGCCGAAGCCGCCTCCCTGAGGATCTTCGATGCTCAAGCCGTCTACCAAATAGGCAATTTCGCCGGCCTGGCCGCCACGCAGATGCACGTTGTTGCCGTTGCCGCTAGTGCTACTGCTCAACTCAATCGCCTCCTGAAAGGTGGTGACGGGTAGCGACTGGATTTGCTCGTCGGTCGTAAGCCTGGTGGTAGCGGTTATATCCTTCTGAAGCAGCGGCCGTTCCGCGACAACTTCGACGGTTTCGTCCGGCTCTGACATTTGTGTCGGGAGTGCAAAATCAACGCGGGTCGTCAAATCCACAAAGCTGCGAACGCCTTTCATTACAATTGTCACATAACCACTGATCGAAGCTTTGACCTCGCAGGAACCGGGCAGCACGTTGAGAATAAAATACCCGCCCTCGAGATCAGAGGTCGCAAGCAGGGTCGTACCAACCACCATGATCTCGACGCCGGGTAGAGGCTTCCCGGTTTCTTTATCCTTTACCCTTCCGGCGATCTTGCCAGTGGTTCCGGCAAACAAAGGCGACAAACCTAACAAGAGCCAGACAAGAAGAAACATCAAGCTTCGCAGGGCGGAATTATTCATAAAAGACACTCCGGCAATTGGTTAAACCACACAGGCTAGTGCGCCCCAAACGCTATTTAAGCAGAAGAAGTTTCTTTACGCCTACAAATTCCCCGGCCCGCAAGCGGGAAATATATACGCCGGATGGCAAACCAACCGGATTCCACTGAATCTCATATTTGCCCGCCGGCTGTTTCTTGCTCACCAGCGTGGCGGCTTCCTGGCCGAGGAGATCATAAATTTTGAGTGTTACATGGCCTGGCTTTGCCAAGCTATAGCGTATGGTGGTTGCGGGGTTAAATGGGTTCGGGTAATTTTGCTTCAGGTGAAAAGTCAAAGATGGCTCTGCAACGTTCTTATCTTCGACACTAACCCCAATGCCGCTTGATTGAAAAAAGGCAAGCGCTTGCCGGGAATTTTCGACAATCGCATTCAAATCCAGGCCGTTGACCATGGCGATCGTCACTGGCAGCGTCTGGCCTGGCGCCAAGTCGCCCAATGGGCCGAATGAAAATAAAAAGCGCCAATCAGCAACATTGAATTGGTCCGGGTCTCTGACACCACCAGACATCTTTAGATACTTTTCGACATTATCGTTGGGATCGCCGCCCAAACGCTCGAAATTCAAATAGCTGACACTGATATTGGGATTCGGGGTCTGCAAAACGCGCACACCGAAAAATTGAGCGGCCAACAAGCCGCCATCGGTATCCTTGTCACCGCCGATAGCGGTCTGCAAAGAATCAATAAAAAAAGTGATATCATCCTCAGATCTCCGGGGACCACTCTGCGTCATATGGCCGACATCAAAATCAAAAAACGTCGCCAGCCACACATTTTGCAAAAGATCGTTGCCGATATTGGTGACCAGATAATCCACGATCAGAAAATCATCGGCCAAACTTTCCACCCACTGATAGGAATGCTGAACCACCCGGATACCTAAGGGCCTGAAACCATCAATGTCCGGCGCCTCCAGACAGGTTTGACAGGTGTCGACATAAGCCGTGATCCACTCCTGGCTGGCGCGGGCCAAGGTATCTTCATCTTGCCGGCCATCACCGTCATCGTCGCGGGAGCCGGGAACGAGATCCCCATCCCGATTCGGGTCGTTGGCATCGATCAATCCGTCGGAATCATTGTCGAGGAAATCAAAGGAGATATCACCAACCGGGTCTTCATCAATATGAGGCTCGGGATCGTAGACGAAGTTGCCATCGCCATTGGCATCACGAGTGGGGCCATCCCAATCCGCGCTGGGTTGACCATTGCCATCCAGATCATCGGCGCTGGTCCAATCCCGATCGTCATCAACTTCTTTGCGAGCGATTCCCTTGGATTGATACAGCCAGGCAATTGGCGGCTGCGATCCCACCGGCCCAAACTCCAGCGGACCGAACTCCCGTGTCCCGTTGTCACCATCGACGACGGTCGAAACGATTCTTTCTCCATTTTTGATCGCGCCCACCCATAACCCGCCGGAAAATAAAAACACGGTTGCCGAGCCGCCCGGATATTCAAGCTCCGAATTCCGTTGCGATGATTCCGGTGCATAAGACGTCGGTGGTCCGGCTGGACGATTGTCCGGATTCGAGAACTCACCATGGTTGGCCATCATCAGCCAATGCAAACCTTTGTCGTGAACGGCAAAGATGGTCGGTGCAATGGTCAACGGCGCGTTCGAATGAGGTGGCAAGGGCCGGCGATTTTTATCTTTAAGTTCCCAGCCAGAGGTCTCCGCAGCGGTAAATGCAGAAACCAACATCAAGGCGGGAATTACAAAAGCAAATGCTTTTTGTGCTCCTATAAATATTCCCTTTCAAATCCGAGCGCGTCAATTCTTTTTCATCGCTGGAGTAGATCAGCTAAAAACCTATGGCAATCGTGAATTGCTGAAAGTTGTCGAGGCGGCCATAATCTGAGAGCGCATAATCAACAGTTATCAAGCCCCAGCCAAAATCATAGCGCAGGCCGGCGCCCAGAGTATAGCTCGCCGTTTCGTAGGTGCTAAAATTAAAATCCGCCTTAGCCAAATCGGAGGCCAATATCAGACCGTGATAGCCGCCGCGCAGAAACAGAATGTCGTACAGGCCGTACTCGACGCCCCAGTTGCTGCGCAAGAGCGCATCGTTGCTGTCGACAAAGTCCGCCAGCACGGTCAGTCGATTATTGGGCGTATCAAAAAATTGTCCTTGGCGCCCAACCAGGTCGGTGGCGAGGCCAACGCGAAACGACAGCGGCAGAGGCCATTTATCGGTTTGGAGCTCGGCATCAACGCTGGGATTTTGCGGATTGTCACGGTCGGCAAAATCTCTCTCCAAATCCGGACCTGACAGACGCATCTCGCCGCCGAAATTGGTGAGCGCAATGCCAAGCTTTATTCCTAATAAGCCGGTATTGAGAATGCTGCCGATGTCAACGGCCACGGTCCGCGCCTTCTCGCGATAAATGCCTTCCTGCACGAGCTTGGCCGTGATCCCAATTTGAAAGCGGTCGGTGAGGAAACGCGCATAAGAAATTCCGAGGCTGAGGTTGTTGACGTCGTAGAAAGCGCCGGTGCCGCCAGGCTCATCAATGGTCGTGATCTCGATGTCGCCGCTGTTCAAGCTGGTCACGCTCACGCCGATGGCGCTGGATTGGTTGAGGGGATGAACGAGACCGAAAAAATTATGGCGAATTCCCGCGATAAAATCGATCCGGGAAGCCAGGGCCGAAGTGCGCTTGATCGAGGCAATACCGGATGGGTTCCAGTACAGAGAAGAGACATCGCCGGCAATCGGGACCATGGCCTCGCCCATGGCAGCGGCACGCGCGCCAATGCCGATTTTGAGAAACTGGCCGGCCGCCGTGCCGACCCGGCTGACTTCACCGCCGGAGCGCTGATTGGTCGGATCCTGTGCAAAAGCCACAGCCACTGCGATCAGCGTCACGATGATCGAGCGGATAAGAATATTTGATTTCATGAGAAGGTCTCCTATCGAATAATCGAAAACTTGCCCACTTTCTTTTGGCCATCCGGGGTTTCCACGACGAAAAGGTAGAGCCCATAGGCAACGGCCTGACGATTATAAGACAGAAGATCCCAAAACACCGAGCCTTGGGTGGTGCTGTTGTGTGAGATTTTTTGCGCCAGTTCACCGGCCAAAGTGTAAATATAAATGTCACACACTGGCGGCAGATTGGTGAACTGGAGCTTCTTAAAGTTCGGATCCAATTCCCAGGTCGCGGAGACGATGTACGGGTTGGGCACGACGCGCACGTCGTCCACCAATTTCAATTTGCTCCCATCTTCGCGGGTGGAGGCGAACTGGACATCCGTCGTCGTAAAAGTGAAAACGTCGTCGGAAGTGAACGGTTTGTTGGTACGGAAACGCAAAATATCGCCGGGTGAAGGCGCAATCTTTGTTAAATCCCAGGTCACAACGAATTTCCAGATTCGATCACGAGCAGCGGCACTATACTCAAGAATCGTCACCTGGTCGCCGCTTGCGAATGGTCGTGTCGGATTCGTGAGCAAAAGATTGACTTGTCGGGGAGGATTCTCGGTTATTTTCCAAATTTGGAACGGCACCACCTTGTTACCGACCAATGTGGTATCGCCGGCGCCTCCGGTCCAGCGCAACTCGTAATCTGCCGGTTTCCCGCTTCCGGCCGAATTCTCCGTCAGTGCGCCAAAATCGTATGTGCTTGTATTCGCACCGGTGACTTTGGTCCAAGTCACATCCCGGTGGCCGATTATCGGGCTGTACTCTGTAACCGAGAGACGTATGCCATCAAAAACCGGCCCAGCATCCTCACCATGCGTATAGTATGATCGATCAACCACGAGCCGTCCGGTGCTCGTCTCTTTTACATTATAGTAGAGGGTGTCTTTGTTTATACTTCGCGTAAAGTTGATGGCATAGGTGTTTTGATCTTTCTGCAAGTACGGGTCAAAGACAATCGGGACGATTTTCCCTTTGCTCAACGAGTCGGGATTCGGGAAAATCGGAATCCGCGCCGGCGCAATGGAACCCTTGGGCCGGGGTCCGGGCATGACCTCCACAAGATTCGGAACGCCGCCGACATTGTTGCCCTGAGCAGATTCCAGATAACTAAAATTTGTAAACCCACTAGGATTGAGCACCGGGTGCGGCTGCAAGCCGCGGTCATAAGAAGTCACGGAGTACCAGTAGGTAACGCCGTTATCTACCGTCTCATCGACGTACGAGTGCACCAGCCCATTATCACTTCCCCGATTCAAATGCGGGTATTCCGGATCCAGATCCTTGACGCCGTTTTTCAGATCAAACTGCGCCAACGGCACAAAGCCGGTTTGAGTGCCTTTGCCGTCATAGATTTTCTGCCCCCACTCATTCTTGCTCGGATGCGAGGTGGTGCGGTAAATTTTGTAGCCTTCAAAATCCTTGTAGTCAGTCAGAACGTCGGTAGACTGCTCCGCCACATCCTCCCAGTAAAGCGTCACCTTACGATCCCCAGGAACTGCATGGACCGTCGGCGGCTTGGGCGCGCTGGGACCCTGATAATACTTATTATACATCGATTGGGCTGTACGGGCATTGACCTTGAGATCCTCCAAATCCGCTCCCATCAACAGACAGAAGGAAAATGTGGTGGAAGAGCCGGCCGCAAGATCAAAGGGCCCGGAGCTCATGATGAAGACGCAATCGGTACCGTTGGGAAACAGGGCTTGTATTCCCGCCGGCGAATCGAAATGAGGATTAGTGACGTTGGTGGCCGGATCCGGCCAAAAATAGGCTTCCGACTCATTCGCCAACAGTCCGGTTATATCACCGCCCAGGATTTTATATTGCATCAATTCGGCCCGCTCCGTATTGACGACACCGGGGCGATCTTCCCACTGGAACCAATGCCAATCCGTGAGTCCCAGTTGCTTGCCATCACGGCCGACCGGAGTTTCCAGCAATTTGACCGCCACGTGCGCTTTCCACGCGTCGCTGTTCTCGACCCCGCTAAAATCGCCGGTTCCCCAGCGATAGTCGTAGAAATAGGCCAAATTATATCCATACGTGGTATCAAGCTCGGCGTCACGTTCATCTTTCAAAAAGCTCATCCAGTCTTCGCGATCGTTGATGGTTCTGGTGGCGCTATATTCAGGCAGATCGACATCGATGTAGAATCCGACGTAAACGCCCGTGTAGTTGTTGGAGCTATGATTGACGATCTTCATCGGGAAAAAGATGAAGTCCTCTGCGTAGGAGCGGCCATAAGAATAGGCCGTAATCTGGCACTCCAACCCGAGGGCGTAGCCTTGCGTCAAGCGGTTATCACGCTCGGCGTACTTGCGGCCGGTGTCATCAAGATCAAAGTCGGTCATCGAAAAAAACACGTCCTTATCGGAGGTAAAAACGCCGGGAAGCTCGACGCCGGTCTTGGGATCCCTTGCCCAGGGTCCGGGCCAGGTTCGCTTGCCACCGATCATGGGCCAGGTTTCCGGCAGCGTGCTGGTTGCCATAATCGGCACATCATTGATGTCGGTGCCTTTCAAGACGTCACCCACGACGACGTCGCCCGAATGCAACAAGCCTTTGGAAACGGCCTTGGGTCCCCAATCGTTGCCTTCGTAAGTCGCGGAAACCGACGGCCCCATGCTCACCGAATCATTTCGCGCCGGATCAAAATATTTCGGCGCCCACGGGCCATCCGGCACGCCGATCATCATATTGAGCTCGGCCAGGTAAGAATATCCCTTGTAGCCTATGGCAGGAACTTCGGTACGATAATCCCAGGTGCCGATGTTGCCGTTATTCAAGACTGCGTGCTGCAATTTGCCGGCGTCGAGGATGCCGGCAGCAATATCAATATTTTTTGCCGTCTTCTGCAAGCTCTTCTTTTCCTTGCGGCGGTCATTGGCATGGGAAGCGCAGAATAAGGTGATAACCAAGGCCAAGCTCACCCAAACACTCAGCCTATGCGGATGTATTTTAGGCATAATTGGTCTCCCTCTCGAAAGGTTCAAGAGTTTTGCGCATGGAGCATAGCGCAAAGCGCTTAGCACCATGCGCTTTGCCTTTTTAGAAAACCAGCTTTAACCCGATATCGGTGCTCCGCCGTGGTCCAAAGTTGTGTGGGCGGTCATAATACGTGCTTGAGCGTGTCAGGCTGGCAGTAGGCCCGGGATCGGTCGGGCTGCCGGTTTCGCGATAGACGGATATCGGATTCTTGCGATCGAACACGTTGTAAATGCGCGCAAACAAGCCGGCTTTAACCGTCGAGGTGATTTTGAAATCCTTGCGCAAAACCGCGTCCAAAGTCATCGTGTAGGGCCGGCGACCGCTGTTCGGTTCCAAATCCTGGCTGCCTTGCCTTGGGGTATAAGGATAACCTGAGGCCACTCGGAATATCAAATTGGCGTTGAAATCGGCCAAAAGTTTCCAGCCAAGCAGGCTCGGACCGAAATTGGAAGGGAAGTTGACCACGCCGTTCACGTTGAGCATGTGCGGTTGATCGTAGGCCGCCAAGAATTCCCTTTTCGGCTCATTGGCGGCGTTCTGGCTGTTCCAATACCCTGACCACGAATAGTAGCGATTGGCCTTGGCCACCGAGTAAGTATAATTCACCACCCCAAAATAATAGCTGCTGAACCTTTTTTCGATGCTCACGTCAATGCCTTTGCCGCTGCCGTAGTCGTAATTGGTGAAGACGTAGTAGTCGTAAAGTCCTAAGGTATCGGGATCGAAACCGATGATGTTGATGCTGCCGGCATCGCCGCTGTTCTCTTTATACCACAAGGTCAGATCCAAGGCCCATTGCTCGCCGATTTGCTGCTCAAGCCCGATCTCGTAAGCCACGGTCTTTTGCGCGTCAAGATGCGGATTGCCGTAGATCCCGACGGAGCCCCGGCGCACACGATCGTCCTGAATGACAGGATCGAGCGTGGTGCCGCGATAGAGATTGCGATATTCAGGAACCTGGAAGAAATGGCCGTAAGAGAAATGGAACGCGGTGTTTTCAGTCAGTGGATAGCCGATACCCAGACGCGGACTGGCTTGCGTTTTCTTTTTGCCGACGGTAAAACCGCTTGTCGGGTTGGTCGGATCCCTCCAGGTGCCGCCTCCGGAATTGGCGTAGTCGATGCGAAAACCCGCGTTGACAATCAGGTGTTCAAACTCCATTTTATCCTGCAGGAAAAAGGAGGCTTCGACCGGCTGATAGTTGTACTTGTCCACTGACGGATTCGTGCTCCAGGGGAATTGTTCCTCGTCAAATACGATGCCATTGGTTTTCTCCAGTCCCAAAACCTGCGGCACGCCAAAGGTTTTATACTCCAACCCGGTCTTGATCTGATGCTGGGGGTTGATTTGGCTGGTGAGATTGAGGGAGAGCTCGTAGTCTTCCACGAAATTGCGCGTCCAGTACTGGGTGGTGCGACCCCGGTAAAGGTGGCGCAAGCGGAGATTGCCGCTGGCGTCCAAAGTGGTATCATAACCAATAAAACGCAACGGCACGCCAAAATCTTCCACTTCCGTTTGGTCGCTCGGATACTCGTCTCTGGCGAGCTCGTGCTCGTCGATGCCGTGAACGCGAAAGGTGCGGTGCTTCCAAAAATGGTTGCCGCGGAGTTCGTAAAAAGTGCTCGCCGAAAGCGTATGTTTCCAAATAAGCCCTAATTGTTCCGATTGATCCTTAACCACATGAATGCCGTTTCCTATGAATTGGAAACCAAATTCATAGTAGCGGAAACGCCGATCGTTGCGATGATAAGAGAGTGACAGGTTCATACCGGCAGACGGACGAAACGTCAATTTGCCGAGTCCATCCCATTTTTGATTGAACCCGAAAGCCTCCCACCCGGCGAGGTTATCCCATGCGAGAAGTGTGGAGCCGCTGGCAGTAGATGCAGCTTTCCACGGTTTCCGATTTACGCCGGCGACGAAGTCACGGCGAAGGTCTCCCGCCCGAGTTCTGCAGTTGCCGGTTGCGGGGTCACGGTCGACACAGGTCGTGTCGTAGGTGATATCGTCAAACTCGTAAAAAGCATAACGGCTGAAGGACTGTTCACCACTGAAAAAGAACGAAGTGTTTTTCAAGCCCGGAACCGGGCCGCCGAAGGAGGCGATGGCATCGTGATAGTCGCGCACGTCGTCACGCTTGGAGCCGAGGTAACCCAGGATTTCACCGCTGCTGGCTTCAAAGCTGCCCCTATACGAGGTGCCGCCCTCCTTGGTCACAATGTTGACCACTCCGGCTTGCGCCTGCCCGTACTCGGCGTCAAACCCCCCGACGATAAGGGAAAGCTCATCGATTGCATCCTTATTAATAGAGGTGCCCATGCCGGCGTAGATCGCGTCTTCCACGTACATGCCGTCGATCATGTAAGCGATCTGGCCGTTTCTGCCGCCCCGCACGTGCACTTGGTCGATCCCTCTGGAGCCAAAACCGGCAATTTGGTTCTGATAGCCCATAATCTCGGTCACACCCGACTGCAGGGTTATGATCTGGCGCACGTCGGCAATCGGCATATCGCGAATCTGTTCCGCGCTGACCGTGAAGCGCTTGTTCGTGACTTCGGCGTCGATCAAAGGGCGTTCAGCGACCACGACGGTCTCGCCCATCTCGAGCACCGTCGAAGCCAGAGAGAAATCCACTTTCGTTGTGAGGTCCACCGACACCTTGACGTTCTCAACCACAACCGGATTATAGCCCACGAACGTCGTCTTGACCTTGTATATGCCGGGGGGAACGTTTAAGATGAAGTAGTAGCCTTGGGAATTGGTCGCACCGCCCAAGGTGGTTCCCTCAATGACAACATTCGCAGCCGACAGCGGCTCGCGGTTTCCTTTATCCCGAATCACTCCCGAGATCTTGCCAGTCGTTCCGGCAAACAGCATGACCGGCATGCCGATTACCGCGAGGCAAAGCAACAGTTTTTGGAATCGACAACAGGCTTTGTGTACCATGGCAGAACCTCCTTTTTATAGCTTTCGCGAAATTCAGGCTATCGGCGCTTGACGTGGCTGTCTGTCGGTAGCCTTTTTTATTATTGAACTACGATTTTTTCGCCGCTATCCTTCGTAAGACTCTCGATCGTTGAAAGCGAAGAAGACGAATTCATCCAGAAAGGCTGATTTGATCTCGATCTTGTATTTCGAATAGCCGCGCACAATGTGATAGCTGGCGCCGAAGGAAACTTCGGGAATCACTTCGAAGGCCATGGCCGGGACGATGGCATAGAGACTACCGCGAGGGCTTTCAACCAAGAAGCGCTGGGAAACAATAATGCCCACCCCTTCCTGAGCTGCCGCGGAGGCGACCAGCAAGACTCCGGCAAACATGGAGAACAAGCCGCCTTTGATTTTTTTCATGAACTCTTCCCGAAAAAGTCAAATAACTTTTGTCAAGCGAGATTGTAAAACCAAGTTCAAACGGAACTTCAAATTTAAAGCGTACTGTATACAATTCGATAAAGGCGGGGAAGCCTCAACCGGTTTACACCATCAAACCCGTTGAGGCCATAGGCGCGCGGATTTCGCGTGACCGTCTTCAGCTGCCTATTGCCATGCGGAAGCAAGTTACAAAAAATTAAGTTTATTGTCAAGCCCAAATACCGGCCGCATAGAATTTTTTTCTTTGAGCGTTCTGATTCCGACGGACGCCGTCTGTGGGCCAAAAGTCTTTGCATGCCCTCTGCTATTTCACCAAATCCCATACCGCAAAATGGTGATAATAATCTTCCAGCCGGCCAGCAGCGTACCCTTCACCGTGCCGGAGATTTTCGATTTGCCGATGCGCTTGCGGTAACGCGCCGGCACCTCCCGCACGCGCAAATGCTGCAGCGCCGCTTTGATTTGCATTTCCACCGTCCAGCCGTAATTGCGGTCGCGCATGTGCAATTTTTCCAGCGCTGGCATCGAAATGGCGCGGAACGGGCCGAGATCACTGTATTGCGGGCCAAGCAGAAGCCGCATGAGCCGGCACGCGAGCCAATTGCCGAAAAGCTGCTGCGGGGTCATCGCGCCTTTTTCTTTCACGCCCAAGGCTCTTGAGCCGATCACAAAATCACATTCGCCGGCAAGAATTGGCGCAATCAAATCAGGAATCTCTTCCGGATAATCGCTGTGATCGGCGTCGAGAAAAACCACGAGTTCCGCGCCGAGCGTTTTGGCCTCGGCAATGCCGCGCAAACACGCCGCGCCGTAACCGGACTCGCCCTCAAATACAACATGCGCTCCGGCATTCGCCGCGACTTCCGCCGTGCGATCACGCGAGTTGTTGTTGACCACGATAATTTTTTCGACCGGCGGCTGCGGAATCGCGGCGACAACTTTGCCGACGGATTTCTCTTCATCAAAGGCGGGAATAATGGCGACGATTTTGGGCATGGGGAATGTTGCTTAACTCTTATTCCAAAGAGCGAGCACAAAAAACACAAAAAAATACTTGACAATCAATATATTCAAAAGTATATTTAAAGCGTAGGTTTTGGGCGGTGACTGAGTCATTCGGGCGCCGCCCGTTTCTTTTTAGTCAAGATAATTAATCCATGACCCATAAATCGCCCTCTTTTATCTTTTCGAAGCTTGCTCTTGATGATTTCCCAATCCTGCTTCGTTGGTTTCGATAAAAAGTATATGCATATTTATTTGCCAGGCCTTAATTTGTTATAGCCCTCCGAAACAAGACAAATCTTCGCACCTTTTTCGATGGGCACTTGTTTTATCATTTCTTCATCGAAGCGATTCATCTGTGCCAAAACTTCTTCTAATTTATATTTGATTATCCGTTGGCAGCTTTTAATCCGTTGGCCAATCGCTGTAATCTTTCTCTCGTAAACACGGCTCCTTCATTAAACAACAAATCTAGAATATTTAGTCCGCTGATGAATGAGCCAAATTGTTGATGATATTGCGGCAAATCCCACTTCACAAACCGAAGTTGAATATCGAGCAAACGTTCCGATTTTATGGCGGCGCGATATTTTTCATGCGCGAGATAAACTTCGGCTTGCGTCTGCTTCACCAATTCCGCCAATCTTTGCTCGCCCGTGCTCGCGATTCCCAATTCCGCAGTTCGTTGCGGCAAATTTTCCCAACGCAAAACTTTCCAAAAAAATTTTAAAAATTCCCACGAGACTTCAACCAATTTTTGATACGGTCGTTGATACAATTTCGCCAGTTCATCCGCCAATTCCCCAAAATACGGCGCGTTGTGATAATTGAGATCGATTGTTCGCCAATGCTGTTGCTGCCAATGTCGAGTCGGGTCGATTTCCACTTCGTGCAATTTTTGCAAGCCGCGCCCTTTGCTCAACACCGGAATCGTCAGCCATTGCGCGCCATTTGCGGTTTTGAGGCGAGTACGATTCGAATTGCCATTGGTGGAGAATTGAATATCATCAGCGACCACAAAAATATCTGCGGCTGCGGCTAACACAAAAAAATTTTCGGAGGGCCAATAAGACAAAACTTCTGCGGCGAGGGTGCGCATGTGGGATGGGTAGGCAAAAAGTGCGTTATTGAAACAAATCGGCGTGGGTTCCGACACGCTCCAGAATCAATATCTCATTTTCTATTTTGTAAATCAACAGGAAATCTGCTTCACCACTTGTCCATTTCTGTAAACAATTCTTCAGGAGAATTATAAGTTTTCAATTTATCCTTATCGCGTTCCGTTTGTCGAAAGGCTTTGACCGTTTCCTGATTCGGAATTTTAACATCAAATGGCAATCCCTTTCGCAAGACCACCTGACTAAGAAAGATAGTTACCGCTTCATTTGTAGAAACACCGAGCTGGCGCAAAATTTTTTCTGCGTCATCTCTCAAGCGGCCTTTTAATCGAATGGTGATTTGAGCGTCTTTAGACATTGGTTCAATCTCCGCTTTTGCATTTAATATAAACTGTTTGACCGTCAAAGTCAAAATATATTTCAACGATTTTGCCTTTGCTTCACATAAATAACTCTTCAAAATTTATCTTGCTTCTTTCGAGTTTTAGCGCTAAATTAGGCTAACCTAAATTAAATTTTAGGTGACCGATTTAAATTATAAGTTGAAATTTTTTATGCTAGATCCTGCTAAAGCTTTGTTGGGCGCAAGCTTATTTATTGCCGTCATCGCCCTATTTTTTTGGCCAAATACCGGGCTGATCTGGCAATGGCAAAAAAGCCAGCGCAACAGCCAAAAAGTTTTGATTGAAGATGCGCTCAAGCATCTCTATCATCAGATATATAAAGGAAGGCTCGGCACGTTGGAAAGTCTTTCCGGCGCGCTGGAAATCAGCCGCGATCAAGCTGCCGGATTGTTGGTCCGGCTCGAGGCCCGCGGTCTGCTGAAATCGCAGCAAAACGGCTTTGAGCTAACAGAAGAAGGCCGCATGTCGGCGCTGCGCATCATTCGCGTGCACCGCTTGTGGGAGCGCTATTTCGCCGATGAAACCGGCCTCGCCGAAACGCAGTGGCACGTCGAAGCGGAGAAGCGCGAGCATGTGACCTCGCCGGAAGAAGCCGAGGCGCTCGCCATACAGATGGGCAATCCGTTCCACGATCCGCACGGCGATCCGATTCCGACCTCGACCGGTGAGTTGCCGCCGCCGAAAGGCAAACCATTGACCGATCTTCCCGCGGGTGAGACGGCACGAATCACTCATCTTGAAGACGAGCCGGAAGCGCTCTACGCGGAATTGGTCGCGCAGGGTTTGTATCCGGGAATGCAAATTCGCGTCATGCAAAAATCCTCCGAGCGCATTCACTTCATTGCCGAAGGCGAAGAAATCAAGCTCGCGCCCGTGGTTGCGGCCAATGTCACCGTCGTGGCGCTGCCGAAAGAGCAAAAAATGGCCGGCCCGTTTGAATCGCTGGCTTCTCTCAAAACGGGAGAATCCGGTCTCGTGCTCGGCCTTTCAGGAGCCTGTCGCGGCGTGCAGCGCCGGCGGTTGATGGATCTCGGCATCATCCCGGGCACCGTGATCAAAGCCGAGCTGAAAAGCGCCAGCGGCAATCCAACCGCATACAACATTCGCGGCGCCATGATCGCGCTGCGCAAAGATCAAGCCAATTTGGTTCATATTCGTAAATCAATGACCAATGACTAATGGCCTAATGACTAATGACCAATAACCTATGACGACATCAACTAAATCTGCTTGCGAAACTTGTCCGGTTCATCATACCGGCAATTTAATCAAGCTCGGCGTAAACATGGAATCGTGGGATTACGTCGTGGCGCTGGCGGGAAATCCCAACACCGGCAAAAGCACCGTGTTCAACAGTTTGACCGGATTGCGCCAGCACACCGGCAACTGGCCCGGCAAAACCGTGACGCGCGCCGAGGGCGGATTTAGTTACGCCGACAAGCGCTACAAACTCGTCGATTTGCCCGGCACGTATTCGCTGCTTTCCACCAGCACCGACGAAGAAGTCGCGAGAAATTTTATTCTCTTCGGCCAACCGGATGTCACCGTCATCGTCGTCGATGCGACGCGGCTCGAGCGCAATTTGAATTTGGTGCTGCAAGTTCTCGAGATCACCCCGCGCGCCGTCGTGTGTTTGAATCTGATTGACGAAGCGCGCCGCCATCAGTTGGAAATCGATGATCGCCTGCTCGCCAAAGAATTGGGCGTGCCGGTAGTGCCGACCGCAGCGCGACAGGGACAAGGCATTCAAGAATTATTAAAAAATATCAACGCGGTGGCGACCGGCGAATATGTTTGCAAGCCGCATCGCATCAAGAGTGAATCGAAGGCGTTGAAACACGCGCTCAATAAATTGACCGGCATGGTTGAGAATCAATTTCCCGGATTGACCAACGCGCGCTGGGTGGCCCTGCGCTTGCTCGAAGGCGATCAGCGCCTCGTCGACGCCATCAACACCGGCGAGCTGGAAGATTTGATTCCCGCGGCGCCACCGGAATCTTCCAAATTGGACATTCCGCAGAACGGCAAACTCGCGCCACACGCTGATCGCGAACCCGCGACGAAACCGTTGCCGATTTTGCAATAACTATGAAAGAAATTCCTATGAATAAATCACCTGTTTCTTCGGAAGCGATTTTATCGAAAGCCAACTCCCTCCGCTGGGAGATTGGCGAAAATTATCATGACAGCTTGATCGACGCCATCTATCAAGATGCGGCGAGGATTGCCGAGCGCGTCGTCACCAAAACCGGCGAGAAACCGCGCTTCGATTGGGACCGCGCGCTGGACAAAATTCTCACCAGCCGGATTACCGGTTTGCCGGTGATGCTGCTGTTGTTGACGGCGGTGTTTTGGATCACCATCGCCGGCGCCAACGTTCCCTCCGCCATGATCGCCTCGCTGCTTATCGATACGCTTCAGCCGGTGTTGAAAAATTTTGCCGCGCAAATCGGCACGCCGTGGTGGTTGAGTGGATTTCTGCTCGACGGCGTTTATTTGGCCGGCGCGTGGGTCATCAGCGTTATGCTGCCGCCCATGGCGATTTTCTTTCCGCTGTTCACGCTGCTGGAAGATTTCGGCTACTTGCCGCGCGTCGCTTTCAATATGGACAATCTTTTTCGCAAAGCCGGCGCGCACGGCAAGCAGGCATTAACGATGAGCATGGGATACGGCTGCAACGCCGCCGGTATTGTTGCAACGCGCATTATCGACAGCCCGCGCGAGCGGCTCATTGCGATCATCACCAACAATTTCGCACTGTGCAACGGGCGCTGGCCGACGCAAATTCTCATCGCCTCGCTTTTCATCGGCGCGCTCGCTCCGGCTGGCTTAGCGGGACTCGTCTCGGCCGGTTCTGTCCTCGCCGTTACTTTGCTGGGAATTTTTCTCACCTTCGTCACCTCGTGGGCATTATCGCGCACCGTGCTCAAAGGCGAAGCCTCGACCTTCAGCCTCGAGCTGCCGCCGTATCGTCCGCCGCGAGTTTTGCAAACGCTTTACACCTCGCTGATCGACCGCACGATTTACGTATTGTGGCGCGCCGTCGTGTTTGCCGTTCCTGCCGGCGCGGCGATTTGGCTGCTCTCGAATATCAACGTTGCCGATTTGAGCTTGGCCGAGCACATCATGAATTTTCTCAATCCATTCGGCTTGCTGCTCGGCTTGAACGGCGTGATTCTGCTCGCGTACATCATCGCCATTCCCGCCAATGAAATCATCATTCCGACGGTGCTGATGTTGACCGTGCTCAGCGCCAAACTCGCCGGTTTCGGCGGCGGCGCCGGCGTGATGTTCGAGCTGGACGATGCGAATGCGTATATGAATGTTTTTACCGCCGGCGGTTGGACGCTGCTCACCGCCGTCAATCTCATGCTCTTCAGCTTGATTCACAACCCGTGCTCGACGACGATTTATACCATTTACAAAGAAACCGGCAGCGCCAAATGGACGGCGGTTTCCGCGCTGCTGCCAATTGTGATGGGATTGGTGATTTGCTTTTTTGTCGCGCAGGTGTGGCGGTTGGTGGGATGAACGAAATGAGCGAGTCGGACTTGGGCGACAACTTTCGCGAAAATTAAAAATCTCGACGCCCAAGTCCGACTTCACTTCACCTTAGAAAAATCTATTCGGCATAAACCGCCTCGTTCAATATCGCGGCACGCAGTTCTTTTCGAATGGAATCTTTGAGCGCTAAATCGATTTTTTTGTGCAGCAGCTCTTCGAGAAAAAACTTCAGCTCCATATAATTATCGAAAGTTTTGTATTCCGGTTTTAAATTCACGAGCAAATCGACGTCGCTTTCTCTGGATTGTTCATTGCTCGCGTAAGAGCCGAAAACGGCAAGCTCGAGCACGCCAAATTTTGTGCTCAAGGCATTTTTATGGCTTCGCAAAACTGACAATATCTCTGTCAAAGTCTGGGGTTTTTTCATGTTAATATTCCATCAATTAATAAAATGCGCTGCCCCAATATAACAAAAACCTTCTCAAGCTTCAAGCAGAATATCACCAGCCGATGATTTTATGGAGAAAAGCGAATAACGTTGGCTGGCGTCTCTATCAAACTTGCAACTGATCAAAAAATTTTGCACATTATGCAATGGAACAGTTTGAACTGATTACAAAAATCTCTGACGTTCAAACTATTGCATGGGGTCATGGCATTAGGATTCTGCCGTGGCTGATGAAAAGATATGGTGGAAAACCATCGGCTTGGCGAAAGAAAAAAGGCAAAGCCCTCATTCGTCAATTCGGCGTTTTATACGACGCTGAACTTCATTGGTTTGAAGCGCATGGAATTGGCAAAGTGAATATGAAAATCAAATACAAATCAAAACTATGAACCTCCAAAAACTTAAAAAGAAAAACTTCGCTCTCTGTCTCGATGCCGGGGAATATCAAGGCGTGAGTTTATTTGCTTTAAAAATGTACGAGTACATTCCCGATCCCGTCTCGGAGGCGCAAGGTTTTTTGCGAATCATCGATGAGGAAGAAGAGCCATATTACTACGACGCCAAAGCCTTTGTAAAAATAAAATCTGCCTCTAACGGATTTCTTATTCCGTTTCTTAAAACTAAATTTCCCAAAAAGAAACAAGCCGTTACGAAAAATGGGCGCCGCTAATTCTGAAACATTAAAAATATGACAACCCTGCATCTTCGCATCACCGGCATGGATTGCGCCGATTGCGCCGCTACGCTCGAAAAAGGCGTCGGCAATTTATCCGGCGTGCAAAATTGCTCGGTTAATTTTGGCGCGGCGCGACTCAAAGCGGAATTCGATCCCATTCGCACCGACGAAGCGGCGATCATCAGCCGCATCCATTCGCTGGGATATGATATTCAATCAGAAGTCCAAAATCAAGCCGGCCGGGTTTCATCGCAACGCGGCGGCATTTTGGGTTTCTTCCCGTTTCTGTTCAAACGCGCCGAGACGGCATTGGCCGCAATTGGCGGCTTGCTGGTCGGTTTCGGCATGCTCGTTGAATTTTTCGGCGCGCAAAAAATTTTCACGCAAAGTGTTTTTTGGCTCGCGCTCATCATCGCCGGCTTTCCGATTGCGCGTTCCGGTTTTCGGCGTTTGTGGCTCAATCGCGAAATCAACATCAATCTGTTGATGGCGCTCGCCGCGATTGGCGCCGTCGTTATCGGCGAAGAGGCGGAAGCGGCGACGGTGATTTTTCTATTTGCCATCGGCGAGGCGCTGGAAGGTTACACGATGAATCGCGCTCGCAATTCGATTCACCAACTGATGACGCTCACTCCGGCGGAAGCGACCGTCTTGCGTCCCTGTTTGGATTGCCGCGAGCATCTCGGCCGCGCCGGCTACACCGGCGGGCCGTGCCCATTTTGCGGTGCGCATCAAACCCGCGTGCCGGTCGAACGATTGCAAGTCGGCGAAACCATTCTCATCAAACCGGGCGAGCGCATTCCGATTGACGGCGTCGTGCTCGCCGGCGCATCGGCAGTCAATCAAGCGCCGATCACCGGCGAAAGCATTCCGGTGACAAAAACCGGCGGCGATGAAATTTTTGCCGGCACGATTAACGGCGCCGGAACGCTCGAAGTTCGCATGTTGCGTCCAGCCGCCGAATCAACGCTCAGCAATATCGTTCATCTCGTCGAAGAGGCGAGCAGCCAGCGCGCGCCGTCGCAGCGTTTCATCGATCGATTTGCGAAAATTTATACGCCGGCGGTGATTGTCGCGGCGCTGCTGGTGGCGATTCTGCCGCCGCTTTTATTCAACGCGCCGTTTTGGAATTTGCCGGATGGCAGCCACGGCTGGCTTTATCGCGCGCTCACACTGCTGGTGATTTCCTGCCCGTGCGCTTTGGTGATTTCGACGCCGGTGACGATTGTCAGCGCCATCAGCGCCGCGGCCAAACACGGCGTGCTCATCAAAGGCGGCGCCTATCTCGAAGCGCTGGCCAAAGTGCGCGCGTTTGCGTTTGACAAAACCGGCACGTTGACGCACGGCCAGCCGATTGTGGTGGAGCTGCGTTCGTTCGATTGCGTGCATCCCACTGAAAATGTCTGCTCCTCATGCGAAGAGGTGCTGCAGCTTGCTGCCGCGGTCGAATGCCGCAGCGAGCATCCGTTAGCGCAAGCTGTCGTCACGGCCGCCGGGGAGCGCCAGCACCACAACGGTTACGTCGCCGAAGAAGTTGAAACGTTGACCGGCCGTGGTGTGCGCGGCAAAGTGAATGGCAAAAATGTGATTGTTGGCAGCCATGCCTTATTCGATGCCGAACATCCGCACGCTAAAATTATTTGCAACACTCTCGACGCCGTGGAAAAAAATGGGCGCACCGCCATGATCGTCAGCACCGACGAGCATCTGGTCGGTTACATCGCGGTGGCCGATAAAACGCGTGACTCCAGCCGTTCCGCGATTGCCGAATTAAAAAAATTGGGCATCGAAAAAAGCGTCATGCTCACCGGCGATAATTCGGCCACGGCGCAAATGATTGCGCGCGTCGTGGGCGTAGATGAAGTGTTCGCGCAGCTTTTGCCAAGTCAAAAACTGGAAGCGGTGAAATCGCTGCGACACGAATACGAACGCGTGGCGATGGTCGGCGACGGCATCAACGATGCGCCGGCGCTTGCCAGCGCCGACGTCGGCATTGCGATGGGCGCCGCCGGCACCGCGCAAGCCATCGAAACCGCCAATGTCGCGCTGATGTCCGACAATTTGAATAAACTGCCGTTTGCCATCAAAATCAGCCGCAAAGCCATGCGGGTCATTAAACAAAACATTGCCATTAGCCTGGTATTGAAAGGAATCTTTTTAGCTCTCGCTTTGCCGGGCTTTGCTACATTATGGATGGCCGTCATCGCCGACACCGGCGCGTCTTTGCTGGTGACGATGAATGGGATGAGGTTGCTTCGTATCAAAGACAAGAAAGAAAACTAATTTGAATGTTTTATAAATTTTGTCCGTATTTCTCAGGAAATACTTGTCTATAATGTCATAGTTTCGTATTTTAATTAGTATGAAATTTAGCGAGTTGGTGCGGCTTTTAGAAAAGAATGGATTCAAGTTAATTAAAGAAAAAGGCTCCATTCGATATTATGTCAAGCCCGGCCATGCGAAACTTATTCGCGTTGATTATCATGGCGCCAAAGAAGTGCCTACCGGCACATGCAACGCGATTTTAAAAGCAGCCGGATTAAAAAAATAAGACGGGAGTTACTAATGCTGGATCTAAATTATTCTTTGGTCATTGAAGCCACTGCGGATCGTGATTTTTTCGGATTTTTTTCCCCAGACTTGGAGGGCTTCACGGGAATTGGCCATTCAATTGAAGACTGTTTGTATAGAGCGAAGTGGGGAATGAAGGAACACGTGTCGCTTTTACGTGAAAATCGTTTACCGGTTCCGAATCCGAATTCCCATCCGACCATTGTCATTCAAAACGAAAAACGTCATCGTCGCTTAAAGAGCAAAAAAGCAGCGTCATCACGCCGAGCTGTCGTGTATCAGTAAGCTTAAAATATTTGACGAAAAATTTGAAATTTTCTACAGCCATTCCGATGGGGATGGCTTTTTCATGTTTAGGCCAATATATTTTGCTATTATTTTGATATGATTACGCCAAAAGATTTTTACCGGAAATTAGACAACCTCATCACCAAAATCGGCAAAGAGAAAACCAGCCAGTATTTTCTTTCCTCGATTGCGGCGGAATTGGAAAAAACGTTCGGCGAAGATTTGCACATCGCCAATGGCCGGCTTTACAAAGAGAGCGCCGACGGATATGTGCTGATCAGCCCGCCGGGCAAAACCAAACATTCCGGCGCCATGCCCAGGCTTTCCAGCCGCGCCGAAGCGGTCAAACGCGTTTTGGAAAATGGCAGTTACATTTACGACGATCCGGCGTTGAGCATCGATCCGCAAATCAATATACAGGATGAATAT
>Ga0247727_10006635_pt1 | contig 22623 bp, 18 predicted proteins | sample WisWelCaveWW1625_FD_202498 | JGI IMG/M metagenome (GOLD analysis project Ga0247727, IMG submission 202498) | Biofilm microbial communities from Wishing Well Cave, Virginia, United States - WW16-25 | ecosystem: Environmental > Aquatic > Deep subsurface > Groundwater > Cave microbial mat | place...
CCGTTCACCTTCGCACCGAGCCTGCTCGCGGCCGGCGCGAACGTGCTAGCGGTCGAGATCCACCAGGCGAGCGTCCTCTCCAGCGACATCAGCTTCGCGCTGGAACTCGTGGGCCTGGGCGCGGGCACGACGCTGCTCGCGCGCGGCTCGAACTGGCGCTACCTGGACACGGGCACGGATCCGGGTGCGGGCTGGTCGGACCCGGGCTTCGACGATTCGTCCTGGTCGCTCGGCCCGGCCCAGCTCGGTTTCGGCGAGGGCGACGAGGCGACGAGCTTGAACTCCGGCCCGCTCACGACCTGGTTCCGCACGAGCTTCACGGTCGCGGACGCTTCGGCCGTCGAGTGGCTGGAGTGCGGGTTCGTGCGCGACGACGGCATGCGCGTCGTCCTCAACGGACGGGAAGCGGTCCGCTTCGACCTCCCGCGCACCGGCTTGGGCGCGACCACGCTGGCGCCCTTCGATGTCGCCGGCGCGGACGAGAACGTCTTCGAGCGCACGAGCCTCGATCCGCGTCTCCTGGTGGACGGCACGAACGTGATCGCGGTCGAGATGCACCAGTCGAGCGCCATGAGCGACGACCTATCGTTCGACCTCGAGCTCGTGGCGCACTGACCGAGCGGCTCGCGTTCAGCGTCTCCTCGTCGTCAGCCGCAGGAGCGCCGCTCGCAACTTCGCGTGGGCGTCGAAACGCTGCACGAACTCCGACTCGCGCCGGCCGCCCTTGGCGCGCACGACCTCGACAGCGGCGCGGCGTTCGGCGCGCGACCAGTTCTCCTCGCCGTCGAGCAGCCCCAGGATCGGCGCCCAGCGGCGCCAGGCCAGGCGTTCGCCGTCGGTCCAGCCGGCGGTGGAGGTGAGGCCGAAGCGCTCCGCGGCGAGCCGCTGGCATTCTTCCTCGCCGTGCTCGCGCTCCGAGCCGAAGCGCTCGGCCATGAGCCTCGAGATCGCGAGGCCGACCGCTCCGAGAGCCAGCTCGCCGATCACTTCGCGCCGCTCGCGGGCTAGCGAGAAGTAGAGGTTGTGATCGGCGAGGCGCCGCAGCGTGGCACGCGACGAGCGATGGCTCGGGCGTTTCCGCATGCGCGCCAGCTCACGTTTCATCAGCGCCACGGCCCCGGAGTGTCGCGGACGGAACCCGAGCTTCTGGTAGAACCACCAGGCCGCGGACTCGATCGCCTCGTCGTTGTCCTGGCCGAGCTGGTAGGGGTAGATCGTGAACGTGTCGACCGCGAACAGGTGGTGCACGCAGGCGATCACCCAGCCGTAGACGTGCGCTGCCTCGGCGCCGCGGAAGGTGTCGAAGACGTTGAAGGCCACCTCGGCCGAGCCGAACAGCGCCGAGTTGAGCACGTACCCGATCGGCACGCCGTTCTTCAGCGTGAGGAAGCCGTACACGGCCTCGAGCAAGAGCCGCCGCTCGGGCCGGAAGCCGATGGCTGCGAAGGCGAGGCCGTCCTCGCACTCGAGCAGGCGCACGTCGTGCGGATCGCCGTAGGCGAAGACGTCGAGGTCGCGCGCGCGCGTCACCATGGCCTCGCGCGCGAGCTCGATGCAGCGCGCGCCCTCGGCGCCGGTCAGCTCGTGCACGCGCGGCGGACGCTCCGTCACGAGCGTGAGGTCGGGCCGTTCGCGCCGCAGTGGACCGCGCTGGAAGGCGAAGGGGAGCGGGAGCGCGTCGAGGCGCAGGCGCGCGTGCGTGCGCGCGGGCGTCGTCGGGCCGGGGCGCAGCTCGAGCGTGAGGCCGAGCTCGTCGTAGTAGCTCTCCTTCAGGAACTCCCCGGCCTCCAGGGCGGCGACGCGGCGCGCCAGGAAGGCACCGTCGGCCTCCTCTCTCCCGGCGAGGCGCGCGAGCCACTCCCGCAGTCCGAGGTCGAGCTCGTCCAGCCCCGAGCCCTCGCCGTGGACGAGCAGGAGCTCGAGGCGATCGAGCAGGCGCTGCTCCTCTTCGTCCTCGAGGGCCTTCCAGTCGACGTGGAGCCCGCGCGGGAAGCGGCGCGCCAGCCAGAACGCCGTCTCGGCGAAGAAGGGGTAGCGGATCACCGTCCCGGCGATGCCGGTGTCCGCCAGCGCGTCGGCATGGCGGCCCAGGTCCGCGCGCCGCGCAAAGGCAGCGAGCGCGCGCTCGACCTGCTCCAGCACCGCCGCGTCGTCCGGGTAGGCGCGCAGGAAGCACAGCGCCTCGTGCAGCCGGCGCACGGCGCCGGGGCCCGCCAGAGGGGAGCGCTCCAGCGCGAGCAGGCAGGCGCGCTTCCTCGCGGAGGCGTCGCCGCCGAACTCCGTCCGCAGTCTCTCGAGCGTACGCAGGGCCTGCACGGCGCGGGATTATCCGCGCCCGCACGAGGCGATCCAGCCCCATGGGCCTTGACGGGCATCCTTCGCTCGTCAACAATATAATCCATGGCTTATGAACTCGTGCTGGTGGCGCTCGCCGACCCAACGCGCCGCGGGCTGTACGAGCGCCTGGCGCGCCGCCCGCACCGCGTGGGGGAGCTGGCGCGCCTGGCGCGGCTCTCCCAGCCCTCGGTCTCGCAGCACCTGCGCGTGCTCAGCGAGGCCGCGCTCGTGACCCACGAGCGCCAGGGCACGCGCCGCCACTACCGCGCCAGCCGCGAAGGGCTGGACGAGCTGCGCCGCTACCTCGAATCGATGTGGGACGACGTGCTGGCGGCCTATGCCGCGGCCGATCCCGCGCCGCCGAAGAAGACCAGGTCCACGAGGATCACGCGATGAAGACCAGCCTTCCCCCGAGCGTGCGCAGCGTCTCCGTGTCCTGGGAGCCGGAGGCCGCCTTCCGACGCTTCACGGCCGACTTCGCGCGCTGGTGGCCGTGGCACACGCACTCGATCGGGGGCGTGGAGCGGGTCGAGCGCATCGTCTTCGAGTGCCGCGCCGGCGGTCTGATCTTCGAGCAGCACAAGGACGGGCGCCGCTTCCAGTGGGGCAAGGTGCTGGAGTGGGAGCCGCCGCGGCGGGTGAAGTTCACCTGGCACCCTTCGCGCGACGCGGCCACGGCGCAGGAGGTCGAGCTCGTTTTCCATCCCGAGGCGAGCGGCACGCGCCTGGAGCTCTCTTCCTCGGGCTGGGAGAACTGGGGCCGCGGTGCCAAGGGCGCGCGGCGCGGCTACGACCTCGGCTGGTGGCAGGTGCTCAACGTGTGGGCCGGCCGGCGCAGCGTGGGCATGGCCGTGCTCGGCGGCGTGATGAAGTTCATGGCGCTGGTGCAGAAGACGCGCGGCGGCACGGCGGCCGCGATCGCCAGGGCGGGTGGCGAGATCCGCTCGGCGGGAACGAGCTGAGGGCCCATCCGGGAACAAGTGATCGATTTCGGCGAGCCATCGTCGCCGATGGCCAGGCGCGGCGACGACGCGTATTGGCGGAGGAATACTCGGAGGAGCCGCAACGACGCCAGCGGCGACGAGGGCCGGCGCAATCGATCAGTTATTCCCGGACGGGCCCTGAAGGCCATCGTTCCCTTGCCCGTTCCGCTCGTGCGCGGATAGCTTCCTCGCCCATGACCCCTGCGCGCGTGCGGCTCTCGGCCATGATGTTCCTGGAGTCCTTCATCTGGGGCGCGTGGCTGCCGCTGATCTTCGGCTACCTGCCGAGCCTCGGGTTCTCGGCCGCGCAGCAGGCCTGGATCCTGAATGCCTTCGCGATCGGCTCGTTCGCGGCGATGTTCTTCAGCACGCAGTTCGCCGACCGCAACTTCGCGGCCGAGAAGTTCGTCGCCTTCAGCCACGCGGTCGGGGGCCTCGCGATCCTGTGCCTCGCCTGGACGCAGAGCTTCTGGCCGTTCTTCGGGCTGATGCTCCTGCACTGTCTCCTCTACGTGCCTACCATCTCGATCACGAACTCGATCGCCTTCACGCACCTGAAGGACGCGCAGAAGGAGTTCGGGCGCGTACGGCTGTGGGGCACGATCGGGTGGATCGCGGCGAGCTGGCCGTTCGTGTTCGTGCTCGTCGACTGGGCCAAGGTGCCTGCGCTGGGAGATGCGGGCTTCGTCGAGTGGCTGGGCGCGGCGCTCGGCACGAGCAAGACCGGGGCCGAGATGCAGGCCGCGACGCGCTACACGTTCGTGGCCGCCGGCATCGCTTCGCTGCTGCTCGCCGCGCTCGGCACCGCCCTTCCGCACACGCCACCGAGGCGCGCGGCCGAGGGCGCCGAGGCGTTGGCCTGGCTCGAAGCCATGCGCTTGCTCTCGAAGCCCTTCGTGCTGGTGCTGTTCGTGGTGACCTTCTTCGATGCAGCCGTGCACCAGTGCTACTTCATCTGGACCGGGCGCTTCCTGACGAGCCCCGGCGTCGGCATCGCCGGCAACTGGGTCATGCCCGTCATGTCGATCGGCCAGATCGCGGAGATCGGCACCATGGCGCTGCTCGGGGCGGTGCTGAAGTCGCTCGGCTGGCGCACGACCATGACGCTCGGCGTCCTCGGGCACGCGCTGCGCTTCGCGGTCTTCGCCTTCGCGCCCTCGCCCACGCTGGTCGTGCTCATCAACGTGCTGCACGGCGTGTGCTACGCCTTCTTCTTCGCCACGGTCTACATCTTCGTGGACGAGTTCTTCCCCAAGGACGCGCGCTCGAGCGCCCAGGGCCTGTTCAACTTCCTGATCCTCGGCCTCGGGCCCTTCGTGGCGAACTTCGCCTGGACCGAGTTGGGCGAGAGCTACAGGCTCGGCGAGAGCTACGATTTCCATCGCCTGTTCCTCGTGCCCTCGGCCGTGGCCTTCGCGGCGGCGCTGTTCCTGTTCCTGTTCTTCCGTCCACCCGCGCGGGCCGGAGGCGCGACCGCGCACTGAACGCACTGAACCGGAGGAGTCCATGTCCCGATTCACCTGCATCGCCTGGCTGGCTCTGTCGCTGTCGGCTTGCCGCGAGCCGACACGCTCCGCCCCGCCCGCCGTGAATACACTGACCGACCTCGAGCGCGCGCACGGCATGCAGCTCCTCTTCGACGGCAAGAGCACCGCCGGCTGGCGTGGTTACGAGCAACAGGCCTGCCCGGCCGGCTGGCAGGTGGTCGACGGCGCGCTGACGCGCGTGGCCGAGGCGGGCGACATCGTGACCGTGGACGAGTACCAGGACTTCCTGCTCGAGTTCGAGTGGCAGGTCGCGCCGGGCGCGAACTCGGGGGTCATGTTCCACCTCAGCGAGGACCACGACGCGCCCTGGGAGACCGGGCCCGAGTATCAGATCCTCGACGACCGGGCCCACGCGGACGGCCTCGACCCGCGCACCTCGGCCGGCTCGAACTACGCCATGCACGCGCCCTCCGCCGACGTCACCCGTCCGGCAGGGGAGTGGAACCGCGCGCGCATCCTCGTGTGCGGGCCGCACGTCGAGCACTGGCTCAACGGGCAGAAGATCGTCGAGTACGAGCTGTGGAGCGCCGACTGGGAGCAGCGCGTCGCGCAGTGCAAGTGGAAGGATCGCCCGGATTACGGCCGCAGGTCGAGCGGACGCATCGCGCTCCAGGACCACGGCGACCGGGTCGCGTTCCGCAACCTCGCGATCCAGCGCCTCGATCCGGTGCGCTGAGACCCGGCCCGTGTTCGCTGCCCTCCTCCTCGCGCTGCGACTCGCAGGGTCCGGCTCCGCGCAGGAGCCGCGCGTGGTGGAGCGGCGCTTCACTTCCGAGCTCGAGCTCGCCACGGACAGCTTCGAGATCGAGGCCGCGGAGGAGGGCAAGAGCGTCGCTCGAGAGGTACCCCCTCTGCAGCGCGAGGAAGCCTTCGAGATCGAGATCGCGGACACGTTCTTCGACGAAGAAGAGCCGCCGGCGAAGTTCACGCGCTCCTACGACTCGGTGATGAACTCGCTGCGCCTGTCGGGCGCCAAGGCACCGAAGGAGAAGACGGCGAGCGCCGGGCTGGAAGGGAAGCGCGTCACCTTCGAACGCGACGAGCAGGGACGCTACGCGCGGAGCTGCGAGGACGCGGACGTGCGCGCCGTGCAGTTGAATCGCTTGCGGGTGGACCTCTCGCTCGCGCGCTTCCTGCCGCCCGAGGACGAAGACGGGGACGGCGCGAGCCACGCGCTCCCCTGCGCCGATTTTCTCTGCCTCCTGGCGCCGCTCGAGGAGCGACCGCGCCGACCGCACCCCAAGGCCCCCGCGTCCGCGCGGGGCCTGAACATCGCTCCGACGGCGTTGACCGAACCGATCGCGGTGCTCATGTCCGGCGCCGAGGGCGAGCTCACGGTCACGCCGCGCGAGCGCGCCGGCGACGACGAACTGCCGCGCAACGCGGACCTCGCCTTCCGCTTCGAGGGCGTCTTCGACGGCTCCGGTACCCTGCTCGCGGCCGGCCCGGGCCAGGCCGAGGACGAGGTCGTGTTCGTCTACGCGGGCACGGGCACGCTCGCCTGGGATCCGGAGGACGGGCGCATCGAGATCCACTGCCGGGGCGAGGTGCGCCTGAGCGAGCGCTTCAGCGTGGGCGTCGAGGTGGCCGGCACGGAGGGGAAGGCACGCGGTCGGCTCGAGATGACAGGGACGCTGGAGCTGGAGGCGAGCCAGGGTCCGGGCTGAGGGCAAGAGCGCGTCGCGAGCGCCGCTCACCGATCCGCGCTGCGCGTCGGCGCCACCTGCCGCGCCGCAGCTTCGTCCGCCAGCAGCAAGAAGCGCGGATGGCTCGCGAGCAGGCTCGCCGGCCGCTCCCGTGAAGGACGGCCGCCGAGCACGTGCCCCAGCATCTCGGCTTTCGAGGCTCCCGTCACGAGCATCACGATGCGCGCACCGGCGCCGATCTCCGCCAGGCCCAGGGTCAGGCCGCGGCGCGGACAGTCGTTCGGGAACTGGTGCGCGAGCCCGGCCAGCGTGGTTGCTCCGAGCGTTACCACGCGCGCCGCGTCCGTGAGCGCGGAGCCGGGCTCGTTGAAGGCCACGTGGCCGTTCTGGCCCAGGCCGAGCAGGACGAGGTCCGCGGGGCCGCACTCGGCCAGGGCACGCCGGTGGCGCTCGATCTCCGCGGCCGGGTCGCGCGCGCTCCCGTCGATCCCGCGAAAACGCGCCGCGAGCGAGAGCGGCCGCACGAGGTGCTGCCGGAAGAAGGCCTGGAACCCGCGCGCGTCGGCCGGCCCGATCCCCGCGAGCTCGTCGAGCTGAAAAAGGTGCGCACGCGCGAGGTCCAGCGCTCCGGCGCGCGCGCGGCGCACGAGCTCGGCGTAGAGCGAGACCGGTGTGCGGCCGGCCGGCAAGAGGAGCACCGCCTCCGCTTTCGCGCGCACGGTTTCTTCCACGATGTCGGCGGCCCGCAGGGCGACCGCCTGGGCGTCGGGAAGGCGCTCGAGCTGCATCGGAGGAGCGGGAGGATACGCAACCCCGTGCCTCGCTCCAGGTCCTCTCCTCCGGTTGTCGAAGGACGACCGACGAATTCCCGTCGCTGTCGTCGGGCGCGGAGGGCGCCCGCTACCCAACTCCTGGTCATGCTGCTGCCGTTCTTCGCTGCCTTCGCTCTCTCCGCCCCTGCTCCGTCCGTCGCGCTCGCCTCCCAGGAGAACGATGCCGCCTGGCTCGTGCCAGCCGACGCGACCGTCCTCGTGCGGCTCGAATCGGCGCAGGCCTGGAACGAGCTCGTGCGCGCCTTCGCGCCGCTCGCGGGCGAGGGAGCCGCGACGCACGACCTGCAGGCCGTGCTGGACAGCATGGGGACCGCGCCGGTGCCGGGTAGCCAGGCCGCTCTGCCGCGCATCGACCCGGCCCGGCCCGTGTACGTGGCGGTCTCGCTCGATCCCTCCTCCGGCCAGACCTTCACCCTGGTCGCGCCGGTCACGAACGGCCAGCCGTTCCGATTCTCGCCGGCCTTCGGCCCCACGACGAACGTCGTCCGCGGCAGCTACACCGGCGCCTCGAACCGCGCGGGCTATGCCGCGAGCGCCAGCCCGAATCCGCGGCTCGCCGCCCTGCGGCCGGGGCTGGTCTCGGTGCACCTCGACCTCGCGACCCTCATCGCGACCTACCGCCCGATGATCGACATGGGGCTCGCCCAGTTCGAGATGATGCTGGACCAGACCCCCTCCGACGACGAGATGCCCTTCGACGTCCAGCCGCTGATGGAGGTGTACCTCGGTGCGGCCCGTGCTCTGGTCGACGGGGCGGACGCGCTGGACCTCCAGCTCGAGAAACGCGGGGACGAGCTCGCGCTGCGTCTCGACTACCTCGAGCGCGAGGAACGCGAGCCAGCCGGAATGGTGGCGGACGTCGTCCCGTTCCTCGGCACCATCGATCCGTCGAGCTCGGCCCAGGTGGTCCTCACCGGCAAGTGGACGGAGGTCCTCGCGCTCTTCGACAGCGTCACCGAGGCGATGGTGGACGTGTATCCCGAGCCGCTGCGCTCGGACGTGCAGAGGCTGCTGCGGTTCCCGAGCGAGATGGACGCGCTGCTCCTGCCCGGGCTGGTGGTGGGCTTCGACTTCGGCGCGGAAGGCGTGCACGGTTCGTACGTCATGCGCTCGAGCCAGCCCGCGGAGCTCCAGGCGAAGCTCGAGGCGCTCGTGCGCGAGCTCGATCACGAGGGCGGCCTCCTGAGCGTCGGGACGGCCGAGCGCCTGGTCATCGAGGGCCTGGAGGCGCGCGTCCTGCCGCTCGAGATCCAGCACGAGGCCATGCTGCACGCGCTGGCCGAGATGAGCGCCGCGTCCGGCGGTTTGCCGCCCGAGGCCGAGAACCAGTTCCGCGCGACGATGGAGACGATCTACGGGCGCGACCTGCGCCTCGCCATGGTGCCGAGGGGTGAGCTCCTCGCCGTGTGCGTGGCCGGCGACGATTCCGGGCTGCGCGCCCACGTCGCGCGTCTGAAGACACCCGCCGCGCCCTCGCCGAAGCTCGTCAGGCTCGTGCAACACATCCCCCGCGGCGCGCTCGGCTTCGCCTACCAGCTCGATTTCGGTCGCTCGATGGGGCAAGTCTTCCAGGCCTTGCAGGGCGTCCTGCCCGGAGCGGTCGCGTTCCCCGACCAGGAAGCGTCGTTCGGCTTCTGGGGCGCGACCGGCGGCCGCACGTGGTCGGGCGGGATGGTGATGCGCCTCGACGAGCTGATCGCCTTCGGACAGGCGCTGGAGGCCGCGGGCAATTGACCCCGGCAGGTGCCGGCACGGGTCAGCGCTCGCCGCCGTAGCCGATGTCCTGGAGTTCGCGCAGGGCCGCGGCGTCGAGGGTCTTCTGGTCGCCGGCGCCGAAGCGGCGCTCCTGGACCAGGGCGGCGCCGATCTGATCCAGCTCGACGTCGAGCGTCGAGCCCGGTACGGCCGTACGCGGGGCACTCTCGGCCCGATCGCGGGCGAGGTCGTAGAGCTCGCGCGTGCTCTCGTAGCCGTTCGCGCTCGCGAACGCGCCCGCTCCGGACTCCAGGAGCGCGGCGATCTGCGTGCGCGAGAGCTGACGCTTGCGCGTCTTCTTCTCGGCGTCCTTGAGCTCCGTTCCGGGCTCGAGCCGGAGCGCGAAGCCGGAGAGGCGCAGTTTGCCCGAGCCGGCGGCCCAATCGAGCGCTTCGACCGTGCCGCGGATCTCGAGCTGAGCGCTCTCCTCCTGGGCGTAGAACTTGATGCGCTCGGCGTGCAGCGCGTCCTGCTCGTAGGGCCCGCGCACCTTGACGATCTGGCCGTTCGCGAGGTCCGGCCCGCTCGTGCCGACGTCTGTCTGGCGCTTGCTGTCCGCGTCGTAGTGTACGCGGATGCCGGCGATGCGGAACTCGCTCGGAGTCAGGCCTTCGATCGCACCCTTCAGTTCGGGCGGATCGCTGGTCTCCTCCGAGCGCGGCTTGAGCTGCGTCGCCACGAGCTCGCTGCCCACGCTTTGGAGCTCGGCTTCCCAGCGCGTGCCGACCGCGATCGGCAGCTCGGGCTCGTCCATCGCGCCGCCGGGGGGCGGCCGGAAGCCGCGCTGCAGCTTCTCGTCGCCGACGCGCAGCGCCTGCAGGTAGCGATCGGGCGCCTTGTGCTCGGCCAGGATCGCGCGCATCGCATGCGGGTTGGCCAGGCGATCCACGCCCTCGTGTCCGGGCGGCGGCTCGAGGCCTGCCGCGGCGAGCAGCGTGGGGAACAGGTCGATCAGGCTGACGAGCGCGTTCTGGCGTTCCGGCGCGCGTCCCGGCACGGACAGGATCCAGGGCACGTGCAGGAGGTTCTCCCACAGGCCGTGCCCGTGCCCGACCTTGCCGTGCTCGCCGAACTCCTCGCCGTGGTCGGCGACGATGCACACGATCGTGTTCGCCGCGAGTCCGCGCAGCTCGAGACCCTCGAAGAAGCGTCCGAGCTCGGCATCGAGGTACGCCAGCGCGCCGTCGTAGAGCGCCAACAGCGCGGCGCGATCCTCGTCACTCATGGCGTGTTTCCCGTCGTTGATGGCCGCGTACAGGGCCTTCGAGTCCTTGCCGCGGAAGCGCTCGGTGGCCGCGGCCGGGGCGAAGCGCGTGATCCACTCCTCGGGCGCCGGGTAGGGCCAGTGGGCGTCGAGGAAGTGGAGGTAGAGGAAGAAGGGCTGCGCGCGCTCCTGCTCGTGGCCGCGATCGATCCAGTCCAGGCCGCGCCAGCGGATCTCGCGCGCGTCCATGTTCTCCTGCTCGTAGGCGTCGAAGCCCTGCTCGAAGCCGTTGCCGGCCCGCAACTGCGCGTTGTGCACGAAGGCGCCCGTGCGGTAGCCGTGCTGCTGGAGCACCTCGGCGAGCGTGAGCGCTTCCGAGGGCAGGAGGTCGGTCACCTCACCGGCCTCGCCGTGCGCGCTGCCCTCGTAGACCCCGTGCTGGCACGGGTAGGTGCCGGTCAGGAAGGAGGGCACCGAGGGCTTGGTCCAGCCGGCGGTCGCGCTCGCGCGCGTGAACACGAGCGCGCGCTCCGCCAGGGCATCGATGGCCGGCGTCGTCGCGCGCGAGTAGCCGTAGGCCCCGAGGTGATCCGCGCGCACGGTGTCGAGGCAGATCAGCACCACGTTGGCGGGGCCGGAGCTCTCGGGATGGGCGCATGCACCCGCCACGCTGACGAGGAGCAGGGGAGCGGGGAGCAGGAAGTCGCTGATCTTCAGGGCAGTCATTCCGGAGGGTGTCATCGTCGTGCTGCGAGGACCCGGCGGGGAAGGGGGAGCTTCCAGGATCTGGGCGCGGAGTCCAGGGAGCACATCCGAACAGAATGTCACCGCCCGACTCCGTGCAACTGTGGTAGTTGGTCAGCGGACCTTTCTTCGCTCGCGTCTCCCTGGCAACGCGTGTCCTCCGTCCCCCCGGCGATTGCCATTCCCCCCGCCACCCACATGAGACTTCCTATCCTGCGTTCCGCATTTCCGGCGCTCGCGACGGCGATCCTCGCTGCGCTCGCCTCGGCCCAGGCCATCACCGGCCACGTGCAGAGCTCGACCGGCGCCGCCGTCCCGGGCGTCAACATCGACGGCTTCGACAGCTCGGGCAACGAGATCTGCCTCACGAACGACGGCACCGACGCGAACGGCAACTTCACGACCATCGTCGACGACGGCCCGGGCGTGTACACCTTCGTCTTCTACCCGCCGGCGCCGCCCGTCACGACGCACCTGGTGGGCGAGCAACCCAACATCGTGGTCGTCACCACCACCAACCTGGGCACGATCACCCTCGGCGCGGGTGTGCTCCTGAGCGGACGAACCGTCCAGGCCGGCAGCATCCCGGTCTCCAACGTGACCCTCACGGTCATCGACGGTCCGACCGGTGACCCGGTGGAGCAGGTGCAGACCAAGACCAACGCGTTCGGCAACTTCAATCTCGCGGTTCCACTGCACGCGATCGAGTTCCAGCTCGACGCGACCTCGTCGGCCTTCGTGCTCGGATCCAAGTCCTTCGACCTCTCGCCCACGGGCGACACGGCCATGGGGGACGTCAAGCTTCCGCCGGGCGCGATGGTGACCGCGCATGTCCAGCGCGCGAACGCCTCCGCCGTTGGAGGCGCGGACTTCGATTTCGTCCGCCTCGCCGGCGGCCGCACGGTCTTCGTGCCGAACGACAACACCAATACCGCAGGCAACATCTCGGTGGTCGTGCCCAAGGGCACCTACGACATCGAGGTTTGCCCCAAGCTCAGCGACGCCCTACCGGCCCGGGCGCTCCTCGGCGTCACGATCACCACCACCACCAACCTGGGGACGATCACGATTCCAAACGGCGTCGAGCTGTTCGGAACGGTCCTGGACGCACAGGGCCAGCCGGCCGTGAATGCCGACGTCGACGTCTTCGACTCCACCACGGGCGTGGAGCTGCCCCTGTGCCGCGACAACACGAACGCGGCGGGCGCATACTCGATTCACGTGCCGACGGGCACCTACGACGTCTTGTTCTCACCCAGTGGTTGCAGCGCGCCGATCGACCGCGACCTGCACTTGAACGTCGCGGTCAACGCCCAGACGCAGTTGAACGGCCAGTTCCCTCTGCCCGTCCACGGTCATCCCTGCTCCGGCCCGCTCGGCGGAGCATCGCTTCCGCTCGGCGCGGGTCCGGCGTCCGGGGCCGGAGCTCCTCCGCCCGGAGCTCAGGCGTTCCTCCTGGTAGGCAGAAGCCCTGCGGAGCTCGCGCTCGAGCGCGGCGCGGCCATCGGGCGCGTCCTGCCGCTCGCGGGAACGGGCCGAGAGCTCCCGCTCATTCCTCCCGGACTGCAAACCGGTCTGCGCTACTTCGTGCGCAGCGTGGTGGTCGATGGGCGCGGAGGCCTGAGCCTCGGCCCGATCCAAGCCGTCCTGTTCTGAGCCGGCCGGGCGGTCTCTTCAGTTGCTGCAAGGGAGCGCGCACGCCCGTACCTTCGGGGCGTGCGCGAACTTCAAGTTCTGCATCAGGAGGAGCGCCTGCTGATCGTGGACAAGCCGGCGGGCCTGGCGAGCGTGCCCGACCCACGCGCGCTCGGGCGCTCGGTGCCCGAGCTGCTCCGCGCCCAGGGGCTGGAGGCTCTCCCCGTGCACCGCCTCGATCGCGAGGTCTCGGGCGCGCTCTTGCTCGCCCTGGACGGCGAGGCCCTGCAAGCACTGCAGGATCTCTTCCGGGCGCGCGGTGTGCACAAGGTCTACTGGGGGATGGCGGCCGGGCATCTCGAGCCGCGCGAGGGCGAACTCTCCTTCCCGATCCTGGAGGAGCCGGGCGGCGCGCGCGTCTCGGCCCGGGGCAAGCCCGCGCGCACGCGCTACCGCACGCTGGAGTGCCACGCCGCGGCGAGCGAGCTCGAGCTCACCCTGCTGACCGGCCGCAAGAACCAGATCCGCGTGCACCTCGCGCACTCCGGCCATCCTCTGGTCGGCGAGCGCAAGTACGGGCGCGGGAAGAACGCCGTGCTGCCGTTCCGGAGCCGGCGCGTGGCCCTGCACGCCTGGCGTCTCGCCTTCTCCGTGCCGTGGAGCGGAAAGAAGATCGCGCTCGAGGCACCCCTGCCGGCCGATCTGTGCGCGCTGCGCGAGCGCGCGAAGCGCGGCTGAGGAGGAAGGAGGAAGAGAAAACGCACCGCGGAGACCGGAGGGACGCGGAGGTGCGCGGAGAGGAGGCAGGAGAGAGGGGCCTCCGGGGTTTCGGCACTCCGGGAGTCGAGGATCCGGAGGCCCCTACCTTTTCCTCCGCGAGCCTCCGCGTCCCTCCGGTCTCCGCGGTGCGTTCGGGTTCCCCCTCCGACGTTTTTCCGGCGCGGGCTCCACCGGGCTTCGCCGGCCGGACGAAAAGTGGGCGCGGAGCATTTCGATCCCCCGGAGCAGGGCCCGAGATGAGCCGGTCAGCGGTCATCTCGTTTCTACACACATGCGCTCCACGGACTTGTCGTCCCCGAAGCGGCTCGCGCCCATGCGCGCCGGGCTGACGATCGTCGAGGTCGTGGTCGCCCTGAGCGTACTGGTCGTCGCCGCCAGCATCTTCTGCCAGACGCTGCTCTCGACCGCGCGCGTGCGCCAGCTCAATCGCGACAACGCGCTGGCCGCGGACGCGGCGCGCGTGGTGCTCGAGCGCATGCGCAACGAGCCCTTCCTCGAGATCTACAAGGGCTACAACGAGGACCCGAAGGACGATCCGGGCGGGAACGGGACGGGGCCGGGGCATCTCTTCGACGTGGCTGGACTGGAGCCGCTCGACGGCGCGCCCCTGGGCAAGGTCGGGCGCGTCACCTTTCCCTCGATGGCCGTGCAGGTCACGGCGAGCAGCGGCGGCGGCGGCAAGAAGCCGCTGGGCGGGATCACGGACGGAGGGACGACCACGGTCACCGAGTGGCACCTGCGCGAGGACGTCGCGGACGAGGGGCTCGGCATGCCGCGCGACCTGAACGGGAACAACGTGATCGACACCGCCAACCACTCGGGTGACTACCTCGTCCTGCCCGTGCGCGTGCGCATCGAGTGGAAGAGCGGCGTGGGCGCGCGCCGATTCGACATCGTCACGCAGCTCGGCGACTTCCGGAAGGAGGTCGAGCCGTGAGCTGCGGACGCAAGCGTCGTGCCGCCTTCACCGTGGTCGAGGTGGTGATCGCCATGACGCTGATCGGGCTCGTGCTCACCAAGCTGACGCTGGTGATGGACGAGGCGCGCCGCGCGCACCAGGAGGAGAGCATCTCCATGGCGCTGGACGACCAGGCCATGGAACTGATGGACAAGATCGCCTTCGCGATCGTGGGCTCCTCGGCCGAGAGCTTGGATCCCACCCCTGCCGCTCCGTTCTACAGCGGGACGATCCACTACCAGATCAGTCTCGGCGTCGAGGACGGGAAGGCCGTGTGGAGCGACCCCGAGGTCATCGGTCTCACCGAGGACTCCGGCCAGGTCTACTGGGGCCAGAACGTGGGCGCGGCCGACGAGCGCATCGTGGTGTGGGCCAACACCGTCAGCGAGATGCTCGAGGACGAGCTCTTGAACGGGGTCGACGACAACGGCAACGATCTCGCCGACGAGCTCGGGCTGGCGTTCGTGCTGGACGAGAAAGCCGTGACCATCCGGCTGTCGCTGGAGCGCGAGCGCGACGGCGGGAAGAAGATCCAGGTGACGAAGGAGACGACCGTCACTTGCCGCAACTGAGGGGAAAATCCATGCAGCTAGGAAAGCACGCGGGTTCGGTTCGAACGGGGTCGCGCCGGGGCAGCGCCCTGGTGCTGTCGCTGGTCGCGGTGGCCACCGTGGTGGTGCTCTCGGCCAGCTTCTCGCAGTTCGCCTCGGCGGTGGCGAACCGCCAGACGCAGGCCGTGCACAGGAAGCGCGCCTTCTACCTGGCCGAGGCCGGATTGAGCGAGGCCTTCGCCGGGTTCTCCTGCGGCAAGTCAGGGAGCGTCGGGTCGCTGACCGAGCCGGCCAGGCTCGGTGACGGCCTGTTCTGGGTCGAGGCAGTCGAGCTCGACGAAGACGTGGTGCGCCTCGAATCGACGGGCATGATCGGTACGGGCAGCGCCAAGCTCTCGCTCGTGGTGCGCCGCGGTGAGGAGAGCGTGGCGGCGCTGGGCGTCTTCTCGACGGGACAGGTGACCCTCGGCCCCGGTTCCCTGGTCGATGCCTACGATTCGACGAAGGGCGACTACACGACCCAGGCCGACAAGAGCGGCGCCGCGCTGGGCTCGAACGCGGGGATCAGCGTCACCGGATCGCTGGCGGAGCCTTCCGTCGTCAAGGGCGACGTGACGCCGGGAACGAACCAGACGGTCAGCACTTCCGGATCGGTGACCATCAGCGGTTCGACCTCGCCCGCCTTGTCGGACACGGTGCTGCCAGCGGTCGACGTGCCGGTCCTCAAGCTCGGCTCGCCGCAGGTGCACGGCTCGCCCTATCCGCTGGTGATCCCGGCCGGCGGTGCCGGCTACCAGGCGCTCACCGTGCAGGCCGGAGCGCAGGTGATCATCCAGGGGCCGGCCCAGGTCGTGCTCGGCTCGCTGACGCTGGAAGCGACGGCCGAGCTCTCCTTCGACACCACGAAGGGTCCGGTCGAGCTGTACGTCACCGACGCGCTCGACCTGGCGACGGGTTCGCTGCTGTCGAGCAGCAGCACCAGCCCGGAGGACGTCCTGATCCAGGTGCCCGGGGTCACGGCCCAGGCGATCGAGCTGCGCGCGAGCGGCCCGTTCCACGGCGTGATCTACGCGCCGGAGACACCGGTGGTCGTGGGCGGGGAGTTCGAGCTCTTCGGAGCGCTGGTCGCGCAGAAGCTGACCTTCGAGGGCGCGTCCAGCCTGCACTTCGACAAGCACCTGGCCGAGCTCGCCGCCGAACTGGCCCTGCCCGTGGTGCTCTCCTGGCGCCTGGTCGAGATCGAGAACACCTCGGGCGACCTCTCCGTGGATCCGTTCGACCTCCTGGGGGTGGTCAAGAACCTTCTTCCGCCCCCGTCCGGTGCGCACGCCGATCAGACCCTGTCCGTCGACTACTACGACTTCTCGAACGCCTACCACCGCTACACCGGCCTCGAGAGCCAGTTCGACTGGAACGTGGTGAAGAGCGTCATCACCGCCACGCGGGATGGCGAGGAGGTGCTCTTCCCGACTTCGACCACCAGCAAGCTGGGGACGAAGAAGAGTCCGGGTGTAGCTCCGATCGTTGACGGGCCGATGATCTAGGTCGTCATGGGGTTCCTTCGGGGGAAGGGACGCCCGAGCGGTGGGCGATCGGCCGCTCGTGCGCTCGCGCTGGGTCTGGTGCTGGCCGGCTGGGCCAGCGCCCAGCGTGGCCAGCGCGGTCCCGAGGGTTCGCCTCCCGGTCCGATCGCGCGCGCCTTCGCGGGGCAGCGCACGCCCGCCGAGCTCCGCCGGCGCCTCTGCAGCGTGGAGGCGTCGGAGATCCCGATGCTCTTCCGACTCGCGGCCGGAGGGCGCCTCCCCGGCGGCGATCCCGACGGGCTGGCCCCGCTCGACGACGCCGAGCGCCAGGCGGTGCGCGAGGCGCTGTGTGCTCGGCCGCGACGCGAGCTGGTGCCCTTTCTCGGGGACCTCGCCACCCGGCCCATCGATCCCAGCCTGCGCGGCGAAGCGCAGCGCCTGCTCGGTTGCATGGGCTCCGCCGACCACCTGAAGCTGCTCGCGCGCCTGACCCATCCCTTCAACGAGCGTGGAGCCGTGCCGCCCGAGCTGCGCGCGGGCTTCAGCGCCGCCATGGGCGCCATCCTCGCGCGCGACCCCGCCGCGCTGGCCCAGGTGCGAGGCCTGTTCTCCGAGAGCCCGCCGGGTCTCGCCAGCTCGATCGTGGAGGCCCTCGCCAGCCTACGCTCGAGCGCGGCGACGCGGATCCTGGGCGACCTGCTCGGGCGTTCGCCGGGGCTCGATCCGCTGCTGCTCGCGCGCCTGGCCGAGCGCGGGCGGCTGCGCGAGAGCGGTACCGAGAGCGTGTTCGAGAGCGTGCGCCGCTACCTGAAGAAGAGCGATCCCACGCTGGTCACCGCCGCCGTCCTGGCTTGCGGACTGCTCGGCGACGACGGCGCGGTCGAATCCCTGATCGATCTCCTCGATCACACCGACGAGCGCGTGCGGCGCGGCGTCTTCGTGGCGCTGGAGCGCATCAGCGGTCTCGCCCTCGGCGAGGCGCCCGCGCGCTGGACGAGCTGGTACCAGTCCGAGACGCGCTGGTGGGAGGAGAAGGCCGAGGTGCTGCTCCTGCGCATCGAGCGCGGCCGAGGACTGGAGTTCGTACGTGCCGCGCGCGAGGCGCTCGAGCACCGTCTGTTCCGAGACCGCATCGCCGAGGCCTTCGCGCAGACGCTGCAGCGCGGCGGCGACGAGGAGGTGCTCCTCGCCTGCCGTGCGCTCGAACAACTGCGCTCGCGTCTGGGCGTTCCAGGTCTGATCGAGTGCCTGGAGAGCGACGATTCGCGCGTACGTGCCGCCGCCTGGAAGGCCTTGCGCGCCATCACCGGCGTGGAACTGCCCCCGGAAGTGGATTCCTGGGCCTCGCTGGCGGGCTAGCCGGGAATGCCAGCGCGACCGGAGCACACCGCGGAGAACGGGGGACGCGGAGGAACGCGAGTCTCCGCGTCCTCCGTTCTCCGCGGTGCGTTTTTCTTCCGGTCCCTCGCAAGCCAAACGCATGCGGGCCTCAAGCACACCCCGGGAGCGAGGTCGAAAAACCTTCGAAACCTTCAGCCACCGGAACCTCCATGAACCCTCAGCCCCAAGTCCCGTACCGCCGGCGCATCAAGCTCATCAAGCCCAGGCTGCAGATGAAGCTGGTGGGCGTCTTCGTGGGTCTCTCGGCCCTCGGGTTCCTGCTGCAGTCGCTGCACGTCGGTCTGCGGCTGTCCGAGCTGGCGGCCAGCGTGCCCGAGGGCGGCACCTATCTGATGGCGGTGATGCCCGAGCTGCCGCTCGAGATCCTGCTGGTCTCGTTCGGCATGCTGCTCCCGCTGACGATCGCGGTGGGCATCCTGGTGACGTTCCGCATCGCGGGGCCCGTCTATCGCTTCGAGAAGTACCTCGACGCGGTCGTCCGCGGCGAGGAGATCGGTCCGTGCCGCATCCGCAAGGGCGACGAGTTCCAGGAGCTGTGCGATCTCATCAACCAGGCCACGGCCAGCCTGCGCGAAGCGACCGCGCGCGGCGACAAAACCGCCGAGGTCGTCGAGACCGAACGCAAGGAACTGCGCAAAGCCGGCTGAGGCCGCGTCCGCGTCTCCACCGCGGCCCATGTCCCTGCGCTCCAAGATCGTCCTCATCCTGGTGACCGTCGTCGTGCTCTACGCGGCGGTCGAGAGCGTGACGTCGCGCCTCCTGGCCAGCCGCTTCTTCAGCCGCTGGGAGCGCCAGGAAGCCGAGCAGGACCTGCGCAACGTGCGCGCGCGCCTGGACGGTGTGCTGGCCGACATCAGCGGCAAGGCGCGCGTCTGGGCCGGCCTCGACGGGCTCGGGCGCTTCGTCGCCGGCGGCGACGAGGCCTTCGCTCAGGGCGACCTCGGCCCCTCGGCGCTGGAGGACTCGGGCGTCGACCTGTTCTACGTGTGCGACCCGGACGGCAAGGTGCGCTGGGGCAGCGTGCTCGATCCGACCACGCGCCAGACCGTGCGCCTGCCGGAGTTCCCGCGCGAGGCGCTGGCGAGCGGACATCCTGCGCTGCGTTTCCAAGACGGGTCGGACGAGAACGCAGGCGTACTGATGACCAAGCTCTACCCGCTCCTGTTCTGCGCGCGGCCGATCGCGGGCGCCGGCGCCGATCCGTGGCGCGGCGCAGGGGCGGCGCGGAGCCCGGCGCGGGGCACGGTGATCCTCGGGCGCTTCCTCGGGCCCGAGCTCAAGCACGACATCCTGGGCGCAGCCGAGCAGGGAAGTTCCACGGACGACGCCGTCGCCGCCGTGCGCCGCGTCGAGTTCCTGGAGTCGAACGATCCCGGCCTGCCGGTCGAGGTCACGCGCAGCCACGAGACGCGCACCCTGCTGGCGGGCGCGGACGGATTGCTGCACGCCTACGAGCGCATCAGCGCGCTGCGCACGGGCGAGCCTATCGTGCTGCACGTGGGCCTGGATCGCACCATCGAGGCCCACAAGCGCTCGAGCGTCAACTACCTCCTCTTGACCACGCTCATCGGCGGCTGCCTCATCCTGCTGGTGCTGCTGCGAGTCCTGCAGCACATCGTGGTCGCGCCGCTCTCGACCCTGACGAGCAAGGCGGTGGAGATCGGCCGGCGCGACGACACCACCATCCGCGTCGGTCTCGAGCGCACGGACGAGATCGGCCAGCTCGCGGGCGAGTTCGATCGCATGCTGGGGAAGCTCGCCAGGTCGCGCGAGCAAGTGATCGAGACCGCGCGCAAGGCGGGCATGTCCGAGATCGCCACCGGCGTGCTGCACAACGTCGGCAACGTGCTGAACAGCGTGAACGTGGCCGCCAACCTGGCCACGAAGAAGACCGAGGAGCTGTCGCTCGGGGACCTGGAGACGCTGGTGGGCGTGCTCGCGGGCCACGAGCGGGACCTGGCCGCGTTCGTGGGCCAGGATCCGCGCGGCAAGCACCTGGTGCCGTTCATGAAAGAGCTCTCCGGCGCGCTGGGTGCGCAGCGAGGAGCGATCCAGGACGAGCTGCGCGCGCTCAATCAGGGCATCGAGCACATCGCCGAGTTGGTGCGCGCGCAGCAGAGCCACGCCGGATCGAAAGGAGTGTTCGAGGCGGCCGTGCTGTCCGAACAGCTCGAGGCCGCGCTGAGCATCTGCAAGCAGGGCCTCGGCGCCTGCGGCAACCTCGAGATCGAGCGCGACTTCGCGGCACTGCCCTCGGTGCGCGTCGACAAGCACAAGCTGATGGAGATCCTGGTCAACGTGATCCAGAACGCGGGCCAGGCGCTGGCCGAGCGCGGCGAGACCGACCAGCGGCTCACGTTGCGCCTCTCGCGGCCCGACCCGCGCACGGCGCGCGTCGAGGTGCGTGACAACGGCGTGGGCATCCCGCGCGAGAACCTGACGCGCGTCTTCCAGCACGGCTTCACCACCAAGAAGGACGGCCACGGCTTCGGCCTGCACGTCTCGGCCAACGCGGCCACGGAGATGGGCGCGAAGCTCCACGCCCAGAGCGACGGGCTCGGCCGCGGGGCCGCCTTCTTCCTGGACATCCCGATCGAGGTCGAAGCGGAGGCTGCCCTGCAGGCAGCGTGAGCACCATGGCCGACACCAAGAACCTCCGCATCCTCGTGGTGGACGACCAGGAGTCGATCCGCGAGGACTTCAAGAAGATCCTGGTGACGTCCGCCGCCACGGGTGCGCCCTCCAGCGCGCGCCTGGCGTTCCTGGGCGAGCCGGCGGCGGCCGTTTCCAAGCCCGCCTTCGAGCTCGCCACCGCCAGCCAGGGCGAGGCGGGCGCCGAGCTCGTCGAACGGGCGCTGCGCGAGGGCAAGCGCTTCGCGCTCGCGTTCGTGGACGTGCGCATGCCGCCCGGCATCGACGGCCTGCAGACCATCAAGCGCCTGTGGCAGGCCGACCCCAGCCTCGAGGTCGTGATCTGCACGGCCTTCTCGGACTACTCCTTCGAGCAGATCATCCAGGAGCTCGGCAGCACCGATCGCCTGCTGATCCTGAAGAAGCCCTTCGATCCGGTCGAGGTGCGCCAGCTCGCCGGCGCGCTGACCGAGAAGTGGAACGTGGTGCAGCGCGAGCGTGCGCGCCTCGACGAGTTGCGCGAGGCCAACGAGCGCGCCCAGTCGGCCAACCGCGCCAAGTCCGAGTTCCTGGCCAACATGAGCCACGAGATCCGCACCCCGATGAACGCGCTGCTCGGGTACGTCGAGTTCCTGTGCGACCCGCAGGCGAGCCCGGAGGAGCGCGCGCGCTACGGCGACACCATCAAGAAGTCCAGCGAACACCTGCTGACCATCCTCAACGACATCCTCGACATCTCGCGCATCGAAGCCTCGCGCCTGGTGATCAACCGCGCCGACGTCAGGCCCTTCGACCTCGCCCGCGAGGTCCTGGCGCTGCTCGCGCCGCAGGCCGGCGAGCGCGATCTCGGCCTCGTGCTCGAGGTCCCGCGCCCGATCCCCGAGGTGATCGAGACGGACCTGGTACGCGCGCGCCAGGTGCTGATCAACCTGGTCGGCAACGCGCTCAAGTTCACGCCCACGGGATCGGTGCGGGTCGTCGTGCGCCTGGACGAGCACGAGCTCTCCGATCACCGCTACCTGTGCTTCGACGTGATCGACACGGGCATCGGGATCCCCGCCGACAAGCTGCGGCAGATCTTCGAGCCCTTCAGCCAGGCCGACGGCTCCACCACGCGGCGCTACGGCGGCACCGGGCTCGGGCTGACGATCTCGAAGCGCCTGGCGCTGCTCCTGGGCGGCGACATCCAGGTGCAGAGCGAGCCCGGCAAGGGCAGCACCTTCACGCTGCAGCTCTACGCCGGCGAGCTGCGCCGCGCGGCGCTGCGCCGCTACACGCACGAGGAATGCCAGATCACCCTTCCGAGCGAGCCGCCGAGCCCGTCCGACGCGGCCGGCACGCTCACGGCGCGGATCCTGGTGGTCGAGGACGTGGAGCTCAACCAGCGCCTGCTCGCGGCCGTGCTGCGCCGCGCCGGGGCCACGGTCGACCTCGCGGACGACGGCAAGCAGGGCATGCAGCTCGCCCTGGAGGAGTTCCGGCGCGGCGCGCCCCACGACCTCGTGCTGATGGACATGCAGATGCCCGTGATGGACGGCTACGAGGCCGCGCGCGCACTGCGCACCGCCGGCTACACGCGCCCGATCATCGCCCTGACGGCTCACGCCATGAGCACCGACCGTGACAAGTGCCTGGCGGCCGGCTGCACCGACTACGAGACCAAGCCGATCCAGCGCGAGCGCCTGCTCGCGACGTGCCGGCGCCTGCTCGCGACCGAGAAGCCGCCCGCGCCGTTCCCCAACCCGCCGGGCAGCGGCGTCTCGATGGGCTGATCGGTCCGCGGTCTCGGAACGTACGGAGTCAGAGCAACTCCTCGACGATCCGCCATGCGTCCAGGCGTTTTCTTGCGCTTCCGGCGGATCGTCGAGGAGTTGCTCTGACTCCGTGTGCGCCGGTCATACCGACGCCGAGAAGGAAATGAAAGAGTTCCACAGTGAAGGGCCAGCCACCCACGCTGACCCCGAGTCATGCGCAGGCATCCACAAGGATGCCGGCGAAGCGTTGACAGCGGCACGTGCAGGCAGGGTATCGAGCCGCGAAAACGAGCCAAGTCCGGGGAGCCGACGTTGTACGGAGAAACGGAAGGCAACACGTC
>Ga0247727_10006636_pt1 | contig 22620 bp, 26 predicted proteins | sample WisWelCaveWW1625_FD_202498 | JGI IMG/M metagenome (GOLD analysis project Ga0247727, IMG submission 202498) | Biofilm microbial communities from Wishing Well Cave, Virginia, United States - WW16-25 | ecosystem: Environmental > Aquatic > Deep subsurface > Groundwater > Cave microbial mat | place...
TGCAACGCTCGCATCCTTCTCGCCAATTATCGACGGTGTAAAATGAAAGAACAGGCGAGAGCTTCTCTCTCGAAAGCGGGTGTTCTCGTCCGACGCCATCCATTTCAGCGATCAGGACTTGTGTTTCAGCTGGCACATTGATACCGGCTTTTTGCGCAATGTACGTTGCCGGCTTGCCGACCATGTTCGGATTGATCGCGCCGCGCTGGTCGAACATCAAGCGGCTCAGCTTCTCTTTGTCCTCACCTTCGACGAAGAAGCAGTGACGTTTTTTGAATTCATCCACGACGATGTTCTTCACAGCAGAGTCGACAACGACGGATGCTTCTGTCGAGCAGAGCACGCCGAGATCAAAGACTTTTCCCGAGGAAATATCGGCGACTGCTTTCTTGAGATTTGCCGTTTTCTCAATATATGCAGGCACATTGCCCGAGCCGACGCCGTATGCCGGTTTGCCTGAGCTGTATGCGGTTTTCACCATCGGGTTGCTGCCTGTGGCGAGGATAACCGAGACGAGCTTGTGTTTCATCAGTTCGTTGGTCGCCTCGATGGTGGGATGAGGAAGGCATGCCATCAATCCCTGCGGCGCGCCTGCTGCTTCTGCCGCTTGCGCGATAACGTGCATCGCTTCCGCCGTGCATTTTGCTGCGCGCGGATGCGGACTAGCAACAATGGCATTGCGACCTTTCACCGAGATGATCGCTTTGAACATCACGGTCGAGGTCGGGTTTGTCGAAGGAATCAGCGCGCACACAACGCCCATCGGCTCGGCGATCTCGATGATGCGTTTTTCTTTATCTTCGTGAATCACGCCGACAGAGCGCAGGTCTTTGATGGATTCCCACACGCGCCGCGTGGCGAACTCGTTTTTCTTTTTCTTGTCTTCCGGTTTGCCGAAGCCCGTTTCTTCATGTGCCATACGTCCGAGGCGCTCGGCAGCTTCGTAGCCGGCGTCTGCCATAGCTTTCACAATGCGGTCGACACGTGTTTGGTCGTACGCACGAAATTCTAATTGAGCTTGCTTTGCTTTCTGCACAAGCTCGCGCATTTCTTGGATGGACTGAAGGTCGTTATCGAGGGGCATCATTGTGTCCTTATTGATTATAAGAAAAAATACTTACTAAGAAGCGAAGATGCAAATCATGATATTAAAATAGTTTAGAATACAAATTTTAAGATTGAACAGATACTATTGTCTATAATTGATTATAGGTTGTATTTAATACATTTATGCGTATGAGAAATTGTTAACTGGCCCTCATTATTTGTTGCCACTTGTTAAACCATTTGCCGGATTTTACACCAGACTTGAATTTCCATTTTCTAAGTTGCTCCATTAATTCTTTATTTAGAAGATCATCTTTCTCTTCGATATCGAAATAACACTCTTCTTGAAATTTTCCTTCACATACTTCTTTCAAATAATCATTGATCAGAGAAATCATTTTCTTAGCATCTTTGTTTTTGATCCTTGATGGTATCGAAATTCTCCCATCGACATCAATCCGTCCCTTATTCTTATCGAAACCAACATACGTGGCCCTTTGCTTTTGCAATTCGAGTTGATTCTTTTTAACGTATTCTACAAATTTTGGAGAGTAATCATATAACAATCCCCAATTAAAAAAAGCATTTTGTTTTTTAGGATGAAGATATAAAAGTTGAAGCCATTCTTTTTCATCTTGATGATCTCGAATGGTATCCGTGCAAAATGAATACCAATAGACATGTTCGATCCAATTTGATTTAGAAATCTCTTCCATTGAAAGCACTGAAAGCTGGAACGCAGAAGGGTATGATTCGTTGTTAAATAATAGGATCGAGTCAAAATGCAATCTTAATCCATTCCTGAATGATTCAATCGCGAATCTCTTGAATTTATATTTTGACAGTATTTCACTCATCAGTAAAAAGGTGCCCACTCTCCCACAAATGCAACCCCGTCCGCTCATCATGTGCGCGGACTAACTCGTTACCCTCAAACTCATCAACTGTCACCTCACACGCGAAAAGCTTTGTGCCTTGAAGAAGATGCCCGCCAAATACATTCCCCCTGGCATCGCTCAGAATGATATGGACATGCACAAACGGTTTGCCATCGCGGATGCTTACGTTGCCTTGGAGGTTGAGAATCTCCATTCCACCGGGAAACTCAAGCGGATTGTATTTCTTCGTGTTCTGGTCGTAAAAGGCAACGACGGCATGCGTTGTTGCGCCGATGCCGGAGATGCGCCCGAGGCGGATGTTTTCCTTTTGAATGAACTGCGTCAGTCCATCATAGAGGTCTGAGCCGTAGGGGAGTTGGCCCATAAGGGTTCTTTTTATTTTGTAACTGGTCATTAGTTACTTGTCACTAGTAAAAAATTGAGGCTGATGAGAAGCCGACTGTTTATGCTGCGATAGTTTGAAATGTTGAAAAACAAGTTTTGTCACTTCTCTGCCGCGCGGCGTGCGCATCAAGAATCCTTCTTGAATCAAGTATGGCTCGTAGACTTCCTCAATCGTGCCCGGCTCTTCGCCAACGGCAACGGCAAGTGTATTCAGTCCCACGGGTCCGCCATTATATTTTTCTACGATCGTCATGAGAATGCGTTTGTCCATGTCATCCAAGCCGTGTTCATCGACTTCGAGCATTTTCAATGAGTGCTCGGCAACCTCCATTGTTATACAGCCGTGGTGTTTTGCAAGCGCAGGGTCTGCCTGCGCAAAATCGCGACAGCGTTTAATAAGCCGGTTCGCGATACGCGGCGTGCCGCGTGAGCGGCGAGCTATTTCTATACATCCCTCTTGTTCAACATCGACATTCAGGATTGTTGCCGATCGATTGATAATCTTTTCGAGATCGACCGGAATATAATAATCGAGACGGTTCGTTACTCCGAAACGCGAGCGTAACGGCGCTGAGAGCAATCCCGCGCGTGTCGTTGCGCCGACAAGTGTGAAGGAGGGGAGATTGAGCTGTACGCTCCGCGCATTTGGTCCGCTATCGATGACGATATCGATCTTAAAATCTTCCATCGCAGAGTAGAGGTATTCTTCCACAATCGGGTTCAAGCGATGGATTTCATCGATGAAGAGCACATCCCCTTCGCTTAAACTTGTGAGCACGCCTGCAAGATTGTACGGCTTATCGAGAGCAGGTCCGGAAGTAACTTTGATTTGCGCGCCCATCTCGGATGCAATAATGTGGGCAAGCGTGGTTTTGCCCAAGCCCGGAGGTCCGGTAAGCAGCACGTGATCGAGGCTTTCGCCGCGCTTCTTCGCTGCATCGATGAAGACTTTGAGGTTATCGACGATCTTTTTCTGTCCAACAAATTCGCGGAATTGAAGTGGCCGCAGTGTCTGCTCGAGCTCGACTTCAGCTTCGATTTTATCAGGGGTGGTATAGTCGGATTTTCGTGCCATGGAGAATGTAGAAATGTAGCGAGTTTAGGAATGAATAGCAATTTGAAGAGGCTAGAAGATCATGACTGTCTGCTGCAAAGTTGGCTGTGAATTATCGGATGACGACCATTTTATTTGTCTCCGAGAACCCTTCTGTTGTAATCAGATAATAATAGATACCGCTTGGAAGATTACCCGAATCAAATCTTTCAGACTGTACACCCGCATACCTGAGCCCGTCGACAATCGTGGCCATTTCTCGTCCGAGTAAGTCGTAGACAATTAGTTTGACGCTTACGGGTCGCGGGAGTCCGTATGAGATCGTTGTGGAAGAGTTGAACGGATTGGGATAATTCTGTAAGAGGGAGAAACGTTCCGGTACATCCTGGTCAAGTACCTGCGCGAAAATAAGCACTTCCATTTCGCTCTGCCTGGGCATCCTGGGTGAGCTTTTGGCATTCCCGGTATAGGTTGCCGAGAGTATCATTTGTGCGGTATACCCACCCGGTGGCGCATCGGCGGGAACAGTGAGATTAAGTCCGATATCGAGTGTGACAACACCGTTTGGCCCTATGCGCAATATGATTTCATCGCGGGGATCGATATATTTACCCGTTTCTTCAACGTAGAAGGAAGAGTCGAAATATGTGCAAGGGAGTCCGGGGAGATACGTTTCGTCGTCAGATTGAAAACGCGTTGGAAGGACCGTAGATACCAATATCTGTGATCCTGGATTGCCACCCATCTCAACCCGCGCGATTGTTCCTCGTTCGCGACCATTGTACAGAGGGGAGATCGGATTCGCATCGGTCCCGGGTATCAGCGAATACGAACGATTTCTGGAGAGGTTTTGCATTTTGGCGTCAATGGAGAGTAACCAACCGAATTCGACATAGATGCTTCGTTCTACCGTGGTATCGGTCGTCAGTTTGTTTGCTGCTTCGTGCTTTCCGGTGGATGGCATCGTGCAGGGTGCTCCTGAATAGGATGCTGTTATCCCTGCGATGTAACCCCCTGGAAACGCGTGTGACGGGACGGAGACTGTTGCACCAATGATCAGAATTTGCACTCCACTGCTGTCGACGTACATCATAACGCTGTCACCCTGAATAGGTCCCGCCTCTCCACAGTGAAGGCACCAGCCATCCTTTGGAGGAATTGCGTAAGTCCAATTTGTCAGCGGAAGGGAACCAAAGCCCACCGCGGAGGTGAAGCCATTAGGTAAGCTGAGTCTAACTGTTACCCTCGTAAGCGGCTCGCTCTTGATTTCGAATGTGAACGCACTGACCAGAATGCCCGCTCCTTCACCAGGACCGGGAGGTTCCTTGAACCCTCCGGGAGTAATGATATAAGTGTGCCCCGGCGACACGCTTCCCCAAGTGCTTTCGTCTGAGGTTTGAGCGAAGGAATGTAACGAAAAAAGAATCGTTACAACCAGATGTACAGTGAATCTTCTCATAGTTGCTCCTGATATACAATTAAATCTCGAACGGTAGTATCCGCCTTGACCCAGCTCTGTTGTCCCCTGTTAGATTGGATTAAAGACGTATTCATTTGGAAAAAGTTACTTTGCAGTATGCCTCAATGCCAAACGGATCATCTCCTCTATAGAGAGATCTTTGGATGTAGATTCGTTGAGGACTTTGCGTAACGCTTGTTCTGCCGTCGCACGCGAATGTCCCAACGACATCAGTGCAACAAGCGCTTCAGACCGGGCTTTTAGCTGCGAGCTCGTCGAAATAAGAGGCGATTCTGTTTCATCGGATTTGCCGAGCTTGTCGCGCAGTTCAATAATAATGCGTTCGGCAGTTTTCTTGCCCACGCCTGATATCGATGTGAGAAGAGTAACATTGCCTTGCGAAATTGCTGCACGGAGATCGCCAACGCTTAATCCTGAAAGAATACCCTGTGCCATCTTCGGTCCAATGCCGTTGATAGAAATCAGCAGTTTAAACATCTCGCGCTCTGCCTCAGTCGCAAAACCAAAGAGCTGCATCGCATCTTCCCGGACGTGCATGTAGGTAAGAATTGTTTGCGCTCCTTTTGCATGGTCGAGTTTTTCAAATGTCGATAGCGGTATCGTGACGACATAGCCAACACCGTTGACGTCGATGACCAACTCGGTGGGAGACTTCTGGACTATTTCGCCTTTGAGAAATGAAATCATGATTTCTTAGCACGTGATGATGAAAGTTTTTCAGGGTTTGCGGTGAGATATGCTTTCCAGCTTTTATATGTCGTGCGATGAGGCACGGTTCGATGTAAATGACAAACTGCGACGGCTAATGCATCGGTGACATCGTAGAGTTTCGGGAGTTCTTTGAGATGAAGAAGTGATTTTACCATATATTGGACTTGTTGCTTGGAAGCATTGCCTTTGCCAACGATGGCTTTCTTGACTTCGCGAGGTGAGTATTCGCTTGTTGGGATTTCCTGTGCAACGGCGGCAAGCATCGCTACACCTCGTGCGTGTCCCAGTTTTAATGCTGATTGAGCATTCTTTCCGTAAAAGGCAGTTTCGATGGCGAGCTGGTCGGGATGATAGCGTGAAATTGCTTCGCTGAGTACTTCGTAGATGTGCTTCAAACGCAATGGCATCGTGGTCTGACTTGTGTTTTTTATTGCATCGCAAGCAAGGACGTTTACAGTTCCATTCTTGCTTTCAATGATACCGTAACCAGTAATTAATGTGCCGGGGTCAACGCCAAGAATGATCATCGCAGGACAGCCTACACGTTAAACTCTGCCAGTACTTTTTCATCGATATCGAAGTTTGCATAGACATGTTGAACATCCTCATGATCCTCAAGCAATTCCATAAGTTTCAACACTTGTTCAGCTTCTTTGCCTTCAACCTGGACGGTCATCTCAGGAAGACGCTGGATTTCCGCTTCGTCCATTTTTACGCCCTTTGTTTCTAATGCCCGGCGTACGGGTTCAAAGGTTTCAGGTCCGGTAACAATTTGATAAGAATCTTCGTCTGTCTTCATATCATCCGCACCGGCATCAAGAATAATATTCAAAAGATCGTCTTCGTTGTAATTGGCACGGGGAACAACAATGATTCCTTTACGGTGAAACATATGTGCCACAGAGTTTGTCGCGCCTAACTTGCCGTTATGTTTTTCAAAAATGTTGCGTACCTCAGCAACCGTTCGGTTTTTGTTATCGGTAACACATTCGATCATCACCGCTACGCCTGCCGGAGCGAACCCTTCATACGTTGCTTCTTCATACGATACGCCCGGGAGTTCGCCGGTTCCGCGCTGTATAGCACGCTTGATATTTTCGGCCGGCATGTTTGCCGCCTGTGCTTTCTCAACAGCGAAACGGAGTCGGGGATTGCCTGTAGCACTGCCGCCCCCATCACGGGCGGCAATAGTCATTTCTTTAATCAATCGTGTAAAAATTCGTCCGCGCTTGGTATCATTTACCCCTTTTTTGCGCTTGATTTTTGCCCATTTATTATGACCTGACATTATTAGTGTCCTTCAGATTGTTTAAGATCCTTTATTTTTAATTGAGGAAATGCTTCTCCACCTGGAGTATTAGAGGCTTGCCATTCATGTTCATCGACAGAGAAGACGACGTCAACCGTCCTGCCGTTACTGCGTACAAGGTCAATCAAATGTCCTAAGCCAAACCCGATTGCATCAAACGTATTACGGTCTTGCTTTACTTTGAAACGGAGATGATCTTTGCCAACTATTTTTGCGACTCCGGCAGGCTCAACATTGCGCGCGACAAAGATGGGACGCATATTGCCGGGACCAAACGGAGCAAACTCTTTCAGAATACGTAAGAATCGCGGGGTTAATTCATTGAGAGAAATCTCAGCATCAATTCTAATTTCCGGTTTCCGAATTTCCATTGGCATAAGTTCTTCAACGGCAGCATTAAATGCTTCACGAAACTCATCGATACGATGTAACTCGACAGAAAGTCCTGCGGCATATTTATGTCCGCCGAACTGAATCACTTTGTCCTCAACACGTTTCAGCGCTTGATGAATATCGAATCCTACAATGCTTCGTGCAGAGCCTTTGGCTACTCCATCAACAGTGGTCATCATGATCGAAGGTCTGTAATATTTTTCTACCAAACGGGACGCGACAATTCCAATAACGCCGGGATGCCATTCTTCATGATGGAGAACAATAGCCGGTCCGCTTTGAAGCGTTGCCATTGTGTCAACGAGTTTTTGTGCCTGTGCAAACGTGTCCTCATCAATTTTACGTCGGGTACGATTTTCCTCTTCCAAAACCTGGGCAAGCTTTGTTGCAGTGTCTTTATCGTCGCTCGTGAGTAGTTGGACTGCACGTGAAGCGTCTCCCATGCGCCCGACAGCATTAATACGCGGTGACAGAACGAAAACGATTTGGCCCGTCGTGATTTTTCCGGGTGACGTTCCCGAGCTTTCGATGAGCGCCTGCATACCAGGTCGAGGTGAGGTATTGATTCGTTCCAGCCCGATTTTTGTAAGGATCCTGTTCTCGCCAACGAGTGGAACAATATCGGCTGTTGTAGCCAACGTTGTAAAATCAATATAGGTATTGACGGTATCGCTTTGTCCGCGTTTCTGTGCAATTCCCTGCATAAATTTGAAGCCTACGCCGCACCCGCATAAGGACTTGAATGGATAGCTGCAATCCGGTTTGAGGGGGTCAAGAACCGCATAGGCATTAGGAATTATTTCTGCTGGCTCGTGGTGATCACAAATGATAACATCGATGCCAAGTGATCGAGCATACTCAACTTGGTTCACTGCTGTTATGCCGCAATCGACAGATATGAGCAATGTGGCTCCAAATTCTTTGCCGCGATCTATTCCAAGAGTAGAAATCCCGTATCCTTCCTTCACACGATCAGGGATGTGATACATCGTCTGTAATCCCAGCTCGTTAAAAAACAAATACAGCATGGCAACGCTGTTGGTGCCGTCGACATCATAATCGCCGAAAACGAGAAGCCGTTCTTTGTTTTCAAGAGCCTGAGAAATTCGATGAACTGCTTTCTCCATACCATCCATAAGGAATGGGTCGTGAAGGTCGCTCAACTGGGGGCGGAAAAACCCTTTAGCTTTATCGTATGTATCGATTCCGCGATGGAGCAGTACACGAGCGATAGATTCCGAGATATTGATTTCTTTAGAAAGTTTTTGTACTAAGTCAAGATCGGGAGTTTCTGTAATTGTCCAGCGATAATCACGTTTCATTTTTATGAGAATGCATAGTTGAAAATAAAGTGAAGGCTGCGTGCCTGTAAGCCGAATTCTGTTTCCCGATAGTGTTACTATCGGGATTGCAATCATTTCTCTTGTCCCACACTCGCGTGAAGGATCTAGCGACCTACCCATCCCGCAATCTCCCAACGAATAGGGAGAAGTTGAGCGGACAACTCTCCGTTCCTTCCAATGTCTTGGAAAGAACAGCGGGACTTACATGGTCTTGCACCGAGTAGGGTTTATCATTTCTCAACATCACTGTTGAGATGGTGAGCTCTTACCTCGCCTTTTCACCCTTACCCCGCCGAAGCGGGGCGGTATTTTTTCTGTGACACTATCCGTTGCCACGTCATTATAACGCGGCACCCTCCGGTTAGGAGGTACCCTGTCCTGTGGAGTTCGGACTTTCCTCATCCCGCAACAGCGGGACGCGATTGCACGGTACGCAGCCAAAGCGATACGTTTTGTTGTTTTCTGTTGATTGCTTCAGTCTGTTGGAAGTAACGCGGACTGAAGAAAAAATAAATTTGCTTAGAAAGAGGAAATTCATACCCGCTTTATAGCGAGTTTGTTGCTACCTCTAGGAGTTGGCAGAGCTCAATTCAACGACTTGGTCAGAAACAAGAATACGGCCACAGTGCTCGCATACAAAAAATTTCTGATTTTGACGTAATTCAAGAAGTTTTTGCGGAGGGACACGATTAAAACACCCACCGCACGAACCACGTTTTATTGGTACGACTGCCTTACCGCTTTTTGCCATTTTGATTCTTTCGTAGCGCTCCAAATCAGACTTGTCAATCCGGACAACCAATTTCTCGCGCTCATGTTGGAGTTTGCGCTCCTCTTTTTCATGTTCCTTATTAACTTCGCGAAGCTCCTTCTGTTTTTCATCAAGCTCTGCGGATAATTCTTCAAGCTGCGAAGTAAAGGTCTCAATATCCTTCTTTGCAAGAACCATTTTCCCTTCTATTTCTGACATGCTTTTTTCAAGCACTGAGGAATGTTCCTCGGAAGTTTCAATTTCTTTCGTTAATGCATCGTATTGCTTGTTCGATTTTACCTGAAGCTGCTGACTCTTATACTTCTCAACCTTTTCTGCTAAATCTACGATTTCGCTATCTGCAGCGTCCCGATTCACTTTGGATTTCTTGATGAAATCAGTGAGTTCTTTTATTTTTGCCTTCAGTTCATTGACGTTTGCTTCAAGATTGGCAACTATGGTAGGAAGATCACCTTTTAATTCAAGGACCTCTTGCAATTGTGAATCGACCTGTTGTAAGGAGTAAAGAAATTTTAGCTTATTTTCCACTTGATGCCCTTTATGCTAAAGAATATTGAACGAAATTACTTTTAACGTTAGATGGTAGTACGAGAACTTTTTCTTTTCGCGCAGCTAATTCAGACTTAAGATACTCGACGAGGTGTTTTACCAACGGGATTTCTGTTTCGTAGTGACCTGCATCGATCAAAACAATTCTATTGTCGCAATCTTGGAATTTATGATACGTAAGGTCTGCAGTAACAAATGCATCGGCACCGCGCTGTATTGCTATTGATATAAGATCAGATCCGCTTCCTCCGCAAACAGCAACACGCCTTATAGTCTTACGTAATCCTGCTGCAAAACGCAGTGATGGTACATGTAGACAGTGCCGCACATGAGCAAGAAACGACGTTAATGTTTGAGATCTTTTTAATACTCCGATTGCTCCGGCTCCTAAATTCTTGCTACTATTTGCCAAATCATATATTTCATAAGCTACTTCTTCGAATGGATGTACATCGCGCATGGCTTGTAACACATTCTGAACATTCCATGCCGGGGCGATCATTTCGAGACGGACTTCGCTTGCTGTTTCCAGTCTACCGATTTTACCCTTAAAGGGTTGAGCGCCTTTACGAGGTTTAAACGTGCCGACACCCTGTGTACGGAACGAACAATATTCATAATTACCAATTATCCCTGCGCCTTGTGCCGACATAGCATGAATCAATTGTTCTGCATGTTCTTCCGGTACATAGACCACTATCTTCTTTTGAATCTGGTAATGTTGATGTAATACCTCAGTCTGATGTAACTGCAATTGCGTAGCGAGGGAAAAGCTAACTCCTTCTTCGGTAAAATCTAAATTAGTGTGCATGACATATAATGCAATCTTCGATGCTAAGAGCTTCGTTAATAAGCGCCCCGTTCGTGTATTTGCATTCAGAGTTTTAATCGGCTGAAATATCAACGGATGGTGACTGATAATAACACTTATTTTTTTTCTTATTGCCTCATTAATGACGGCATCCGTAACATCGAGCGTTACCAAAATTGAACGGACTCTTTGTTGATTTGATCCGGTTTGAACTCCAACATTGTCTCGTTCCCATGCAATCTCTCTTGGCGCTCGTGCCTCAAGTATTTGTTGTAAATCCTGGAGAACCATTCACCTCATGGGTATAGAAAAAAAATGTCCCACATCAAGTGGGACATTTATGAACGCTACTTTTGCCAAATCGCAGTTATTTTCTTGTTAATATTGCTACAAATACCGTGAACCATTGATACTATAAGTTTTTCTCGTGATATGTGAGGTAACATATTTCCTTCAACATCAATCATACGGTTTAAATATAGATATTTTTAAGCAGAAAATCAAGATTGATTTAATAATAATGAAGGTAAGTCAACAACTCGAAAAAGTCATTTATTTTGAGTATTAAGGTCTCTAAGTCTCACAATTTGCTTTTCAAGAGCAGAAATATTTTCGCTGAGTTTGTCAAGAAGTGCATTCCCTTCCGCATCGATCTTCTGTCGCTGTAGAATGTCTGCGCTGATTTTAATGGCTGCCAAAGGATTATTAAACTCATGGCACATTGTGACGATCAATTCCTGTATGCCATCGGCACGACGTTGTGCTATAAACTTCTGTTTTTCAGCATCAAGAATACGTTTTTTCAGTTGGGTACGCTCTAAAACGTTAATGATTGTCCGCGGCAAAATTGTAATCAAAGCGTCATCTTTCACAAGATATTCTTCGACACCATATTTCATTGCTTCGACAGCAATGCGGAAGTCTTTGTTGGCTGTCAAAAAAATGATCGGGATATCAATCTTTGCATCGTAAATCTTACGTATAATCTCTAAACCATTCGTGTTTGGAAGGTAGTAATCCATCAAGACAACATCAAAAGAGTTGGCGGCAGAAAGCTTTTCAAGTGCCGCTTCTCCATCACTTGCCCATGTAAGATCAAACTGAGTATTTTGAAACGTACGAAGATAATGTTTTGTGACAGATACATATTCTGCATCATCATCTACAAGGAGAACATTGATAATATTTTCAGACATTACTTCACCCATATTTTTAATCAGTATAGCATTTGTTGTTTAAACATGCAAGGCGAATGTTGTTTTAGCATAATCTTTAGGTAACTTTTAATAACAGGAAATGCCCTGAACATATGCAAAATTTACATTTTTATTGACTTTGATTGCTTAATTCATTAGATTTAGACATTTTCTGACGAAAAAGAGAACGTTTTGTTGTGAAAATGACAGGTAACACCCTGAAAGCTAAGTTTAATGACACAATTGCTCGTGTGAATTCCAGCGATGGTATCATTGTCGCAATAGGTATTAGCGCTTTGATATTAGGGATTTTGGTTGATATTTTTCTCGTTCGTCTCTTATGCCTGATAATTGTTGTGGGAGCAGGTGTTTTAGTTTACGCTATTTTACATTCGAGACACCAAATTGCCGAAGAGGTTATGGTGACTGCCAGTTCACTACATCATTCACATTTCGAAAAAGAAGAAATGAAGAAGCTCGTCTTCGATGATTTTCAGTCACAGGCAGGGGTTAAATTCATTATCGAGGAAATATCAGCAACAGCGACATCAATAAGTGCGCAGTCAGCAATGAAGAAGCAAGAAGTCGCTGTTTCGTTAGAAAAGAACGTTCCCAAGTTTACTCCTTTTAAGGCTGAGGAACACCCGCCAGCACGCGAGTTTCAGATCTCCGATTTTTTTGATGTTGATTCTGCAATCTATCATAGCGATGCAGAACCAAGAACTGAATTTGATTTTCTGTTGAATAAAGTACTTACGCTCATCAAAGACATAACATTCGCTCATTCGGCAGCTTTCTTTTGGGCAAATAGCGAGAAACAACAAATGGTGATGGAAGTTCGAATAACAGATAGTTCTTCCTTCATTACTTCTCGCCGATTTCCTATGGGGCATGACCTTATAAGCAAAATTGCTCATAGCGGAAAACCAGAATTACTCAGTGAAGTTAATCATCTCTCGGAGCACGAATTAATTCCGTATTATGATGTACCTGTTGGCATAAAGTCGTTTGTGGGTGTTCCGGTGTTCTTTTCGAAGGCCCCACAAGGATCACCCAATGAGTTGCCCGTTGCAGTTATAGCAGTAGACAGTACGGTTGAAGATCAGTTTGGGCAAGAAACGCTTGTGTTGCTCGGGCAGTATACAAAGTTGGTATCGGCGTTGATTAAATCCTACAACGATAAGTATGATTTGTTGTTGGATGCTGAGCTGTTGAAATCGATTCGTCGGCTTCAAGAAAAGATTCGTAATAATTTCTCGTTGAACACGATCATGCAGGCACTTGCCGAAGAGACAGCACGGCTCGTCAACCTTGACTTTCTTTCGATTGTCTTATATGACGAAAAGAAGCATGCTTGGGTAGCGAAAAAAGTCACAAATCGTACAAATGAAGGATATGTTGTTTCAGAACAGGCTATCGACTTTCCCATGAGCATAGTTGGAGAGACAATCAAGAATAACACTCATCGTAGCGTAGACGTTCTTGAGAGCGTAACGATGCCGCGTTATTATACCGGGGAGAAATTGTCGTCCAGAGGTTCATTCGTCTCGGTACCTATAAGCTCATTGAATAAATGTTATGGCGCCGTAAATTTAGAAAGCCGAGAAACATTCAATTATTCTCGACAAGATATTGAAATGCTCTACCGTCTCGCCGAGAACACGGCATCGGCGTTAGAAATTTTCTATATGCAAGAAGTCATCAATGAATATGTCATTATCGATAGCGTAACCGGAGTGTATTCAAAGAAGTTTTTCTTACAGCGTATGGAAGAAGAATTGTTCCGTGCTGACGAGAGTGGAGTGGAGCTATCAATGTTGTTTATTACCATCGATAAGGCAAATGAGATTTCCGGCAGGTATAGTGAGGAAGGATTTGAACGAGTTATGCTAACGCTGGCAAAGGCTATCCGCGCAAGTGTTCGCTCTTATGACATCGTTGGTCGGTATGATTACAACCGTTTTGGTGTTGTCTTAATCAATACGGCTGCAAATGATGCGTACTTGTGGGCGGAAAAGATTCGTAAAAATGTTGCTGCCCACGTTATGAATCTCGAGGGGAAAAGCTTTGCCATTACAACCAGCACTGGTGTGTGTGGCGCTTTAGATGGTATGAGGAGAGAAGAATTTGTCGGTAATACGTCCGCCGTATTAAGCAAGGCAGTGGATGCAGGCGGTAATGTAGTAAGGGTCTTTTAATTCAAGAAAACTAATAAGGAATAATAGATATGGCAAAACAACAATCATTTGCAGATAAAGCGAGTAAAGCCGCATCGCAGCCAGGGAAAAAATGTCCTAAGTGCGGTTCAATCAAACAACCCGTACTTTATGTAAGCGCTGAGCCTTCAAAACATGGCAGTATCAGATTTAGCCACCGCCGTGTTCAGGTATGTAAATGTAACGAAAAAGAGATTTACGCATAAGCATTGTAGCTTGAGGATCTTCCTAATCGTTCCTTCCTTCACATCAGACCAAGTAGTAACTGCTTGGAGAAGGAGAAATTCTGATATGCTTAGAGGGAACAGCCGTTTTTCTTTCCAAGAGGCATTCTAATGGAAAAACCTTATCCCTCAGTCGAGTTTGAAACAGAGATAACGAAAGGTGGAGTAATTGTTTTACCTCGACAAATAGCCGCACAATTTGAGCTTGCTCAGCATATTACAGTGAGGCTAACGATGGGGAGAGTTTCACAATCGTTGCGCAAGCGGAATGTTACTGAAAACGAAGTTGAATCTATTGCTACAATGCAGTTGGAACAACGCGACCAGGTTCTTCGTTTTCTTAATGCAGAGGGCGGTCTTGCGAAGAAAGCGCCGTTTTACAAACGGGTTTTAGAACGAAAAAAACAGAAGTTGTGACTACGCCGAAAATTATTGTTCATTCAAATATTATTCTTAACTACGTGCTTCATCGTCTACAACAGCCGTCGCTATTTCGAATATTGATGACAAAATTTTTCTGTTACACTACCGTGCTTGATGCTATCGAGCTTTTTTCGTTAGCGCACACAGCAAAGGAACGACGTTGTATTGAAGATGCATTAGGTGCGATTAAAATTCTGGGACTTAATGCGCGTCTTGCAAAAAAACATGGTGCATGGTTTGCACAAGCACAATCTGTTTCAGTCTTTAATAGACTTATCGCCGGAATTTGCATCGAGAGTAAAATACCTCTGATCACCGATCAGCCGCAAGCGTTTGGTTGTATTAAAAAGTTACGAGTAATTCATTCTTCGGTAGTTGATGATACAATGACGGCTACCAAGATTTTATCTCATGCACGGTTTGCTTCAAAGTAACTTGCATCTAAAGAAACCGTAAACAACAACAAGGTATCATTATGTTTTTAGGCAAGGTCGTTGGGACTATCTGGGCGACACGCAAAGACGAAGAACTCGTCGGAATGAAATTTCAGATCGTCAAGCATGTTGATTTGCATTACAAGGTAAAAGATACGTTTGTTGTTGCAGTTGATACTGTTCAGGCAGGTGTTGGTGATGTTGTTCTTGTGTGCAGCGGCAGCTCTGCTCGTCAAACAATGGTAACAAAGAATAAGCCGGTTGATGCAGTTATTATGGCAATTGTAGATAAGCTCGATGTTGGGGAATGATGTTTTTTGCAAAGGTCATAGGAACGGTGTGGGCGACACGCAAAGATGCAAATCTACAGAATTTGAAATTGCAATTCATCCAACCACTGAACGCCCAACGCGAACATATCGGTGACCCTGTAGTTGCAGTTGATACTGTAGGTGCAGGTGTAGGCGAGACAGTCGTATATATTACAGCACGTGAGGCGACAATTCCTCTGCCGATAGAAATGGCACCAGTGGATGCCAGTATCGTTGGCATAGTTGATCGTATCGATGCTGAGACGGTCAGTTAGAATTCATAGTGAATTTATTGAGAGCATTCGTTAACAAAAGGTAGTACATGGCAAAAATTACCAAACAATATACAAACCGAGAAAGTCAATCTCTTGACAAATATCTACAGGAGATCGGAAGAGTAGAGCTCCTCGATCCTGAAGAAGAGATTGATCTTGCCCGGCGCATCAAAAAGGGTGACCAGAAAGCGCTGGAGAAACTTACCAAGGCAAATCTCCGTTTTGTCGTCAGCGTTGCCAAACAATATCAGAATCAAGGGCTTTCGCTCGGTGATTTAATCAATGAGGGTAACTTGGGCCTTATCAAAGCTGCAAAACGATTCGATGAGACGCGTGGATTCAAGTTTATTTCGTATGCAGTATGGTGGATTCGACAATCGATCTTGCAGGCGTTGGCAGAACAATCCCGTATCGTCCGTCTTCCGCTGAATCGCGTCGGTGCGTTGAATAAAATCGGTAAGGCGTTCAGCACACTTGAACAGGAATTCGAACGTGAACCAAGCGCAAGTGAACTTGCCGAAGAGCTCGACATGTCGCTCTTCGAGGTCGCGGATACACTGAAAATTTCCGGTCGTCACCTCTCGATGGATGCACCGTTTGCTCAGGGAGAAGATAATCGACTACTCGATGTCATTCAAGATGAACGTACGCCTCTGCCCGATCATGTACTCATCAAAGAATCACTCAGTAAAGAAGTTGAGCGTGCATTGGGGACACTAACAGAACGAGAGGCTGAGGTCATTCGTTTATATTTTGGCTTGGGGCGCGAACACTCCCTGACACTTGAAGAAATTGGTGAGAAGTTTCAGCTCACCCGTGAACGCGTCCGCCAAATAAAGGAGAAGGCAATACGTCGTCTTCGCCATGCATCGCGCAGTAAACAGTTGCGTGCGTATCTGGGGTAATACTTTTAAATCGTAGCTGAGTTTAGCGTATCATTCGTTATGTCTGTTCTTCCGGTTTATATCTATGGCTCTCCAGTGCTTCGCAAAAAAGCGAAGCCGGTACTTGCGGTCTCCGACCAAATTGTGAAGTTGGTGATGGACATGTTTGAAACGATGCACAGTGCGAGTGGTATCGGTTTGGCGGCGACACAGGTAGGAAGCCCTCACAGAGTTATCGTCATTGATATTTCTGATTTAGAAGAAACAAAAGATGTGAAGCCATTGACACTCATCAATCCTGAAGTGATTTCAGAAGAAGGGCAGTGGGTCATGGAAGAGGGTTGCTTAAGTATTCCCGATGTTCGCGACGATGTGGAGCGGGCGGAAACCATTCGCGTCCGATTCAAAGATACAAACTTCAACGATGTTGAACTGGAAGTTAACGGTATTTTAGGTCGTGTTATTCTTCACGAAATCGATCATCTAAATGGCGTGCTCTTCATTGATCATCTCTCAACCGTTCGAAAGAAGCTTCACAGTACATCATTGAAGCAAATTCAAAAAGGAGAGATCGAGGTTAGTTATCCTGTCGTGACTGCAGCAGCGATTTCCATATAATTTCAAGGTTGAATAGCATTATGCGGATTGTGTTTATGGGAACTCCCGAATTTGCTGTTCCAAGTATAAAGAAACTCCTTGAGCACCACTATGACGTTGTTGGTGTTGTTACAGTGCCCGATAAGCCCGCGGGGAGAGGGCAACAACTCACTCAATCTTCAATAAAAATGTTTGCGAATCAACATCAACTGCATATCCTCCAACCGGAGAAATTAAACGACGTTATGTTTGTTGAACAATTGAAGTCGTTGAACCCCGATCTCTTTGTTGTTGTCGCGTTTCGAATCCTGCCACCGGAAGTTTTTATGATACCTAAGTTTGGGTCTTTCAATCTGCATGCATCATTATTACCAAAGTATCGTGGGGCGGCTCCCATTAACTGGGCAATCATACGTGGAGAGATGGAAACGGGAGTCACGACGTTTTTTCTCAAGGAAAGTGTAGACACCGGAAACATTATTCTCCAGGCACGTGTCCCGATTCGCGAGGATGATACTGCAGGTGATCTGCGTGATAAGCTCAGTGACGTAGGGGCTGAGATTGTGTTACATACTGTAAAGATGATTGAGCTTGGTAAAGCAGTACCAAAGCAGCAAGACGATACGTTAGCTTCTCCAGCGCCAAAAATCTTCAAAGATGATTGCAAGATTGATTGGAAGAAAAATGCACAGGAAGTTCATAATTTTATTCGTGGACTATCGCCGCGACCGTGTGCGTATACCCTCCACGACAATACGGTGTTAAAGGTGTATCGTTCGCGCATCGTTTATGAAGTCAAGACTGGAAAACCCGGTGAAATTATTGACACTGACCATCGTTTAGTTGTTGCCACACAGAATGACGCAATTGAAATATTGGAGATTCAGCAGGAAGGAAAGAAAAGGTTGATGGCAGAAGAATTCTTGCGCGGCTACCGTTTGCAAAAAGGAGATACATTGACATTATGAAACAGGGTTCAACGTGGCGTGAGATCAGTCAAATTTGTCTGTTGTCGATATTGGTCGCGCTTATCTATAATGCCTTTTCCCCTAAGGGGCTTCCACTCATCAGAGTGGAGCCCCAGAAAACTGCTGTTTCTGATTCTGCATTATTTTCATCCCCATCAAGTGATACGATTGGTCATGCAAAACCTGTTAGCGATACTACTGCATGGAAAGATATTAAAGTGATTGCTCCCCTGCATGAGCGAGCGTTACGAAATCCGGATTCTGTCAAGGCGCTTGTCCAGGCAAAAAAAGAAGAATTAGTTTACAGAATCATTTCTCTGGATCAGTTAACGCGTCTGCTTGACGCAGGGCGAGGATTATTGATAGATGCACGCAGTGAAGAAGATTATCTCAAAGGACATATCAAAGGAGCGCGGAATGTTTTTGGACAAGAACCGGAAAAACACTTCGAGCATTTCGTACAAATTCCACGCGATACCCTCGTGATTGTCTATTGTAATAATCCTGAATGCCATCTTGGTCGGGTGCTTGCAGAGTTCATGGCAGTTATGGAATTCAACAACATCGTACTCTATGATGACGGCTGGGATGGATGGGAAAAAGCAAAAATGCCTGTTGATTCTACTGCAATGGGGTGGTAACAATGAACTTCCTTTCAAACAAATATCTTTTACGTATTGCCCGTTTCATTCTTGGCATTGTATTTATTGTAACAAGCATCGATAAAATCGACAACCCCGATGCGTTTGCGGCAAATATTGTGGCGTATAAACTTGCCCCGTATGCTCTTATTAATGTTATCGCACTGATGATGCCCTGGCTGGAATTGTTATGCGGCGTTTTTCTTATCGCTGGTGTGTATGTTCGAGGCAGTTCTGTGCTGATTTCTGTATTGCTTGGAGTATTTATGGTTGCTATGATGAGTGCACTGTTGCGAGGCTTGGATATCGATTGCGGCTGTTTTGGCAAGGAACATGCATCACCAGTGACGTGGATGAAGGTGTTTGAAGATGTCGGCTTGTTGGTTTTGGGGCTCTATAGCTATAGATTCTCGTGGTTATCGGAAGAAGTCAAAGCGAGAAAGCCTCAACAGACATCTTCTGCCTAACGGGCTGAATATTTCGCCCGCAGCATTGCTTTCTGCTCGGAAAAATTATATATTGATGTCAATAATTTTTAACCACAATATTTCTTAGCTCGTTCGCTTGAATTTCGTTCTTTGGGTTTGCCGTTCCATGCATGTGTTTGGCGTCGTCGTTTGGCTCGGCGGTTTGATGTTTCAGAATGCTATTGTACAACCGATCGTGCAGTTCGAAAGTGAAGCAGCAAAGAATACCATGCGCAAGATCAATAAGCGATTTATCGCATTTGTGTGGATGAGCGTCTGGACAATCCTTGTCACGGGCGTTATCTTGATGCTGACAAGTCAGCAGTTTCTTTGGTTTCAATACAACGATAGCTGGTCGATTTTGCTTGCTTGCAAACAGGTGGTGTTTATCTTGATGGTTATTTATGCATTCGGGCATGCACGCATGTTGGCGTATCTCGATGCGCCGGCATCGAATGGCGGCTTCAGTGATAAAGCGGAACTGTATCGGCATCGTGTCAATCAGTTTCGGAAAATGAGTGTGTTTCTCGGTATTATTTCGCTGCTACTTGCAGCAGGAATGCATCCCAATGGGTAAAGTTGTTACAATCGTAAATCAAAAAGGTGGAGTTGGCAAAACAACGACGGCGATTAATCTCGCAGCAGGTGTCGCTGTTGCAGAACGCCAATCGTTGCTGATCGACACCGATCCGCAGGCAAATTCCACAAGCGGCTTAGGCGTTGACGCTCGTGAGAATATCAAGAATGTTTACGATGTTCTCATCAACGATCTCGATCCGCATCTCGTGATTGTGAAAACGGAAATGCCGTACCTTTCGCTTCTTCCTTCGAATATCAATCTTGTCGGCGCTGAAGTTGAAATGGTCGACGTCGATAGTCGAGAACACCTCATGAAGGCAGTAGTGGAAAAAGTCCGTAACGAATATGAGTATGTGTTCATCGACTGTCCGCCCTCGCTCGGATTGCTCACCTTGAATGCCCTCGTTGCTGCGGACTCCGTGCTCATCCCGGTTCAGTGCGAGTACTATGCACTCGAAGGTTTAAGCCAGCTCTTGAACACCATCAATATGGTACAGCAAGGACTCAATCCGAAATTAGAAATTGAAGGTGTCTTGATGACGATGTTCGACAGCCGTCTGCGTCTTTCAAATCAAATTGTAGAAGAGGTGAGAAAACATTTCGGCGAGAAAGTCTATAACACGATCATCACCCGTAATGTTCGGTTGAGCGAGGCGCCCAGTTATGGCAAGCCGGTATTATTGTATGAAGCCGTTTCTTCCGGAGCTCGTAACTATATGGAGCTTGCGAAAGAGTTTCTCAACCGTCAAAGCAAAACTATTGAACAATCAGTTGCGATAGTGCATTAAGCCATGTCAAAGCACAAAGGTGTATTAGGAAAAGGGCTTTCGGCGTTAATTCGTTCTACGCCGACAGTAGTACGCCCGGCTCCAGTAGACGTCGTGCCAACAAAAAAACCACTCGATGGATCGATAACGCATATCGAAGTTACGCGTATCCGGCCAAATCCATTCCAACCGCGTGAACATTTTGACCAGCAGGCGCTTGATGAACTGAAAGATTCCATAAAACGCAAAGGCATCATTCAGCCCGTTACGGTTCGCCGCGGCAAAGATGGTTTGTACGATCTTATCTCAGGCGAACGCCGATTGCGTGCCTCAATCGAGATCGGTCTTGAAACGATTCCTGCCTATGTTATCGAAGTCAAGAACGATGAGGACATGCTTGAGTTGGCTCTCATCGAAAATCTTCAACGTGAACATCTCAACCCGATTGAAATTGCTATCTCATATCAGCGATTAGCCAAGGATATCGGATTATCGGCAGAGGAGATTGCCGCAAAGGTGAGTAAAGACCGCACAACAGTTGTAAATTTCCTCCGCTTGCTCAAGCTTCCTGAGAAGATTCAACACTCCCTGCGCAGGAATGAAGTTACGATGGGACACGCACGCGCTCTTATTGCGCTTCCGGATGAGCATGTGCAGATGAAGTTGTTCGAAAAGATCATCAAGAAGGGCTTGAATGTCCGCCAGGTGGAAAAACTTGTACGCGAATACGGCAAGAAATCTGAGAGAAAGTCTCCTCTCGCCCACAAACGCGGCGACAGCGCTGTTGGCAGCATCGAAGAGCGTATGCAGCAAATCCTCGGCACGCGCGTGAAGATTAATGTACATGATGGCGGCAAGGGAGATATTACCGTCGAGTTTTATTCCAGCGACGACCTCGAACGCCTGTTCGATTTATTTTCCACCATCCGATCATAACTTCCTATGTCTTCATCTCCCGTTCTGACGAAAGAAGCGCCCGCACCCATCGGTCCTTACAGTCAAGGCATCATCGCAAGCGGCAAGCTGTTGTTTACTGCCGGACAAGTTGCCATCGATCCACACTCTGGGCAAGTTATCCAAGGGGATATCAAAACGCAGACGCGGCAAGTATTAAAGAACGTCGAAGCGATTCTGAAGCAGGGCGGAGCGTCGCTCAAACAGGTAGTGAAGACGACAGTGTTTCTCCAAGACATGAATGAGTTTGCCGCCATGAACGAAGTGTATGCCGAGTTTTTCGCCACGAACCCGCCTGCCCGCTCAACTGTAGAAGTTGCCCGCTTGCCGAAAGATGTGAAGGTCGAGATCGAGGCTATTGCTGCTGTTGATGGTTAGATAGCAGATATGCTTATTCGTTAAGTTGAAGTGGATGAAAATCATTTGTCATTGCTTGCCCGCGATCTTTATGGCGGGGTCACTCGTCATTTGTTGTTGCAGTCTTCATTCCTTTTGTTATCCTCAAATTGATACTGTCAAGGTAGTCCGAGATACCGCAATTGTTGCTTCTCCCGCCAGCACAGATTCCCTTGCATCTTCCGTAAGAACAACAGGATTTAAACAAACCAAATCGCCGTGGGTTGCCGTAGGATTATCGGCAGTGGTGCCGGGGGCGGGACAGGTGTACAACGAGAATTATTGGAAAGTCCCTGTCATCGCAGGTCTTGCCGGCTATTGGGTGTATGAGTGGGTGAAACTCAATAACAAGTATAAAGATTTCCGCGACCAGTATAACCAGAGTCTCATCACACAGCCGCCGAATGGTATCAGCCAGTACGCGCGTATCAGGGATTTTTACCACGACGAGCGGGATAAGTTCGCCTGGTATCTCGGCGCATTATATTTTGTAAACCTCGTAGATGCATACGTGGGTGCGCACCTCTACGACTTCG
>Ga0247727_10006637_pt1 | contig 22619 bp, 23 predicted proteins | sample WisWelCaveWW1625_FD_202498 | JGI IMG/M metagenome (GOLD analysis project Ga0247727, IMG submission 202498) | Biofilm microbial communities from Wishing Well Cave, Virginia, United States - WW16-25 | ecosystem: Environmental > Aquatic > Deep subsurface > Groundwater > Cave microbial mat | place...
AGGCAATTCAAGCCTATATTGAAAATCACAATCAAAATCCACATGTCTTCGTGTGGACAGCATCCGTACAACGCATTATCGAAAAAATCGCCAAAAGTAAAGAAGCGTTAGGGACACTACACTAGTGCATACCACACAAACGCACCGATGGTGGCTATGGTCAACAATACAGGCTGAATCCTTTCGGGTTCAAGAAGCAACTGCGCCAACGCACCTATGACCAACCCCGTTGAAATCGCCGCACATTGTTTGCCGGTTTCTTTGTTATCAATTTTCAGACGAAGTTTCAAGAGATCGGTCTGGGAAAATGAACGGCAATTGTTGAATCTATTTCTATTGTCTCAGTAAGAACGATTGCCATGATCAAATTTCTGAAAAGTATAAAGCGCTCCATCACCAAGCACAAGGGAATTTATTGCACCGAGTTTGCCATTCGTCAACGGCACTGAGCATGGATTCTAGAACGTCACTCTTGTGAAATACTGTCTTTTGAGCGAAGAAAGAAAATCGTGATCACTATCAAAAACCTACTGTACCACATTTGCCAATGTCTGTACCGTCTTCGGCTCGGCGCAAAATGTTCCAAAACGGCGATCCCAGAACATCGTCACGAATCCATAATTCGTATCTGCGCGCCGCAAGTGATGAACGGTGTGCGCATCCCAGAGACTTCGGAACAAGTTTACGCCTTCTTCGGCTGCGTCCGGTTCTCCCGAATGGAAAAGCCAATGCAACGCTTCGTATGAGCAATATCCGAGAACCCACCCTGCAGCGATTGCCAGCGCGAAACCGCCATCGGCGCTTACAGCAACCGCCGCCACGACCGAGAGAATGACCGGCAAACTGATCGCGACATGGATTCCGTGATGATCGGGATCTTGCATTTGGCGATACATGTGATGCTCGCGATGCAACCCTTGCCAAAAAATTTTTCGCAGCAAGCGATATTTCATGTGATGCAACAGCCATCGATGAAAAATATACTCGAAGAGCGTCCATACAAACCATCCGAGGATGATTCCGGTAGGAACGACTTTCCACGCTTGAGTCGAACGAATCGAAGCCCAGTAGGAAACCAGCGCCACGACGCTGAGATGCGCCACCAGGATCACTTGCGGCAGCGCGAATTTCCACCACACGCCTCGATAAATAATAAAGCCGTTCTCGTCAAACTGCTTGCCGTTGATGACGCCAAGAGATTCGAGGATTCTTGTGAATCGTGTAACCTTGAGTTCTCGATTTTTAGTGTTAGGTTGTTTCAACATACTCTTAACCCTCCTTGTCCTTACGAACGTCCTGCCGATTTCTCAAACGCTAACCAATCCCGCATCATTGATGATTCGTTTCAACGCGCAGCTTTATACAGAGGAAATTGTGCTAATGTTTCTTATCGCGATACGAGATTTTTTGGTTTGAAAGCAGCGGGTAGATATATTCCTGGGTAGCCAATACTGGTTCATAAGCTCATCGATGCTCTTCGCAAATGCGTTCGGCTTGCAATGAAGTCATTTACTTTTTGGGTGGATGTAAGCCAACCTTTACCCAGATTTTTCTGACAAAGACGATACGGGGATTATTCAGCCGCAAAGCAATAACCGTTGCACGACCGCACAAAGTACGGCCAATAATTTCGGAGCCGTCTTCGCTCCAACGAAAATGTTCAAACCAATTTTGTGCATTGGGATCAAAGAGATGAACGAGTGTATCAGAAATAGGATCGCGAGCATGCGTCTGAATACCCTTGAAACGATTGCATGAAGAGCATGCAAGGCACAGGTTTTCATCCTTGCTTGTTCCACCTTTTGCTCTCGGTATAATTTATGATCGATTTGCAAAACATCACCGATCAAATCCTCACGAGCGAAACAATAAGAACATCGATATCGTTTCCGCTTGCCGATTCTTTTGCGCAAATTTTTCCCCGATTGAGACAAGCTTCCGCTCTACACCTCTTCGCCTAAGAATGATAAACTATGTCCTCGTTCTTTCAAAAGAGCAAGGGCTTTCGCCTTTTTGAGCGTTAAAAAATTTACTTCCAATTGAAGATTGTCCAACTCTTCAAGCTCTTTTGGGCTTAAAGTACCCATACTGTTTTTTTCTGAAAATCTATCAAGCTTTCGTTGTTTTGCCATGGATAATTTGCTTCGAGCAATCTTCTCCACCTGCGAATCAACTAAGGTATCAAGCTTAATTAATTCTTTCTCAAAGCCCGCCGGGATGATGTCAAGCCATTCGGGCAATCCTTGCTTTACGGTTTGCACGACGATGTCGCTAATCGGAGTTTTCATGACTTTCGCTTGCCGTTGCAAGCGCTGATAGACCGGCTTGGGGAATCGAACGGTTATCGATGTGCCCATTTCATCACCTCATTAACTAACTTTTGATAAATCATACTAAATTATTTATGCTATCTGCTACCGGCAAATATACAAAAGCGCATTCATCAACGCAAAGAAGATTATTTGCCTAAACGTACCTCTATCTCGACAGCTTATCATTGCAGCCGTTTATGAAAAAGCCCGTGCAACGAATTCAATCATCACACAGGCTTTTGCGGTTACGTCTCACTTCTCACTGATGAAGTGATGATGGATTGTTTAGTCGTCTCGTTTATTTCATGAGTGCTTTTTTCAACAGAGCAATCTGTCCAGCGTGATAAAGATCGTGCTGTATTATGCCATGCAGCGTGATGTAACACGAAACCCCGCCACCGGTTTCACGGCTGTGTTCAGTGATTAAAATATCTTCCAGCCGATTGTCACTCAAACTCCGTACAACTTTCACCAGCTCATCATGTCGCTGCTCGAGGAATGCGAGAGTCTTGCGCCAAGGAGATTTGCTGATGTCTGTCACCGGCGGCCAATCTCCTTCCTCGGGAATTCTAACCGGTTTGCCTTCGATTCGCTGGCGCACGACGCCCTTCCACGCTGCAACATGCAAGACGATTTCCCAGATCGTGTGCGCGTTCTCAATCGGTCGCGCAGCGGCGAGATCGGCAGCGACATCGGCAAGAACCTCTTGCAACGAAGGTCCTGACCACGAATCTTTTTTGAACGAGCGTTGGAGTTGGTCGATGATTTTTTCGATTTCGTTCATGAGCGTTCTCAAAATTAGAGTAGGAGAACCATTCCGAGATAAAGGTCGCTATTCTGTCATACGGTGCCAGCTTATGTGGTTGCCTCGATGGGAGTATCTATTTTCAACTCCCCCTCCCACCTCGCCATCACTGCCGAGGCCAGACAATTTCCAACTACATTCACCGTCGTGCGGCCCATGTCCATCAATTCATCGACTCCAAGAATGATGGCCACGCCTTCCAACGGCAGTCCAAAGGTGACCAGCGTGCCGGAGAGGATCACCAGCGAGGCGCGCGGCACGCCGGCCACACCTTTGCTGGTGAGCATCAGCGTTAACATCATCAGCAGTTGTTGCGAAAGCGTCAATTCGATGCCGGCTGCCTGCGCCACAAAAATCGATGCCAAGGCGAGATACAGCGTCGAGCCGTCGAGGTTGAACGAATATCCTGTCGGCATCACGAACGAGACGATGCGATTCGGCACGCCAAAGAGGCGCATTTGCTTCAGCGCGTCCGGCAAGGCGGCGTCCGACGAAGTTGTGGAGAACGCAATGAGCGCTGGCTCACGCACGGCCTGGAAAAATTTCTTGATCGGAATTTTGAAAATCACCATCACCGGCACAAACACGCCCAGTATGAAAACAATCAGCGCGGCATAAAACGTCAAAACCATTTTGCCAAGATTAATCAACACGCCCATCCCGCTGTGGCCGACGGTATAGGCAATCGCCGCGCCGATGCCAAGTGGCGCGAACTTCATGACGATGCCGGTGAATTTGAACATCACCTCGGCGAGGCCTTCGCAGAAATTGAGCACGGTCTCTTTGGGCTTGCCTTTCACCTGCGTGAGCGCTACGGCAAACAAAATTGTAAAGAAGACAACTTGGAGCACGTCGTTGGTCGCCGCTGCTTCTATGAAGCTCCGAGGCACGATATGCTCGATCATGCCTTCGACGGTGGTTTGCTTCGACGCATATTCCTGGGCTTGCGTGCTGGAGACGGATAGCGAAATCCCGTCACCGGGGCGCGTCAGATTCACTGCAGCCAAACCAATGAACAAGGCAATTGTTGTGACAATCTCGAAGTAGATGATCGATCGCAACGCCAGCCGCCCAACCGCCTTCAAATCGTCGCTGTGTCCAGCGATGCCGATGACCAGCGTTCCGAAGAGCAGCGGCACGATGATCGATTTGATCATGCGCAGGAAGATATTGGAAATCAGCCGGACTTTTTGCGAAAACTCCGGAAACTGCCAGCCCACAAAAACGCCGATGACCATCGCGATGATGATCCATTGGGTGAGGCTGATACGACGGATCAGTTTTAGCATAAGATTTTGATGCGAAGGTTGTAGTCGTCAGTTTCTTCTGGCAAAAATTTTTTTAGCAAGATGATTAAGTCTTGATTGAGAATCGTTTTGAAGAGGAATCTGCCCCGCGTTAATAAGGTACTGAATTCATCATTCCCACCGAAACGCTTTGATCGCGATGAACAAAGTGATTACAATCCAGACCGCGAGACCGATGAGTTGAGGGATCACGTCTGACAATGTCGCCCCTTCGATGGCGATGCTGCGCAAGCCGTCGGCAAGATAAGTAAGCGGAAAAAAGTTTGTGATGGCGTGCGCAAAGCCCGGAAGATTCGAGCGGCTGAAGAAGACGCCGGAGAGCATCAGCATCGGTAAGGTGATGAGGTTGGCGAGCGGCGCCACCTGATCTTCCGATTTCGAAATTCCCGAGAGCGCAAAACCGATAGACAAAAAGACGATGCCGCCGAGCATGCCGACGATGATCATGTTGAGGAGGCTGCCGATAAAATGCAAATGGAAGAACAAAACACCGGCGCCGACCATGATCAGCACCTGCGTCATCAAAACGAGCAAGCGTGTAGTCACTTGCGCAAAGATAAAATCGCTGGTGTTCATCGGGGTCGCAAGCAGTCGGCGGAGAATGCCGCGTTTTTTCAATATGACAAAACCGAACGCCACGCCGAAGACGCCGCTCTGCATAATGGACATTGCCAAAATACCGGGAAGCAAGAAATCGATATACGTGAGGTTGCGGCTGTTGACCAGCTCGGTGTGGAGCACATGGCGCGGAAGATTGTTTTGTTGAAAGACCAGCTCGTCAAGCGCGCGTTGCAGAATTAGCGTTCCGGCTTGTGTTTCCTGTGGTCGCTCGGCATTAAGATAAAGAGTCAACGAGTCATGTCCGATTGTTTGGAACGAAGCGGGAATGACGAGCACCATGGAGCGATCGCCCTTTTTCAAACGGGTGAGTTCCTGATCTTCTTGTCCTTCCGAAATTCGCAAGGCTTGAATCGGGCGCAGCAAACTGACCAGCGTCGTGTCCGGTGAATGGTTGACAATCCCGACGGTCACATGACCAATGCCATCGAACTTGACAAAGCTAAACAAGAAGACCATGAACAGCGGCAGCAGCATCGTCCAGATGATGGCTTCGCGCTGCCGAATGAACATCTTGAATGACGCCAACATGAGTTTTGCTTTGAGTCTCATTTATTCTTCCCGCAACGAGTGTCCCGTCAAATCCAAAAACACGTCTTCGAGACTGGCCAACCGTTCGACGCGCTCTTTCTTGAAGCCTTTTGCCAGAAGTTGCCGGACTAATTCTTGAGGCGGCGCGTTGGCGACGATCCTGCCGGAATCCATGATCGCCACACGATCGCACAACTCCTCCGCTTCTTCCATGTAGTGCGTGGTGATGACGATGGTCTTTCCCTCCGACCGGATGCGTCTAATGACGCCCCACAAATGGCGGCGCGCCTGCGGATCGAGGCCGGTCGTCGGCTCATCAAGAAAAAGAATGACCGGATCGTTCACAAGCGCCGCAGCGATTGAGAAGCGTTGCTTTTGCCCGCCGGAGAGTTGCACCACATACGACTTCGCCTTGTCTCGCAGCTCGGCTTCATCGAGCAACGCAGTCGCATCAACCTGACGGCCGTACATTTCTCCAAAGAGCAGCAATAATTCCGTGAGTGTGAGCTTGTCGAAAAAAGAAGAAGATTGAAGCTGGACGCCGATCAGCCGTTTCACTTTTTGCGGCTCGCGTTGAACGTCGATGCCGTCGAGGAGAACCTGGCCAGAGTCAAGCGGGCGCAGGGTCTCGATCATTTCAAGCGTGGTGGTTTTGCCGGCGCCGTTGGGTCCGAGAATTCCGAAGACTTCACCGCGCGTAACGTTGAAGCTGATCCCGTCGACAGCAACGAGATCGCCGTAACGTTTTTTCAAGTTAGAAACTTCGAGGACGGAATTCACTTTTCTTTACTCATGGTTTATCCCTCGGTATTTTATTCTGCGTCTGAGCGCTTGGCCCAACGTGCTTAGGCCGTTTCTTTCGCTCGCTGTCGCGCCATGACGCTATGCTTGCGGCTGTAGCTAAAATAAATCACCAGGCCGATGGCGAGCCAGATGATGAGTCGCAGCCAGTTTTCCGAGGGCAGGCTGAACATCAGGAGAAGGCAACTCAGAATTCCAAGAATGGGAACAAGCGGAACGAACGGCGCACGGAATGGGCGCGGAATCTCGGGATTCGTGCGTCGCATGATCCACACGGCGGCGCACACAATCGCGAAAGCCATCAGCGTTCCCATATTGACGAGGTTGAGAAGAATATTAATAGGCAAGAAGGCCGCCATTAAACAGACAAAAGCTCCCGTGAGAATCGTCGATTTATACGGCGTGCGAAAACGCTCGTGGATCGCGCCAAAAAAACTCGCCGGCAGCATACCGTCGCGCGACATGGCGAGCAACACGCGCGGCAAGCTCAGCATCAAAACCAGCATGACCGAGGTAATTCCTGCGACACCGGCAAGCGCCAGGAGAAACTTCGCCCAGCCCAGTCCAACCTGCGCGAAAGCATCGGCGACCGGCGCGTTGATATCGAGTCGATTATAAGGAACCATGCCGGTCATGACCGCCACCACGGCGACATAGAGAACTGTGCAAATACTGAGCGAGGCCACAATGCCGATGGGAACATCCCGATGCGGCCTTTTCGCTTCTTCGGCGTGCGTCGAGACCGAATCAAAACCGATGTACGCAAAGAACGCGAGCGCGGCGCCCGCCAACATGCCGATCGGCCGGCCACCAGCGTCGGATTGTCCGAGAACGGTTGTGCCGAACATGCTGAGGCCGGTGAAACCATAGGGCGCGAAGTTGTTCCAATTATCGGGATTGATAAAAAACGCGCCGACGGCGATGACGAAGAGCACCGCGGTCACTTTAACGAAAACCATCGCCGCATTAAAGCTCGCGCTTTCGCGAATGCCGATGACTAAGACGATGGTGCAGAGCGTGACGACGAGCACCGCCGGAAGATTGATGAGCGAACCGGTGGCAACGAATTTACCGATGGTGGGATCGTAGTTAATCACCGGCCCGCTGATGGCCGTCGGTAAACTGATGCCGAAAGAGCCAAGCACGGATTGAAAATAGCCCGACCAGCCGTTGGCAACGGTTGCCGAGCCGACCGCATACTCGAGCACGAGGTCCCAGCCGATAATCCACGCGAAGACTTCGCCGAGCGTGGCGTAAGCATACGTGTAGGCCGAACCCGCCACCGGCGCCATCGAGGCGAACTCGGCGTAACACAACGCGGCGAAGATGCAAACAACACCGGCAACGACATACGAGAGCATCAATGCTGGCCCGGCGGTTTGCTGCGCGATGACGCCGGTCGTTACAAAAATGCCCGCGCCGATGATCGCGCCGACGCCGAGACTGGTGAGCTGAATCGGACCGAGCACACGCCGCAAGCGGTTCTCGCCCTTCATTTCTTCCAACAACATGCTGTACGGCTTCTTGGCAAACATTGTACTGGCCATGCTACCCTCCGCGATTGTAATTAGGCGTTCGAATTTCAGCGTTGCTTTGCCATCTGCTTTACTTCGTGTTCAAAATTAAACTACTGCATTCGATCCGGCCATTGAAAGCGCAAACGAGTCTGTGCTGCTCGCTCAATTTGTACACTTCATCCCAAACCCTGGAAATGGTTTGATGAAATTCTTTCATCTTCATATTGCCAAACTTGATGTTGGATAACACGAGGGGCTGACTGAGAAGAACTCTATCTGAAAAATCTTCATCCTTCGTCACGGGTGTTGTTAATGAAAAATTCTCACTCATCTTTTTTGGTCATGCTTTGAAAATTGACCGGCTCCGGGCTTTGAAAAACCGAGGCCGGCAACTCATCGAACACGGCAAGGTCGGAATGTTTGCCCCTGCCCCGATCATTCGAAAGTAAAATCGCACCGAACTTCTGCCAGTTCTTCCACGGCGTAGACATGCCCGGCGTGCTGTCGGCGGCACTCTCAAAAAAGTCCCACTGTCCCACCAATCGTGTCGTCTTGTCCACATACACAAGATATTTATTCTCCGGCGTCAGCCCGACATTTTCAAACGTCAATTCGAGAATATCTGCGGCGCTGCTGTCTGCCATCATGCCTTCGCCGCGATACTTCAAAGTCACGCCGCTATCTTTCAATTTGAACGGCATGAACACCCAATAAGAATCATTCACCCAGAAGGCGTAGCCTTTTTCCAACTCCATCTTCAGAGAATCCGGATGGGTAACTTCCTGACCGTCTTTCCATGCGCGCCCGCTTTTGGTATTTACATTGAACAAGAAGATCGTATTCTTTGACTCAATTCGGGCATCGCCAGTCCATTTGTCCCACACGTGCAACCGGCGACCAAAGAATTTCCAGGAGATGTATCGCGTCTTGTCCCAGTTCTCGCGGCCACCTAATTTTTCCATCACCTCGTCGGCAATGGCGATTGCTTTTGCATCAGAACCGGAAAGATTGAAACCAGAGGCGGGCAGATTGAGTGGAGATTGGCGGCGGGCGGATGGCGTGCACGAGAGAAGTGCAAGCATCGGAAAAATCATGCACGCCGAAGAGACGATGATCGATTGTCGCATTACGAGCTCTCCTGGAAGAATGGCAAGAAAAATGTAGGGTAGAAAATATAAAATCGAATGCTAAAGTCAAGTCATTACTATGTGCAATTCGTAAAAAGCCAGAAGCCGTCCGGGCCGTAACTTTCTACAAGTAGAGAATTTGATGTCATGCTTGGTTTTCATTAGCAACCGGCCCGGACGGTGACTTTTTAAGAGAGCATCATTCTATTCATTGAGGGAAAACCGATATTGCCGGACGACCCATGCGGTATCCGGGCCGGCGGGAGTTTGAGCGGGCATGTAGCGGCTGCGAAACGCCGCGGCAATCGCGGACTGGGCACAGGAAGAATTCTCCGTCGTATTGCGCAGCACTTTGACATTCACCACTTTGCCGCTTTCGTCGATCTTCACGTTCAACTCAACGATGCCCTGCACATTGGCCTTGCGCGCGTCGGGTGGATATTCGGGTATGGTTTCCAAAATCGGGCGCGGCATGCTAATCACGATTTGACCCAAGCCGACGCCGCTGCCAGGGCCGGTCCCCCATCCTGTTCCGCCTGAGCCCCACGAACTTCCGGGAAGTCCCGTGCCTGCGGCGTTGGTGCTATCCACTGCCGGGCTGACTGCAACTTCGAGCGTATCGGGGGGAATTGTTTCATCGGGAACCGGTACCGGCTGGCCGGGAATTTCCTTTGGCAACGGCGCGTTGAGAGAGCCGCCCTTCTCGCCCCCTCCCTGCCCGCCTCCGACATCCGTGTAGGGAAGAATATTCAGGCGCACCACTCGCTCCGATTCTGGAAGGTCTCGAAAACTGCCTTCGAGAAGCCATCTATTGATCGTCATTCCCAAAAACAAAACCGATAGATGCAGGAAAATCGAAGCCGCCAAGCCGTTGAAAAGATTCTTGCGAAAAAATTTTTCTCCGCCGAGGGCTTGCCAGTAGTTGAACATGCTATGTCGGTAATAGTCGATCATTTCGCAATTTGAAAATTAAACCAGCTTCAGCAGGAATTGTTTCTCTCAATGATATCCGTCATCGAAAACTTAGCGCAAAGCAAAGTAAGGAAACCCGCCGTGAAAATCAAAATGATTATCCGGTTCGACGGGGGAACATCGTGAAAGGATTACGCCTACGGGTGGCTGGCGCTTGACTTTTGGAGAAATAGTTTGCATATATGATCATCAATGATATGACAAATCTTTGCTTTGGAGCTTGCAATGAATAAGATCGACATCCAACAGCTTTATGAGTACAACCGCTGGGCAAACGAGTGTGTGCTCACTGCGGTCTCGAGGCTCTCGGCAGAGCAATTCACCAAAGACCTCTCGAACAGTTTTCCATCAGTGCGAGATACTTTGGTGCATATACTGTGGGTCGAATGGATCTGGCTCATGCGCTGGCGCGGCGAATCGCCAAAAAACATCTTCGATCCCGCCGACTTTCCCGACGTTGCGCGGCTGAAAGAAAAATGTGCAGAAATAGAAGCCGGCCAAATCGATTTCATCAACACATTGAAAGAAGAATCACTTGAGACAATTATTGCCTACATCAACACCAAAGGCGAGGAATGGAAATACCCGCTGGGGCACATGATGCAGCATGTGGTGAATCATGCTTCCTATCATCGCGGGCAAATTACGACGATGCTACGGCAGTTGGGCGAGGAGGCCGTAGGCACAGACTTTCTTTTGTTCTTCGACGAAAAATAGAAACTGCTTTCTTCACTATAATCGTCATGGAGTGCCCATGGAAAAAGCGATTCAAATTGATGAAGCATCGAGTCCGGTTTCTCGCGCAATTTTTCTTGCCCCATTGTTTTTAATCTGCCACGTTCTCGAAGAAGCGCCGAGCTTCGTCCAGTGGGTCAATGCTCATATTGAACCAGACATAACCACGGAAACCTTCTTGGCGGTGAATCTGACGGGGTTGATTATCACACTCGTGATTGTTGGAATGATCAAAATGTCGCCGTCCGTTTCATCACACATTCTCGCCATAGCCTGGCTCAGCTTTTTGATGCCGGCGAATGCGCTTATCCACATCGCAGGAAGTGTGATTGATAGGAGCTATGCCCCCGGCGTTGTGACAGCGATCGTGTTTTATATCCCATACTATTTTTATTTGCTGATGAAAATCAAAAGAAGTCGAAAGGTTGATTTGAGCCGGATGATCGGCGCGGCCGTCGCCGGTGCAACGCCGATGCTGATTCATGGCTACCGAATCCTGTTTCTTGGAAGTCGGTTGTTTTGATCGATCAGTCGATAGCATAAAATCGGCTCACAGAAAAAGAAATCCCACAGAAATAGAATCGTTTTGATTTCATTCAGTGGGATTTTAAATTTTGCTGGCGAAGAATAGCTTTCAATTCAAATGGCTACTCTTCTATCGGTTTGGTTTTTATGATGCCGCTTTTCTTTTCCACAGAAAATACACCGGCAAGCCTGTGAGCACCAAACCCAATCCTGGCCAAGTGTACGCCGGCTTGTAAATCAACAAATCGATCATGATCAACGTCGCCAGAACGATGTACAATGCCGGCATCACCGGGTAGCCCCAGGCTTTGTACGGCCGCTCGGCATCCGGACGCTTGCGGCGCAAGACAAAAATTCCCGCGACCGTGAGCACGTAAAATAGCAGCGCGGCAAAAATCACGTAGTCGAGCAAATCCCCATAGGTGCCGGATAGCGTCAGCGCTGCGGCCCAGATTCCCTGCAAGATCAGTCCATTCGCCGGCACCCCGTGCTCATTCAGCTCGCCGATCTTTTTGAAAAATAATCCATGATGCGCCATTGCATAGTAGACTCGCGCGCCGGCGAGAATCAATCCATTCGTACAGCCGAAAGTCGAGATCATGATGGCGACAGCCATGATCGCCGCGGCATTCACGCCGAAAATCATCTGCGCTGCGGCCGTGCCGACCCGATCTTCTGCAGCGTGTTGAATCCCGTCCATCGGCAGGACGAAGATATAGGATACGTTCGCTGAGAGATAAAGAATGGTTACGATGATCGTGCCGAACATCATGGCGCGCGGCACGGTGCGGTGAGGCTCTTTCACCTCTTCCGCCGCGAAGCCAATGTTGTTCCACGCATCAGAGGAAAACAACGAACCAACCATCGCGGTGCCAATCGCCGTCAGCAAGGCGAGAGTTGAAAGGATATTGCCATTCACAATCGGCGTCCAAAAATCCGCCGTGTGTGCGGCGGCCTCATCATTGCTGCCGATAAAAAAAGCAAGCACGATCAGCGCCGCGAGAGCGCCCACTTTCGCCGCGGTAAAGGTATTCTGAACGATCTTCCCGGCTTTGATGCCGAGGGTGTTGGTCGCGGTCAATAAGGCGACCACGCCAATTCCCACCAAACGCTGCGTTGAAAACGAAATCGGCCCGAGAGTGAAAAGCGTGTTGGTCGCCGAAACCGACGGCATCAACACGCCTAAAAATTTTGCAAATGCCACGGCCACTGCTGCGATCGTTCCGGTTTGAATCACCAGAAATAAAGTCCAGCCGTAAAGAAATCCCCAGAGCGGGCCGTGCGCTTCACGAAGGTAGATGTACTGGCCGCCGGCATCGGGGAACATCGCTGCCAGCTCGCCATAACTGAGCGCCGCCACCACGGTCAGGAGTCCGGTGAGTACCCACACCATCAGCAGCCAGCCGGGCGCGCCGACCTGCCGGGCAATATCCGCCGAGACGATGAAAATGCCGGAACCGATCATCGACCCGGCGACGATCATGGTTGAATCAAACAGCCCGAGCCCGCGAACGAATTTCGATGTCATAGGGATTCCCTCTTGAAAGGTTCACAAAGTGTGTTTATATTCTTGTCGAAAAATTACTTGGAGATCGACAATGGCAGAACTGGTTCTAAAAGTTGACGATAACTTGGCATCGCGTTTGTCAAAAGTTGCCAGAGAACACTACAACGGTGATCAAAGTGCCGCAGTTTCTGATGCGCTGCTGTTATTTTTCCTGCAGCCGATCCGGAAAGACCGGCGGCAATTAGCCCACCTCATTGACGAGATCCGCGCACAAGTACATGCAGCCGGTGGAGTAACCGAGAAAGATATCGATCGCGCAATTCGTGAGTTCCGGCAGCGCGAGCGAGCCAAACAATGATCAAGGCAGTGATCGATACCAACATCTTTTTCTCCGCACTGCTTAACGTTTCCGGCGCACCCACAAAGCTGATCTTAAGATGGCTGCAAGGTCAATACGATTTACTCATTTCTGAACAGATCATGGAGGAATACACGTATGTTCTGCGGCTACTGCCTGGAGTTTATCAAGATAAAGTGACCGCTCTCCTTCACGCTCTGAATTCTGAAGCTATCAACGTTGTCATCTCAGACACCCTAAAAGTCTGCAAAGATCATGATGACGATAAATTCCTTGAAACAGCAATAACCGGTCAAGCAGAATATCTGGTGACAAAGAACACAAAGCACTTTCCTGCCAAATCCTACCAAAACGTACGCATTGTCAAAGTATCTAAATTCCTTCGAGAAATAGAAAAGATATTCCCACTCACGGAGTAACCACCTGCGGAAGAAAAAAAGCTAATGCGCTTTCTCAAACTCTATCCGTGCAGTCTCCTTGCTTTGCTTCGAGAAAGAAAGCAAGAATACTATAGCCGCCAAAGCGACATAGGCAACTGTGAATTGATAAGGAATCTGGATTGCCGGATGCGGCAAGTTCCAGGGCAAATACATATTGCCATCCGGTATGGCGGAATGAATGATTCCGAAAAAAGTGAACCCCGCCAGTATCATAAGATAAACAGAGGCAGCGCGCAATTCGCGGTCAATCAGTTTCGCAAGAAATGCGCCCCACAACATGGCCGTCAAAATGAATCCGTTTCCTAATGCAACGGTAACCAACAGATCGGGCAGACTCCTCCCTTCAACCACCATCTGTGCACTGAAATTCGCTAACGGCACAATTTCTGGGTTCGAGAGTTTTATTTGAACCAATCTCGCTATGGTCGGGAAATATGCAAACGCAACTGCCGGAGCATGTTTCGCGGGAGAAGCAAGAAACGCCTGGCAGATAATATCAAGCGCCACGAAAACCAGAATCGGCGCCAACACCGCGCGAGGAATGAATTCGACGATGTAGCCGATGTATCCGAGAATACCTCCCAAGCCGATGAACAATCCGGTGAGCAGCGTGTATCCGGCGCGGCTGCCCATTTGTTTGTACGCTGGCTGGCCGATGTACGGCGTCGATTGCGCCACGCCGCCGCACACCCCGGCGATCAGAGTTGCCACAGCTTCAGTCAGCAGAATGTCTCTCGTGTTATAATCATCGCCGGCGACACGCGCGCTCTCTGTGACGTTGATGCCGCCAACGACCGTCAGAATTCCAAACGGCAGCGCGATGGGCAAATATTTTAGAGATTCTGTCAGACCATTTAAAAATCCGAGTGTGGGAATTGGAAATCCGAGATGCAGTTCTCCGGCCGGCGGCTGATAAACTCCGCCAACGAGACCGCTCGGCGCAAGCAGATAGTAAAGCCCGGTGCCAATCACCACTGCCGCAAAAACGCTGGGGATGTTTTTGGGAAGGTTGATGCGCGCGACCAGCGTGTAGAGAATGAGTCCCAGGGAAATAACACCGACCAACGGCATGCCGAAGATGTCGGCAATCGGAATGAAGCCGATGAGCGCGAGACCGATACCGGCGAGCGATCCCAAGAGTCCGGCTTGCGGAACGATTTTTTGAATCCATCTTCCCGCAAAAGAGAGTGCCAACTTGACGATGCCGATGATCACCATCGTCGCCATGCCGATGTACCAGGTCATCATCGCTGCGTCATGCACGTCCATACCGCGACCTTTCATCGCCAGAAACGCCGGGCCGAGAACCGTGAGCGCCATGCCGATCGTCGACGGCGTATCGAGACCCAAGGGCATCGCGGTGACTTTGGAGTTGTTCGTTTTCTTCGCGAGCCGAAACGCCATCCACGTGTAAACCAAATCGCCGAAGAGCACACCGAACGCAGTGCCCGGAAACATTTTCGTGTAGACGATGTCGGCGGGAAATTGAAAAGCAAAAATAAGTATTCCCGCTAAGAACGAAAGCACTGTCATGTTATCGAACATCAAACCGAAGAAACCGTTGATGTCGCCCGTGACGAACCATTCGTATTTCGTCGTTTTTGATTTTGCATTCATGCCCGCCTCCGTTTGCTGCGGTTTGGGATCAATTTATTGAATCTCATTAAAGCAAAATTCCTGCAATGCACGCCACCATGCACGTTGCCAGCGTCCCACCAAGCATCGCTCTAAAACCCAGACGCGAGAGATCGCCACGCCGCTCCGGCGCTAGGCCGCTGTAGCCGCCGATTTGAATGCCGATGCTGCTGAAATTTGCAAAGCCGCAGAGCGCGTAGCTGAGGATAAGTCGTGAACGCTCCGTGAGCCAAGCGCCGCCGGTTTCCTGCAACTGTTTCCCCATGTCGCTGTAAGCGACAAACTCGTTCAACACCATTTTCTTCCCGAGCAGCGTGGCGACCTTCGGAACGTCTTCCATCGGCACGCCCATCACCCACGCGAGCGGTGAAAACACCCAGCTCAGAATTTGCTCGAGGCTGGTTCCCAGTTTGTGTAATCCAAAGTTGACCATGGCAGTGAGTGCGATAAATGAAATGAGCATCGCCGCAATATTCGCGGCGAGCCTAATTCCTTCCGTCGTTCCTCGCGCCGCCGCATCGACGATGTTGGCGTCGGTCGTCGGAATTTCGATGTTTGCCGCTCCGAGCGTTTTTGGCTCTTCGGCTTCCGGCATCATTAACTTCGCGATGACGAGCGATGCCGGCGCCGCCATCACGCTGCACGCGATGAGATGGCCGGCAATGCCGGGCACGAAGCCATGCAACATCGCGACGTAAGCAGCAAGCACTCCACCCGCCGTCGTCGCAAACCCGGCGGTCATACACGCCATCAACTCCGACTGCGTCAGCGTGGCGATGTATGGACGAATCACCAGTGGCGCTTCGCTTTGGCCGACGAAGATATCCGACACGGTGGAAAAACTTTCTGCGCCGCTGACCCCAAGAAATTTCGAAATGAACCGCGCCATGATGTTGATGATGAACGGCATGACGCGCAGGTAATAGAGCACGGCCATGATCGCCGCAAAAAAGATGATCGTCGGCAAAACTTGAAACGCGAAGATGATGCCATAGCTCCCGGTGTCGGTCACCAATTTTCCGAAAATGAATTCTGCTCCTTGCTTGCTGAAACCGAAGAGGGTTTCGGTCGCGTCGTTTGCAAAAACAAAAAGCAGTTTGACCGGCGTGCGCAAGACGAGAATGGCGAAGACCAAAAGCACGGCGACGCCCAAGCCGATGGTTCGCCAGTTGGCCTTCTTGCGAAGTGAAGCCGGGCAGAGCAAAAATGCAATGCCCATCATGACGAAAACACCCAGCGCGCTAATCAGACGTTCCGGCATTGAGCCTCCGAGGTATTTTGATGTGATGAATGAATCAGCCTGTGCGGAAAATACAAAAGGCTTCATCCCAATACAAGAGGACAAAGCCGCAACGATGATGCAAAGAAAAATAGAATGAAATTGGTTTCGACAAAAAATAGGGAGATTTGTTGCGAAAAAAAAATTTCTGTAAAGAAGGAAATAGTTCGCAGCGCCGATGCCGATGACACGCTGCCGATCAAGCTGATAAATCGCTCCATCCTCTCCTCCGTCGAGCATTTTCGAATCCGGTTTACGGCGCTAAACTTTTCTCCGTGAAACTCTCCGAACTCCATTTCTCCGTGTTGAGGCAAACTTTAATTTCATGCTACTTGAAAGAATCGCAGAGATTTCATTAACTCACACTTCTGCTAATGCATGCCGCTGTTGCCTGAAAGCCGTTTAACGAGTTCTCCGATCACGGCTTTCGCATCTCCAAAAAGCATGAACGTTCTGTCCTGAAAGTACAGCTCATTGTCGATGCCGGCGAATCCAGGATTCTTGCTGCGTTTGATGGCAAACACCGTCTTCGCTTTGTCGGCATCAATGATCGGCATGCCGTAGATCGGTGTTGACTTATCATAACGCGCCGCCGGGTTCACAACGTCGTTGGCGCCGATGACCATTGCGACATCGCATTGCGGCATGTCCGCGTTGATGTCATCCATCTCCACCAAGTCGCTGTAAGGAATGTCGGCTTCGGCGAGCAGCACGTTCATGTGGCCTGGCATACGTCCCGCCACGGGGTGGATGGCAAACTTGACGCTGATGCCACGCTTGGTAAGCTGATCGTACAACTCACGTACTCTATGCTGCGCTTGTGCGACGGCCATTCCATAGCCGGGAATGAAAACAACGAGGCTTGCTTGCTCAAGAACCAGCGCAGCGCCATCGATCGTCTCTTCTTTAATAACGTTTCTGCTCTCCGCTCGCTTGTGCGGTTTGCATTTTTCCAAAAGCGCCAAACAGCACATTGGTAAACGAGCGGTTCATCGCCTTGCACATGATGATGGAGAGGATCAGACCGCTCGATCCATCCAATGCGCCCGCAGTGATCAAAAGTTTGTTGTCGAGCACAAAGCCCATCGCCACCGCCGAGAGACCGGCATACGAGTTGAGAATCGAAATCACCGTCGGCATATCCGCGCCGCCGATGGGGATGATGAGCAAGACGCCGAACACCAGCGACAATCCGATGATAACCGGAAAAGCAATCGCGGCAAAAGGCGCAGTTGGTTGAACGACGAGAAAAACTCCCAACCCGACCGCAACTACCAATAATCCGATGTTGGTCAAATTTTGTAATGGGTAAGTGACCGGGCGCTGGGGGATCCATTTCACTTCTTGCAGCTTGCCGGCCGCCATCAAGCTCCCTGTAAATGTGAGATAGCCGAGAATGATTTCGGCGACGATGGCGCCCATGCGGAAGGGTGTGAGCATCTCCGGGCTTTCAGTTACCCATAGATAATATTTTGCAGTGCCTACCAAACCGGCGGCGAGTCCGCCAAAGGCGTGAGAAAGCGCGGTTCGTTGCGGCACAGCGGTGAGCGGCACGCGCGACAACGGAACGCCGACGACAAATCCGGCGATGATCGCCAGCACGATCCAGCCGTGATGAATAACCTCGGGCTGGAACCAGGTTGCAATGATGGCGAGCAACATGGCAGCGACGCCGGCGAACACGCTGCGCTGCGCCGTCTTCGGGCTGTTCATCCAATAAAGCGAGAATACAAAAAGCGCCGTGGCGACAATGTAGGCGAATTGTACGATGGAGTGCGTCATGGCTTCGCCTCCTTGCGCTCCCCGCTCCGCTTCGATTGTTCTTCTATGATGCGGGGCGGAGCCTGCTTAAACATCTTCAGCATGCGATCGGTAATCAAAAAACCGCTGACGATGTTAGTCATGGAGGCGAACAAAGCGATGGCGCCCATGATGCGAATCTCCGTTGGGTAATCGGCGCCGGTGACGATGATCGAACCGACAACCGCGATGGCAGAAATCGCATTCGTTATCGACATCAGCGGTGTGTGCAGCAACCGCGACACACGCGCGATGACGCCAAGCCCAATGAACGTAGCAAGCACCAAGACAAAAAGTAGAGACCAATAATCCGTTTCCGATGATGCGTGTCCATTCGGCGTTTGCCCTTCTTGCTGGGTCTCAATCGAAAGAGGCAGAGCAATCACGGCGCCTGCTGACAACAGGCTCGCCCCGACAAAGCCAAGCAATAAAAATCCAATCCACAAGATTCCTCGTCTCGACATACGTGTTCTCATTCTCCTACCATGAATTCAGATTGCTAAAGTTAAACAATCATGAAGGCGGTTCAATCGATTTGAAGCCGTGTTGTGGAAACCAATCACCTCTCTACAATCAGCGGCATTTGTCAAGCTAAGGGCTTTTGCACCACCGCAACTCATCCCCCCGGCCCCCTTCTCTTAGGAAGAGAAGGGGAGTGGGTTCGAGGTTTTAAAAGTCCCCTTCTCTTTTTTAAGAGAAGGGGATTTAGGGGATGAGTTGCTGTGAAAGCGCAAACGAAATCCTGTCGACATTCCTTAGCTTGACACCTATGCCCCCTGCCCCTTCTCTTAGGAAGAGAAGGGGAGAGTTAGTTCGGGGTTTTAAAAGTCCCCCTTCTCTTTTTTAAGAGAAGGGGATTTAGGGGATGAGTTGCTGTGAAGTTGTGAACAGAATCTCAATCGAAATTTCTTAGCTTGACACGTAAACCATCGGCTTCTTAGAACAACGGTTTGACTACATGATAATGAGATAGAAGATAAATGGCAAGGGTGTAAACCAAAGACAATGCGATAAAGATGAGCGTATCACGAAGCTTCCACGGGCGGTCCGGAGACAGTTTTTTGCCGCCGAGATACATTAGGAAAAATCCGGCGAGGTTGGTGAGCCAGTAAGCGATCAGCATGGCTGCTTCGAAGGACAACGGTGCGACGCGAGTCATCCCGCTCGCCATCAGCCACGCCAGAGGGATGTTGATGAGCGCATCATTCCACCACGATAAAGGAGAGAGGGCATAACCCACTGCTACGATTATTGCTGCAAACCAACGGGACTTGACTGGTCCTTTTTTAGCAAGGTTTTTGTTAGTTATCAATGACGGGTTCTTGAGCATCAAGCGCTTCTGAGGGAAAGGAAATTAAGCAAAACACTTATGGCAGCCAAACTGCAAGCAAAAATTAACCACCAGACTATTCCCTTGATTTTTCTAGTCATCATTTTCATGAATATAGCTGCGCCACAAATCATTGCCCAGAGAAGTAACCCAATTTGCAATAAGGCAATATTAGTTTTCAGATGAAATGTTACTATCCAGACCATGATAAATGTAACGAGACCAAAAGAAATACATAGTACTAAATAGCCACCTCCAAAAAGTTTAACTCTGGCTAAGAAATAATTATAATTACGTTTGAATACTTCCTCGCCTATTCTTGAATTCACTACATCAAGTTCATTCCATTCCTCTTCTGAAAAGCTGTCTATAATCCAATCAAATGCAAAAGCGGCGCAAATCAGGAGAAGTGTTCCAGACGCTGAGAGCAAGATTCTCATGAAGTAAGGTATTTCAATTAAGGCATTTCCACTAGGTATAGAAATAGCAAGGAGAGCTAAACAAAGCGCCGCTAGAGAGACAGCTACGTGTACAATTGTAATTGCAATATCTCTCATTGATCCATCCCTCCCGTTTATTAAAAGATCTACTGCTTCATTAGCAAAGTTTTTCACTCATGCCACAAAATTACAAAGGCTTTGTCCTCGACACAAGCGTCGAGGAATTCTTTCGCCTAACTTCTATTAAAGAGGAAAAAAATCCTTGCCATAAATAATCCGGTCATCGCCGATTGCATAAAAATCCGGGATGCGCGCCAGCTCGCGATAGCTGTAGCGTTCATAAAAAATCCTTGTCGGCTCATAGCGCGGCAAGGATGAGGTCTCAATAATCAGTCGCCGTCCCGCCTGCTCGCGAACATGCGTTTCCACAAAACTCAAGAGCAGTCTGCCGATACCGTGCTTCTGTTTCTCCGGCGAAACGGCTATCCAATATAAATCCCACACCGCATCGGTCAACGGTGTGGGACCAAAACAGACATAAGCTTGCGGCCGATCATCTTGTTCGACGGCGCAGAAAAGATTGTAATCGCGTTGCTCCGCAACGTTGAGATAAACATCGATCAACTCCAACGCGCAAGCGATTTCAGCATCTGTGAAAACTTGCGTCTTATGCAACAGCCGCTCGATGAACGGGCGGTCGCCGCGCTGCAATGCGCGCACGGTCATGGCGTTCTCCTCGTTGGAGCGCAAAAGAAACAACGTCGCCGATGAATTGCGTATAGGTGCGACCTGCGGCGGCGACGGAACGCGCCAGACCGGCATCCGGCGCAATTCCCGGATTGGGATTCACTTCAAGAATAAACGGCTCGCCCTGCATCGACAGACGAAAATCGATGCGCGCATAATCGCGGCAGCCGAGTAGGCGAAAAGCCTCCACTGCGAGATTTTGAACTTTGAGGGTTAGTTCCTCAGATATCGGCGCCGGGCAGACCGCGCCCATCTCGTTATAGCCGCGCGAGCCTGGCATCCATTTCGCGCTGTATGAAACGACTCGTGGCAAATCTTGCGGCATCTCGTCAAAAGTAATTTCGGAGATGGGCAGCGCCGTTTGAAATTGATCGCCGATGACCGCGACGTTCAACTCACGACCATCGATGAATTCTTCCACCAGCGCCGGTTGATGATAATTTTGCAAAACCCAGGCGACGCGCCGGCGTAAGTCGGTCAAATTATGCACGACGGATTCAAAATCAACACCGAGGCTCGCGTCTTCGTGCATCGGCTTGACGATCACCGGATAGCCGAGATGGCAGCGCGCCGGCACTTCACTGCAGATGAAGCCAAGCGGCGTCGGCAACTTGGCTTCGCGAAGAAGAGTTTTGGTCGTCCATTTGTCGTTCGCCGTGCCCAGCGTCAGCGGTGGCGAGCCGGTGTACGGCACGCCGATCAATTCAAAGACACACGGGAAGTGCATTTCATATTCGCTCTCTCCCTGCCAACTTTCAACGAGGTTGAACACGGCATCGGGCGCAAGGCGCATGGCGCGATCGATAAATCTCGCGACCGACTTCTGCATGGGCAGCATACCACATTCGTAGCCCAATTCAACTAACGCGCTTCTCACTGCTTCCACCTCGTGCAACACATCGACTTCGGAAAGATAATCAATGGCGCGACCATTTTGTTCCCGCCGCGGGGAGTTGTAGGCAATCAAGATGCGAGGCAAGCTCACGAGCGCAATCCCAACCTTTCACTGGCTGCGTTAATCACCGAGAGTAGGAGTTCGTCATAGCTCATGCCGGCGGCGCGCGCCGCTTTGGGGAAGCAGGAATTGATTTTCGGATCGGGAATGATTCCCGGCAAGGGATTCAATTCGAGAATGTTCGGCTCGCCCTCCGCATCGAGGCGCACATCGATGCGGCACCAGTCGCGACAACCGAGCACGGTGAACGCTCTTTTACAGACCGACTCGATCTTCAAGCGCAGGTCGTCGTCAAGCTCCGCCGGGCAATGATAAATTTCCAGAGGATTGTCCGGCAAATCCCACAGCCATTTCGCTTCATAAGAATAAAACTTGTTGGCGCCTTCAGGCAGCACGTCGAATGAAATCTCGACAATCGGCAGAGCGCGCAAGCTGTCGCCGTTACCAAGCAGCGCCACGGTAAATTCGCGACCGGGGAGATATTCTTCAACAAGCGCCGGCTGTGAATAGGTTTTCCAAACCTTTTCGACCGTAGATTTCAACTCGGGGAAATTCTTTACCAGCGCATCATTCCAAATGCCTTTGCTCGAGCCTTCGAAAAGCGGCTTGACGAACATCGGATAATCGACGTGACGCAACTGTCCGTTCAGCGGCCATTGATTGATAACCGAAAACTTTGCTGTCGGAATTCTCCGATAGGCGAGAATTTCTTTGGCGCGAGACTTATCGAGACAGATACCGAGGGTTAAAGGATCGGACCCGGTGTACGGGATGCCGAGCATTTCCAAAATGGCGGGGATTTGTGATTCGCGGGAAGCGCCGAATCTGCCTTCTGCAATATTGAAGACCAGCTCCGGCCGGCTGTGACGAAGCTTCTC
>Ga0247727_10006638_pt1 | contig 22616 bp, 18 predicted proteins | sample WisWelCaveWW1625_FD_202498 | JGI IMG/M metagenome (GOLD analysis project Ga0247727, IMG submission 202498) | Biofilm microbial communities from Wishing Well Cave, Virginia, United States - WW16-25 | ecosystem: Environmental > Aquatic > Deep subsurface > Groundwater > Cave microbial mat | place...
GTCTTATTTAAAACTCTCCGGCTGTCCGCTGGGGTTACTAATCAATTTCAACGTTCTCCGTCTTGTTGATGGCGTGAAGCGTATCGCTAACGGCTCTCTTGATTAAGAAACTCTGTGAACTCTGTGTGCTCTGTGGTTAACAAACCCGATTAAGGAATCCTCTATGCCCCAGAAAGTAATGATTGTTGACGACGACTACACCATGAACTCCCTGCTCAAGATGTTGCTGGAGATGGACGGCTTTAAAGTGTTGCTGTGCCCCCAGGCCGATGAAGTGCTAACGCTGGCCCGCTCCGAAAAACCCGATGTGCTGTTGATGGATATTCATATTGGCGACGCCGACGGGGTGGAGATTCTCCGCACCATCCGGCGCGACGCCGGCCTCCAGGCCCTGCCCGTCATTATCCAATCCGGCATGGATTTAGAAGACAAGTGCAAGGCCGCCGGGGCCAGCGCCTTTATCCTCAAACCCTACCCCCCCGATCACCTCGGGGCCACGCTTAAGAAAGTTCTCTCGTGACGCGTAAGACCACTCTTCCCAAACACCCCGCCAGCCGGTCAGCCGCCTGGCGCGCAATGGACGCGCATCTCCATACCCCGGCCTCCAGCGATTATCAGCAGCCCCACGCCACCTACCTCGATATTTTGCAAACCGCCGAGGCGCGCGGGCTGGACATCATTGCCCTGACCGATCACAACACCATGGCCGGGTATCGTCGTCTGCAAGATGAAATTGACGAACTCGAATTGCTGGAGCGCCTGAAGCGCCTGCAACCGGCCGAAGCCAAACGCCTGGCCGACTATCGCCGTCTGCTGGACAAGATTCTGGTTTTGCCCGGTTTTGAATTCACGGCCACCTTTGGCTTTCATATTCTTGGCCTTTTCCCGCCCGACACGTCGGTGCGTGACATGGAACACATTTTGCTCTCGCTCAATGTGCCGAGTGACCAACTCGATCAAGGCTCGGCCACCGTGGGCGCCACCGCCGACGTGCTGACGGCTTATCAAAAAATCAATGCGGCGGGTGGCCTGGTGATTGCGGCGCACGCCAACTCGTCCAATGGCGTCGCCATGCGCGGCTTCAATTTTGGCGGGCAAACTAAAATCGCCTATACCCAGGACCCCAACCTGCACGCGCTGGAAGTGACGGATTTGGAAACCAAAGGCCGCCGCACCACGGCCGCCTTCTTCAATGGCTCCAAACCCGAATATCCACGTCGGATGCACTGCCTTCAAGGTTCCGACGCGCACCGCTTGACGCGCGACCCCAAAAGCATCAAGAACCTCGGCGTAGGCGACCGCGCCACGGATGTGTTGATGGATGAAGTCTCGTTCGACGCGCTCAAAGCCTTGTTGCTCGGCACCGACTTTGCCCGCACCCGGCCGCATGCCAAAGGCGGCAAGGCGCAGGCCGAATTTGATTACGTGCAAGCGGCGCGCGAGCAAGGCCCCAGCATCGTGCAGGATTTTCACGAGGCCATGACTCAGCGCGGCGGTAAACTGTATGAGGTGATGTGCGACATCTGCGGCTTTGCCAACACCAATGGCGGCACGCTCTATGTGGGCGTGAGCCGCGACCCCAAGCAGGCCGCCATTGGGGTGCCCAACGCCGAGCAGGCCATCAAGGAACTCCGCACCGCGCTGGATCGGCAAATGTTGCCGCGCCTCGGCATAACGCTCGATAAGCAAACCAGCGGCGGCAAAACCATCGTGCGCGTGCAAGTGCCACGCGGCGATGACCCGCCTTATGCGCTGGACGAAAACAAAATCTATGTGCGGCAGGAAGCCGAGACCTCGCTGGCCGTGCGGGATGAGATTGTGCAATTGGTTTTGCGACGACATGGCCCGGCGACCGCCCTGCCTGTCGCCGCTACCGCCGTCGCCCCCCCGGTCGTGCCCGCTCCGGCCTTGCCGCTCTCTACGCCGATTAACGGCGATGGCATCCACGCGCCGCGCACCGGGGTTGAAATCGTCGCCACCGAAGAACGCAATGGGGTGCGCTATCACGTCATGCGCGACCTGCGTAACAATAGCCTGATCAAAAACGTCACCCGTAGTTCGGCCCGTAAGTTGTGGCACTATGCGATTGCCGAGCGCGAAGCCGGGCACCCCGCGCCCAGCGCCGTGACGTGGTCGGGTGATTTAGGTCTGTACAAAAAGCGCGAGAAGGGCGGGGTGATGCGCTACGATTTGGCGCAGAAGACTCCCGAGGGTCTGCGCGTATTCTTTGGCGTGACCGAAGACGGCATTCATGGCGAGTGGCGCAAAGTCGTCGGGCTTGAATCGGCCCCAGTGGCGATGGCCTCTGCGCCGGCCGCTTCCGATATTCCCGAAGCGTCGCCGGATTTGATTGCCGAAATCATGTTGCAGACCGGGGCTCCGTCACCCACAGCCGAACGCGTGATTGAAGCCTTATTGGCAGAAGCGGTAGCCGCGCCGATGGAAACAGTGTCTGAAACCCCGATTGAAGACGAAACCCCATCCCCGAAAAAGACGGGCAAGCGGGTCGCCAAACCCAAACCCAAAGCAGAGAAGGCGCAGGCCAAACCCAGGAAAGCGCCGAAGGCCGCCCCCACCAAAACCAAAACGCCGCGCAAGCCCCGGGCCAAAGCCTCGGAAGAAACAGTCGAGACAACGTAGGCCAGGCTTGCCGCGTGACCGCGCGTTATGAAATCGTCACTCTCAAAGCGTGACCGCGCGTCATGAAATCGTCACGCTCAAAGCGTGACCGCGCGTCATGAAATCGTCACGCTCAAAGCGTGACCTACCGGGTGACTCACGAATACGCTTCGCGGGAACACGGATACAATATCCGTGTTCTTTTTTTCTATACCTGTCTACTTGTCTACCTGTCTACTTGTCTACCTGTCTACCTGTCTACCTGTCTACCTGTCTACCTGTCTACCTGTTTACCTATCTACTTGTCTACCCCCTCATGCTGATTCGTGAATTTGACTTACCCCGCGACCACGACTCCGTTATCGCATTGTGGCGCGCCGCCGCGCCGGGCGTGAAGGTTGGCTCATCGGACACACGCGAGGCGTTGGCTAAGAAACTGGCGCGCGACCCGGATTTGTTTTTGGTGATGGAGCATGAGGGCCAGTTGATTGGCTCGGTCATCGGTGGCTTTGATGGGCGGCGAGGAATGGTTTATCATCTGGCCGTCGCCGCCGAGTGGCGCGGGCAAGACCTCGGCACCGCGCTCATGCTGGAACTCGAAACGCGGCTCAAAGCCAAAGGTTGCCGCAAATACCATCTGCTGGTGCGGCCCGACAATTTGGGCGTGCTGGCGTTCTATCGTAAACTGGGGTGGGAGGCAATGCCGATGACCATTATGGGTAAAGAGATTGTGCATGACCAGGTAGGCCCATAACCCGCTAACCCCTCCTATGAAGAAGGCTAACTGATGAAAGTCGGCATCCTCACCCTCTCCGACCGTTCGGCGCGCGGCGAACGCGCGGATACCTCCGGCGTCGTCATCCGCAAGTTTGTAGTTCTGCGCCTCAATGCCGAAGTCGCCGCACAAGCCATTCTGCCCGATGACCTGGCCCTCATCCGCGAAACCCTGATACAGTGGTGCGACGAATTGCGCTTGGATGTGATCCTCACCACTGGCGGCACAGGCTTTGCCCCGCGCGATGTGACCCCCGAAGCCACCCGCGCCGTCATCGAGCGCGAAGCGCCCGGCCTGGCCGAAGCCATGCGGGCCGAGTCACTCGCCATCACCAAACATGCCATGCTCTCGCGCGCGGTGTGCGGCCTGCGCGGGCAGACATTGATTATCAACCTCCCCGGCAACCCCAAAGCCGTCGCCGAAAATTTAGAGACCATCGCCCCCGTTCTGCCGCACGCGGTTGAATTGTTGCGCGGCCATCCAAACGCTGAGGCTGGGCATCGCTCCGTCTGAATTTATCTGGATGAATCGCAAACTCGAACTCGCCGCCCTCGCCGCCATGTTGTTGTTGGCCGGTATTCTACGGATGGGCTGGCCCGGCATTAACCTGTTCGACTATGACCAGGCGCGGGTGAGCCAGCTGGCCCTGCAAATGGCGCGGCAGGGCCAGGTAGCGCAACTGGGGATCGTGTCATCTATCGGCCTGCCTAACTTTCCGGCCTCGGTGTGGGTGTTTGCGCTGCCCTATGGGTTCTCCACCGACCCGCTGCTGGCGAGCCAGTTCGTGGGGGCGCTCGGCACACTGGCGGTCGCCGGACAGTGGTGGTTGGCCCGGCGATTGTGGCCCGCGCCGGGCGCACTCGTTGCTACGTTGTTGTTCGCGGCCTCGCCCTATGTTGTTTTTTATTCTCGGGACATTTGGACTCAGGATCTTTTGATGCCGCTGGCCGTGGCCTGGGCGATGACCGGCATCGTGGGTGTCAGCCGCCGGGCGACTTGGGCGTTGGCGCTTCACGTTTTCCTGGCCGGATTTGTTTTTCAAGTTCACTACGCCGGATTCGTCCTCATTCCCGCCACGCTCTGGTTAGGCCTGCGCTATCGTCTCTGGCGCGATTGGCGCGCTCTGTTAATCGGCGGTGGACTGGCGGGCTTGTGCGCCTGGCCCTTTATCCAAGCCATCGGGTGCTGTGTGCCGACTTTCCGAGTCACCGTTGATCAATGGCTGGCTCAACCCGTTCAGGTGGATCTCAAGGCCCTCACGCTTTTTTGGCAGATGGGCATTGGCGTGGGATGGGACAGCCTGTTGCTTGGCCCCGCCTGGAAATGGGTGGGGCCGTTGGCCATTGGCATCTGGCTGAGTCAAGTGATGGTGAGCCTCGGCCTTGTTTTCGGAAGTCTGGCGCTCATTCGCCAGACAACGTTTGATCCGCGAACCGAACCATCGCGTGATGGGCGCGGTGTGGCGCTGACGCTGTTGCCCGCCTGGGCGTTTGTGGGTCCGGCCTTGTTTGTGAGCCACCGGGCCGACGTAAATCCTCAATATTTGCTCGCGTCGTTGCCAGCGCTGTTTTTGATCATGGGCGGAAGCCTGGGAGCGTTTCCTGCGCGCGGGTGGCGGACGGGCGTGGTCATGACGGCCATGGCGATTGCGTTAGTTCAATCCAGCGCCTGGTCATACGCCATAACCCGCATCAGCCGTGAACGCCTGGCCGGGGGTGTCGGGACACCGTTGAGCCAGCCGCGCGCGGTGGCCCAGGCCCTGCGAGACGGCCAGCGCATCGTGGCGCATACCTTTGGTGACGAGCCGGAATTTTTTGGCGACGTGGCGATGTTCCATGTGCTGCTATGGGAGTATCCGCATCAGGTAGTGGATGGCCGCTCGGTCCTGCTGATTCCAAGTGAGTCGGCCCATCTGCTGGTGGCCTCGCCCGAACTACCCGTGTGGGAAGAGATTCGGGCCCTGGGGCTTACCGGCGCACCGCGCGAATTTCCCCGCCGGGAGGGCGAGCCAGCCTATGTGGCCATCGAGGCTCAACAAGTCGTGCTGGAAAATTTTCAAGCGGTCGAGCCCGTCACGTTGGCCAATGGCGCGCAACTTATCGCCTGGCAGACACAGCCCATCCACCAGCGCCTGCGGGTGACAACGCTGTGGAAAATTATTGCGCCGACTCCTGGAGGGGCTTATCATCAGTTCCATCATCTCTACCACACGCAGTCGCCTGGATCACCACCGCAAATTCAAGATGTGGCCGTCTCCTCCGCCGCGTGGCAAGCCGGTGACCAATTGGTGGTCTGGGCTGATTTCGATCCGCCCGCTTCGGCCGGGCCATGGGTCGTAGACGTGGGGATGTATCTCTGGCCTGCGCTTGAACGTAGCCCGGCCCTTGACCGGGCGGGCGACGCATTGGCGCCTATTCGTCTGGGCCCATTCGAATTTCCCCCGACGGACCCAATCCTGCTTGTGCCAAACTTCTGAAATGTGAGACGACAATTTTCCCATGCTTCCCTGGCTATCATCACCCCTGAACCGAAAATTGGAATGGACGCTGCTGGCGGTGATTCTGGGCCTGGCCGCGCTGTTACGGATGGGCTGGCCCGGTCTGACCGAGTTTAAACAAGATGAGGCCCACATTTACAAAATGGCGCTCGACCTGGCCGAGTTGCGGGTCTGGCCGATGCGGGGCATTACCTACTCCGTCGGTCTGCCCGAGTCGCCCATGAGCATCTATTTGTATGCGCTGCCCCTCTTCGTCTGGAAAAGCCCGCTGGCGGCGACGCTCTGGGTGGGGGCGCTCAATACGGCGTCGGTTCTCGTGGCGTATTGGACCGTGCGTCGCTATTGGGGATGGCGCGCGGCTCTCAGCGCGGCCTTACTCTATGCCACCGCGGTCTGGGCCGTTTTTTTCTCGCGCAAAATCTGGAACAATAATCTCTTGCCGCTTTTTATGGCCGGCTATGTGGCCACGGGCCTGCTGGCCTTTGTGGAAGGCCGGGCGTGCTGGCTCATCGCGCATTTGGCCTTGTGGTCGGTCGCGTTTCAACTCCATATCTCAGCCATCGCATGTATACCCGTAACCGCGGCGCTGTTGTTTGTTTATCGTCGTCATTTTTCGTGGCGCCCCATCCTCGGCGCGGCGGCGGCTGCCGGCCTGCTCATGGCGCCCTATGCCATCTATTTATTGACACGGCTTTCAGACTGGTCACGCGCCCTCACGCTGACAGGCGGCCGCGGGCCGCAAGTGACTTTCGATTCCGTGACCATGGCCGCTTTGCTCATACAAGGCACGTTCCTGCATAGCCTGGCCGGGCCGCTGGCCTACCCCGCTTTGCGGGCGCTGACGGCTCGCGTGGACGTCGGGCTCGGGTTGGGTGGTATGCTGGTGTTATTCGGCCTCGGCTATGTGGTGTGGCAATGGCTACTGAGTCGCCGCGCCCCAGCCTCGCTCACGGCTTCCGAACATACCCGGCGCGACGCCGGGTTGGCGCTGGCCCTGTGGGTGGTGGTGCCAGTTCTGTTTTTCATCCCGCACCTCACGCCAGTTTATCCCTGGTATCTCATCATCCTGTTTCCCACTCCTTACTTGCTCTCCGGTATTTTTATTGAAGCGCTATTCGCCCGAACGCGTTCCCGCTGGGCGCAGGCCGGTGTCACCGCCTTGCCAGCGCTCCTCGCCGCGAGTCAGGTGTGGTTGTGGTTCACGACCCTGCACTACATCAGCCTCCAGAATACGCCTGACGCATTTGGCCCGCCCTTGGGCAAACTCCTGCAAGTTGCCGAGACGGCCCGCCAATTGAGCCAGACCGAGGTGGTCATCGTTAGCGCGGGCGCTAACCCAAAGGTTGATTTTGCCCCAGCCGTTTATGAGGCGCTGTTGTCAGACGTGCCGCATCGCTTTGTGGATGGGCGCTTCACGGCTGTTTTCCCGGCGGGCGACTCGGTGGTCATGCTCTGGCCGGGCGATTACCCGGGTGTGGACTTATATCGGCAGTGGAGCGGCGGGCAATGGACCGACGCCGTCACGTTACGAATGGGCGAAGGGGAAGTGGTCTTTGCCGCCATGGGCCAGACTCTGAGCCTGCCGCGCCCGCGCGAGGCCTCCGCCTTGTTAAGCAATGGCGCAGAGTTGTTGGGCAGTGGTGGCGATGCCACGCGATGGGAATTATGGTGGCGCGCTTCTGGCCCACTGGAAGGCGAGTCGTATCAAGCCTTCGCCCACCTGCTCAATGCTGATGGTGAACGGGTGGCGCAAGTAGACCAGGCGACGTATGCGGCGTGGCATCCTGGCGATGTGGTCGTCAGTTATTTTGCGTTAAGTGGGGTGGGGCGCTCGGTGCGCGCCGGGATGTATGCTTATCCATCGCTTTCTCCGGCGGTGGTGTTAGATGCCCAGGGCAACCCGGCCGGTGAGTGGCTTGAGTTTTTATTACCGTGATTCCCATTCCAAAGGAACCTGATGTCTAAAACCATTGTTATCACCGGCTGTTCGTCTGGCTTTGGCCGCATTACGACGTTGCATTTAGCCAAACAGGGCTGGCGCGTTTTCGCCACCGTGCGTAAAGAATCCGACGCCGCCAGCCTGTTGGTGGAGGCGATGGCTCAGAATGTAAAAGCCAACGTCACGCCCATCCTCTGCGATGTGACGAATGATGTGCAAGTGGCCGAGTTGGGCCGCACGGTGGCGGCGGCCACGCCAACAGTGGAGGCGCTGGTGAACAACGCTGGCACCGCCTTTCCCGGCCCATTAGAGATGTTGCCACTCGACACACTGCGCCAGCAATTGAACTTAAACGTCGTGGCGCATTTGGGCGTGACCCAGGCCGTGTTGCCCCTGCTCAAAGCCAGCCGGGGTACCCTCATCAACGTCAGCAGTCAGGGCGGGCGGGTGGTGTTCCCCATCACGGGGGCCTATCACATGAGCAAGTTTGCGTTGGAGGCCATGAGCGACGCGTTACGCCTTGAGCTGGCCCCGTTTGGCGTTAAGGTGGTGGTGATTCAGCCCGGCTCCAGCGCGACCGCCATTTGGGATACGGGCAAAAAACATGGCGAGGCCGCCTTAGGTGGGTTGGATATGGCGGGGCCCTATCAACCACTGGTGAACACGATTATGAAGCAGGCGTTTGAAAAACAAAAGGGCACGGGCTTTCATCCACAGTTGTTCGCCGATACCGTTCTAAAAATTCTCACCCACCCAAACCCGGCCACGCGCTACCCCATCCCGGCGCGCGCCGCGTGGATAATGGCCTGGCGCGCCCTCCTGCCCGACAAGCTCTGGGATGGGTTTGTGCGACGGGCGTTGAAGTGGTAGCCGACTGCGTTAGGCCGGTTTGGTTTTTGAGGCGTTAAGGGTGAGGAGAAGAAACAGGCCGCCGGAAAATAGAATCAACACGGCCAACGCCAGCCACGCGCTATAGGGCCGTAACTTGACGGTGACCGGATTGGGGTTGATGGTCGCCAGCCAATCGGTCTCCAGTGAATCCAGCGATGTCCCCAGCGCTTGTTGCACCCCCGCCTCACACCCCACGCCATTGCCATAGGCCCGTAGCAGTTCCTGAATCCTGGACTGACCGTATTGCGCCCGCAGGTAACTTACGAGTGACGCGCTTTCGGCATAGGCCAGTAAGGCTCTGGCTGGATCCTCCGGGAATGGGTCACATAGTTCTTTAAGTGAGATGAGTTGGCCCTGTTGAGCCGCCGCTCTTAAATCGGCCGGCGCATTCGAGTCGGGTTGGGTTTCGTTGAGGCGGGCCAGGCCCTCGTTCAACCAGGTGGGCACCTGGCGGTAGTTCTCGCCCACGAGTTGATAAATCAACACATGCGTAAGTTCGTGAGGGATGGTCAGGCCGAGATTGATGTCGGCGTCGAGCGCATCGGGTGAGACGGCAACGATGACGACACCCAGCGCGGGGTTGGCGTGCGCGCCCACCCATAGGCGGCCCGTGCTTTGAAAGGCTTCCTGAGCATCATTTTGATTGGCGTAAATGTAGACATTCACCAATTCGGGCAGAGGCGCGTTGAGGTCGGCGTTGATGTTGTTAAGCGCGGCCAGGGCCACATCCGCCGCCGCCTGGCCAAAGGCGGTGTCGCCCTGATACCAATGCACCGTGATTGGCTCGCGCGCCAGGGTGCGCCAGTCAAAGCGATTGTCGGCATAGAGCAACGTTTGCGGGTCGGTGGTGAGGGTGCGGTCCGCCGTATCTTCCAACTCCCACCAGTATTCGAGGGTGGTGTAGGCGGGCAGGGGGTTGAGGGTCAGGCTAATGGAATAGGTGGCGGTGATGGTGGGGCCGGGAATGAAACGCGGCTTGGCGAGGTTGGTCGGCGCGCCGGGCGCGCTTCGATAATAGAGGTTGATGGTCTTGATGCGCGCCTCACTCCGGGCCGAGAGTTGAAAGGTCATGTAATCCCCGAAGGCGTACTCGGGCGTGGGGTCGTCGGAGACGGTAATGCCGCTCTGGGCGTGGGCCAGGTTTGCGCCCAACACCGCGCAGGCAAATGTTAACCATAGGCCAAACTGAAGTTTTTTCATTCACCAATGACTTAGGCGGGCGTAAGTTCCCAACGTTGAGCGCGGGCCATCAGGCCCGAAACGTGCTGAGGCCAATCGTGCAAGGTAGCGGGGTCAAAGTCCGCGCCGTTAGGCCAGACCAGCGTCTTCACTTCAAGGTCAAGCGCAACTTGATTAAAAACGGCTTCATCGCGTAATGGCCGATACATTTCTCCGGCCAACACAGGCAAAAAGTTGATCACTTGCTCTGACAAATCGTCAAACCAAATCCGTAGCGTATAGGGAGCGGTAATTTCAAAGCGTTGGACGCGGTAAATGGGATGGTTCATAACAACCTCCACGTCTTACTTGAGTGGGTCAATTCCTTTTGGCAATCGTCCGGTTTGGAGAAGTTGCCAGGCATCCATCAATTCGGTTTGATGAAGCTCGGCCCAGGCTTCAACCAACCTCCGTTGCCGCTTGGGCAAATAACCGGAAATTAAATCCACTGATGCAATGCTAAAAACTGCCACATCATCTTGGTAGTAAGCATGAAAGTGCGCGCTATGGTGCGGCGCATCAACCTCAGCATACATTCGAATGATAATCCCGAGGAAACGGCAAAGTTCTAGCATGCGTGTATTTTACTGCGAAACCAAATGCGGTGTTCGATTCTGATTTGACTTAGCCCAATAAATAAGCAATCAACGGCGTCACCGTCAACGGACTCAGCAGGGTGGAGAGAATCACCACCCTGGTCATAAACGCCGCGTCCAGGTCATATTCGACGGCCAGGACGGTGGTGATGACGGCGGTGGGCATGGCGGTCTCCAGCACGGCGGCTTGCCGGGCCACACCCTCCAGACCCAACAGCGCGGCCAGGCCAATGCCCATTAGCGGCGCGATGACCAATTGCAGAAATACGGCCACGCCAATCAAGGCCCAATGGTGATGCGACCACGCGTCGCGTTTCATTTCGGCCATTTGCAGGCCCAATACAATGAGCATCACCGGAATCGCGGCCTGGCTGAGAAGCGCCACCGCGCGATCCACCGCCAACGGCGTTTGCCAACCCGTGAGACGCAATAGCCCGGCCAGCAAAAGCGCATAGGTGCTGGGTAGGGTCAGGCCTTGCAGTAACGCTTGCCGCAGTGGGCGTTTGCCGGCCGAGGCGACCAACACGCCTACGCTGTAAATCAAAAGGGTGCTGACCACATAATACACCACCGCCCGACTCAACGCCGCTTCCCCAAAGGCAAACTTTGTCACAGCCAGGCCATAGTTGCCGCCGTTGACAAACACCGCCGCGATGATGAGGGCGGCCAGGGCCGGACGCTCCAGGCGCAAGCCGAGGCCCACCAGCAGGGTGAGGCTCAGCATCGCGCCGTTGACGATGACGGTGAACACCGCCATCTGCCCAAACTCCGCGCCGGTCAGTTCGGCATGGGTCAGTGACGTAAACACCAGGCACGGGCTGAAAATATAAAATGAAAGCCGGGTGACGCTTTTTAGGTCCGGGTGAAAACGGCGGCCTAACGCAAAGCCGACCGCGGCCATGAGGAAAATCGGGAGTAGGTTGTCAACAAAGATGGTGAGGAGATTCAATTGAGGCGGCTCATATCGTCGTCATCGTCCGCCAGGTCGTCGGCGTTCATCAGCGAGAAGTTGGCGACCTCATCGGTGAAGTCCAAATTCTCCAGCGCGTCTTCGATTAACTCCTGCTCGTCTTCGTCTTCGGTGCCGTCCAATAGTTCGGTGAGGATGCGCCGCGCCTCCGGGCCGCCAATTTCGCTCAGGCTCCACAGGGCGGCCTCATGGCCTGGCTCATCGCCGTCCTGAATCAACTGCTCCAGTTTGGGCACGGCCTCGCCCAGTTGCAATTCTCCGGCGGCGCGTGCGGCTTCAAAGCGCAGTTCGGGCGAGCCATGCTCCAGTTCAGCCAGCACGGCCGTCGTCCAGCGCGGGTCACTGTTCCGGCCCATCGCAAACATCGCGCTGACCCGCATCGGCTCGTCGGCGGACTCGTAGCCGGCCTGAATCAGGCCCACCACCTCCGGGCGGCCTGAATAGCCAAGGGCTTCCAGCGCGCGACGGCGCACATCCAACACATCCTGGCCATGAATCACCGCCAGCAAGGCGTCTTCGATGCGCTGCTTCATCAGCGCGGGGATGTCCTCTATCTCGCCCAGATAAATGTAGCGGCCCAGCGCGCTGGCGGCGGTGGCGCGCACCTCGGGGGCCGGGTCGTTCTGCATCAGGTCAATCAACGGCGCGACCAAATCCAGTTCTTCCGATTCCCATAGCCCGCGAATGGCAATCGCCCGCGCTTCGGCATCGGCATCTTCCAACGCCAGGCGAAAGACGGAGTCAAAGGCCACTTCAAAATTGGCTTCGCCGATTTCATGCAAGTCATTCAGGATGTTGCGGCGGCGCTCAACATTTATTTCCGGCCAGGCGGTTTCGAGGGCGGCCAGGTCTGGCCCGTACAAGCCGGAGAAGTGATAGAGCAGGGTGGGCGGGAAAAGCTGGTCGGTGTCGCGTAGCGCCGCCAACACGCGGCCAAAGGATGGGGGCTCGTTTTTTTTGTGAGAGCGAGGCATGGCGGTTTGGGGAGATGGCGTGGGTTCGTGTGAGAGTATGGAGGTGTGGGAGTGTGGGAGTGGTTTCGCGAAGCGCCGCACTGACTCCCACACCTCCACACTTCCATACTGAAATGTTAGCGTTGGATGATGGGGTTAACGAAGTCGTTGATGGTGATGACCGCCATCAGTCCGAGCAGGAGCATCATGCTGACCATGTTCACCATCGCTTCGCGCATCGGGTCCATCCGGCGGCCCCGAATGGCTTCAATCAGCACAAACAGGATGCGGCCTCCATCGAGCGCGGGAATGGGGAGCAGATTGGTAATCGCCAGCGCCACGCTGACCAGCCCGATGAGTTGCACAATTGGGAAGGCGGCCTGCTCACGTTGGGCGGTGACGATGGCGGCGTCGGTCACATCGTATAAACACTTTGGCCCACACGGGCGCGCCGCATCCAAAGGCGCTTGTTGTTGAATCTGCCGGGCGATAAAGCCGGGCAAGTGCAGGAGGGCGTCAAACTGGGCATACATTTCCTGCCCGGCGCGCGTAGCCGCTTGCGGGAGAGGATAACGCGTGACGACGTAGGGCGCTCCCAACACGATGCCGGTGGGGCCTTGCCCTTCCGGCCATTCGGTGCGCGGGGTAATGGTGAGTTCGACGAGTTGTCCATCGCGTTCCACCATAAACACAATCGCTTCGCCCAGGTGACTGCGAATGTACTCGCTAACTTGTTGATAGGTGGTGATGGTCTGCTCGCCCGCGCGCACGATGATGTCTTTGGGTTGCAGACCTGCGACGTAAGCGGGACCGCCCTCCACCACGACTGACACGCTGACTTTGTCCGCCTGGGTCTCGGGCCAGCCAATCATAAACCCGGCGGCAAACACGACGAAGGCAAAGATGAGGTTGAACAATGGCCCGGCGACCAACACAATGATGCGCGCGCGTTTGGAGGCGGACGAAAAGCCGCCCGGCACGGTCGGGTCTTCTTCACCGGCGGGCCGCACAAAGCCGCCCAGGGGCAGGGCGTTAAGGGAATAGAGGGTGCTGACGCCGCCCGAGGCGTTGCCAAACTTTGGAGCCTTGGGCCCAAAGAACACCCGCCACTTGCCTTCGGGGTCGCGCACCACACTCATCAGGCGCGGCGGAAAGCCGATGCCAAATTCCTCCACCGGCACGCCCACCCAGCGCGCGGCCAGGAAGTGGCCCAATTCGTGAACAAAGACCAATAGACTCAAAACCAGCAAAAAGATTGGAAGACTAATTAAGTTGATGTCGCCCATGCTAACCTCGCTCTCTCTTGGCGAAGATTATACCCTTCGCACTAAGCCCGGACAAGAGACACGGCATTAAGAATAGGTGAGTAGGGGCGAGGCATGCCTCGCCCCTAGGGTGCATTCGGGATTTTTGGCCGCACGCTGAGACTTCCGAAGTCCGCGCACGGGCGCTCGCATTTAGGGTTGGCTTTGCGCGGACTTCGGAAGTCTTTCGGCGAATGCACCATGTGTCGCCCTGATTTTGTGGCAAGCCTGATTGGTGTTATAACGGGCGTCGGAGGATGTCCATGCCCACCTACGTTGCCGCCATTGACCAGGGGACGACCAGCACCCGCTTTATGATTTTTGACCACGCCGGGCGGGTGGTGGCCGTGGATCAAAAAGAACATCAACAAATTTATCCCAAGCCCGGCTGGGTCGAGCATGACCCGATAGAAATTTGGGGAAGCGCCCAGGCCGTTATCGCGGGCGCGTTGGCCAAGAGCGGCATTGAAGCTAAAGACCTCGCCGCGGTTGGCATCACCAATCAACGCGAGACGACCGTGGTATGGGACAAGGCCACCGGCCAGCCGGTCTACAACGCCATCGTCTGGCAGGATACCCGCACGGCTGAGTTGGGCAATCGCCTCGCCAAAAGCGGCGGACAGAATCGTTTTCGCCGTAAGGTGGGCCTGCCACTCGCCACCTATTTTTCCGGGCCAAAGATTCGGTGGATATTGGACAACGTGCCGGGCGCGCGCGCCCGCGCCAAAAAAGGCGAACTGCTCTTTGGCAACATTGACACCTGGTTGATTTGGAATCTGACCGGCGGCGTCCATGTCACCGATGTCACCAATGCCAGCCGCACGATGCTGATGAATCTCAACACGCTGGATTGGGATGATGAGATTCTGGAAGTGATGGGCATCCCTCGCGCGATGTTGCCCGTTATTCGGGCTTCCTCCGAAGTTTACGGCACGGCCACGGGCGCGCTCAATGGGGTGCCGGTGGCGGGCGACCTCGGCGACCAACAGGCCGCGCTCTTTGGGCAGACCTGCTTTGCGCCGGGCGAGGCCAAGAACACCTATGGCACGGGCTGTTTCATGTTGCTCAACACCGGCCCAACACCCAGGCCATCCAAGAATGGTTTGCTCACCACGCTGGCTTATAAAATCGGCAACGCCCCGGCGGTGTATGCCCTTGAAGGTTCGATCGCGATCACCGGCGCACTGGTGCAGTGGCTCCGCGACAACTTGGGCTTGATTGAAAAATCAAGCGATGTTGAAGCCTTAGCCGCCACCGTCGCCGATAACGGTGGCATCTACTTTGTCCCGGCGTTTTCTGGATTGTATGCGCCGTATTGGAAGGACGATGCGCGCGGCGTGATTGTGGGAATGACACGCTACATCAACAAGGCCCACCTCGCCCGCGCCACGCTGGAAGCCACCGCCTATCAAACGCGCGAAGTGTTGGACGCGATGAATAAAGACTCCGGCGTGAAATTAAAAGCGTTGAAGGTGGATGGCGGCATGGTGCATAACGAGACCCTGATGCAGTTTCAGGCCGACATCCTCGGCGTGCCGGTGATACGCCCCACCGTGGCCGAGACGACTTCGCTTGGGGCGGCCTATGCGGCGGGTCTCGCCGTAGGCTCCTGGGGCAAGCTTGACGAATTACGCGCTAACTGGGGTAAAGATAAAGAGTGGAAGCCTGCTATGAAGCCTGCCCAGCGCGCCAAGTTATATGCGGGCTGGAAGAAGGCGGTGACGCGGACGTTTGAGTGGGTGGAGTGAGCAAGTGGGAACTTGGATCAGCCACCTCCGCATTGCCGAAAATTTATTGGCGCACATCCCTGGCCTTGACGAGGCGGCCTTTGCCTATGGCAACCTCGCGCCTGACTCGGGTGTGCCCAATGCGGATTGGAGTGCCTTCGACCCGCCCAAGACGGTCACGCACTTTCTAAACGAAGGCGAGGGCGAAGGGCGGATTCGTGATTTAGAATTCTATCGGCAATACCTCGCCGACCCGAATCTGACCACGGACCGCGCCAACTACAGTTTTCGCCTGGGCTACTTCTTTCATCTGATATGCGATAACTTGTGGGCATTGCGTATTTGGCATCCCTGCCAGCGCGCCCATGCCGCCGACTATGCGGAGAACGCGGCCAAATTCGTTGAGGCGGTCAAAAAGGATTGGTACGGCCTCGACCACAAGTATCTGCGCGAGAATCCGGCGAGCCTGTTTTGGCGGGTGCTTCTGCCTTCACCTAACCCGCCCGCCTATCTGCCGTTTGTGCCTGAAGCGGCTTTGCATCAGCAGTTCAATTACATCAAAAACTACTACGACAAAGAGCGTGAACCGGCGGTAGAGCGCCCCTATCCTTACCTCAATGCCACGATGATGGCTCGCCATGTGGCCGATAGCACCGCCGCTATCCTGCACATTCACCGCGCTCTCGCCGAGCAACCCCTCTCAGAGGCTACACCTACCACAGTGGCCTTCCTTCCCAAACGTGAAGTCCCCGTTTATGAGTCTCCGTTGGGCGACGTGACAAACTAAAAGGCGGATGGGCCTGCGCCCATCCGCCTTTCCGTGCGTCGTTGCTGACGGCTGTTTAGAACTCGTCTTCGTCATCCGGCGGCTGAATGTCTTGCGCCACCAACTCGCCCCATGCGGCGAATATGCCGGGAGAAGCGCCGTGGGTGTGCAAACGTTCAGCCACCGGGCCTGAGTCGCGTTTAAGTTCAGGGAAGGTCAAAAGCAACATCGCCAAATCCCGCCAGTCTGTGCCGGATTTGGGATGACTGCGCCGCTGGTGATAGGCGATGACTTTGCTGGCAATCAAATCGGCGGGCGCAATGATCAGCACACCCGCGAGACGTTGCGTCGCCGGTAATACCTCCACCGGGCGCACATCCACCAAATGGCGATTGCCGGCCTTCTGGACTTGATACAAACGGTATCCACGTCCGTCGCCGATTTCGCGCAGGCGCACAGCAATGTGAAACCGGCGATTTAGGTCGTCACGGAGTTCTTGGGCGAGCTCGGCGGCGCGCGGCGAAATCAAGTCAATGTCCTGCGTCATGCGTGGTTCCGGCACGTAGGCGTTGACGGCTTGAGCGCCGAACACGGCCACATCGTCACGATCGCGTAGAAATTCAAGCACCGCATTATGAAGGGTGGCAAGGGGCAATGTTTCGCGGGTCATAAATTCCTGAAAGGTCAAAGCCTCGGCGCTGAACATTCACAAACTCCTCAACGGGTGGCCTCCCGTCCATTTGGAAGTATACCCCAAAAACGGGTAGTAAAACCCCGCCTTGATTTCGCTTGCACGTTTGCCCAACCTCGTATACCTTAATTGCATGACCGCTTTCGCGCATCTGGCTGGCCCCTTTGCCCAATTAAGCGCTTATCTGCCTCAAGATCGTTTGCGCGCTTTAGCGCGTGGTGAAACCCTCCCCGACCGCACTACCGGCGCGGCTTTATTCGCCGACATTTCCGGCTTCACGCCGCTCACCGAGGCCTTGCGCGACTCGCTCGGCTCGCGGCGCGGCGCGGAAGAATTGACCCGGCATCTCGATGCCGTCTACACCGCTCTCATCACCGAAGTCGAACGCTACAGCGGTAGTGTCATCGGCTTTGCGGGGGATGCGATTACGTGTTGGTTTGATGACGCGCATACCCCAGCCGCACCGCGCGCCACGACGTGCGCCTTCGCGTTGCAACAGGCGATGCGCGCCTTCGCGGCGATTGCTTTACCCAATGGTGCAACGGCTACATTAGCCTTGAAAGTCGCCGTGGCCACTGGCTCGGCCCGCCGCTTTGCGGTGGGCGACCCCGCGATCCACTACCTGGATGCGTTAGCAGGAGCCACTGTGGCGCGCACCGCCACCGCTGAGCATTTAGCTCAGAAGGGCGAGGTGTTGCTAGACGAAGCCACAGTGAATGCGCTCGGCGCGGCTTTGACCGTGCGCGAGTGGCGCACCGATACCGAAAGTGGCGAACGCTTCGCGGTGACCACGCAATTCGTGGGTGATGCCATCGCACCGTTATTCCCCGAGTCCGCACCCAGATTAGAGGCTTCCGCGTTACGGGCCTGGGTGCCTCAGACGGTTTATGAGCGCGAAAGCTCCGGGCAGGGCACGTTCCTCACCGAGTTTCGCCCATGCCTGGCGCTCTTCGTGCGCTTTGCGGGCATTGACTACGATGCCGACGAGGCCGAAGTACGGTTGGATGCTTTCATCCGGCAGGCACAGGCGATTGTGGCCCGCTATGGTGGCACCTTCTTGCAACTCACCATTGGGGATAAGGGCAGTTACGCCTATATCAACCTGGGTGCGCTGATCGCTCACGAAGACGATGCGCGCCGGGCGGTGAAAATCGCGCTGGAACTGCGGGCGGCGGCCAGTCAACTGGGCTACCTCGCGCCGTTGCAAATTGGCCTGACCCAAGGGACACTGCGCGTGGGGGCGTATGGCGGCCCGACGCGGCGTACCTACGGTGCCTTTGGTGATGAGGTGAACCTCGCCGCGCGGTTGATGCAGACCGCCGCGCCCGGCGAGATTTTGCTCAGTGGCCCGGTCCAAAAGGCGGTGGCGGCTCAGTTTGTTTTCGAGCCGCGCTCGCCGTTACCAGTGAAAGGCAAAGCCGAGCCGCTCCCCGTTTTTGCCGTCACAGGCGAGCGCCAACAACGCGCCATCCGCTTGCAAGAGCCACAATATGCTTTGCCAATGGTGGGACGGCAAACAGAATTACACACCATCACTGAGAAGATGGAATTAGCGTTGCAGGGCAAGGCGCAAATCATCGGCATTGTAGCGGAAGCAGGGATGGGCAAATCGCGATTGGTGGCGGAAGTGATTCGCCTGGCGCGGCGCAAAGGCTTCACGGGCTATGGCGGCGCATGCCAGTCGGATGGCGTCAACACCCCGTATCTGGCCTGGAAGGCGATTTGGAGCGCGTTCTTCGGGGTTGACCCAGAACTGCCGCTCCGCAAGCAAATCCGTTTGCTGGAAGGTGAAATTGAAGACCGCGCCCCGGAGCGCGTGAACGCACTCCCATTGCTGGGGCCACTCTTGAACCTGGCTATCCCCGACAACGATTTTACGAAGCCGCTGGAGCCGAAAGACCGCAAGGGCGCGCTCCATGCCTTGCTCGAAGACTGTCTGAAGGCGACAACGAAAGATGAACCGCTCCTGCTGGTCATTGAAGACCTGCACTGGATTGACGGGCTCTCGCATGACTTGCTTGATGAGCTGGCGCGGGCGACTACGGCATTCCCCCTCTGTTTCGTGCTGGCGTATCGTCCGCCGCACGCGGAGCGGGCACGGCTCGTCGCGCCTCGGCTTGAAGCCCTGCCGCACTTCACGAAAATTGAATTGAGCGAACTCAGCGCCGCCGAGTGTGAGCAAGCCATTCGCGCCAAGCTGGCGCAGTTGTATCCGGCGCGCGGCGGCGCGGTGCCGCCCGTGCTCATCGCCAAACTCATGGCGCGCGCGCAGGGTAATCCCTTCTATCTGGAAGAATTGCTAAACTTCCTGCACGACCGCGGCCTCGACCCGCGCGACCCCGCCGACTTGAACAAAATCGAACTGCCCGACAGCCTACACACCCTCATCCTCAGCCGCATTGACATGCTCGCCGAGCGCGAGAAGACGACCCTGCGCGTGGCCAGCATCATTGGGCGGCTGTTTCGTGCACAGTGGTTGGTTGGCTATTATCCTGCGCTGGGTACTTTGCCGCAGGTGCAGGCCGACCTACAGGAACTGCATACCCTGGACATCACCCCACTCGACACGCCCGAGCCCGAACTGGCCTATCTCTTCAAGCACATCGTCACCCATGAAGTGACCTATGAGAGTTTGCCCTTCGCCACCCGGGCGCAGTTGCATGAGCAGTTGGCGCAGTATTTGGAAACTATCGCCAGCTCCGTTGAGACCATTGCCCATCATTACGGGCAGAGCCACAACCGGGCCAAACAGCGTGAGTATTTTCAGAAAACAGGCGAGGCCGCCCAAGCCGCCTTTGCCAATGATACTGCACTGGAGTATTACGCCCGCCTGTTGCCGCTCTTGACTGAACCCGCCGAGCAGGTGGACTTACACCTGCAATGGGGCGCGGTACTGGAACGCTTAGGGCATTACGATGAGGCGGAAACCCACTACCAGGATGCGTTGGCCCAATCTGCCCAGAACGGAGCGCACACGGCGAACTGCCAATTTGCTCTGGGTAAGTTGTGCCGCCAACGCGGGGACTACGCGCCAGCACTGAAGTGGCTGGCCCAAGCCCGGACAGGGTGGGAGGTGCTCCAGAACCAGGCGGGGCTAGGGCAGGCGCTCATCGAGACTGGCTCTGTCTTCATGCGTAAAGGGGAGTATGTAGCTGCCCAGCAACACACGGAAGAGGGCCTGACGCGGGCCCGGGAAACGGGCGACCAGTCAGGCGTGGCTCTGGCACTTACTGTGTTGGGAAATGTGGCCCTAAGCCAGGGCAACTTGGCGACAGCGCGGGTGTTGTATGAAGAAAGTCTGGCACTGAAACGCGAGATGAGCGACAAGCGGGGCGTCAGCGTATCGCACAACAACCTGGGAATTGTGGCCCTAAGCCAGGGCGACTTCGCGACAGCGCGGGTGCTATATGAAATGAGTCTGGTGTTGGATCGCGAGATGGGCGATAAGTCGGGAATTAGCTTGTCGCTCTACAATCTAGGGGACATGGCTCTGAGACAAGGCGATTATGCCACTGCGCGGAAGCTGTTTAACGAGAGCCTCGCGCTCTGCCGCGAGATGCGCGATAAGCGCGGCATTTGCCTATCGCTCAACGGCCTGGGGATTGTGGCCTCTGCGCAGGGTGAGTACGCTGCGGCGCAGGCGCTGTGCGAAGAGAGCCTGATGCTTTGCCGCGAGATGCGCGATAAGCGCGGCATTTCTATGTCGCTCAACGGTCTGGGAAGTGTGGCAGCTAACCAGGGCGACTACACCGCGGCGCGGGCACTCCACGAAGAGAGCTTGGCGCTCAACCGCGAGATGGGCGACAAAAATGGCATTACCATATCGCTCTCCAATCTGGGATTTGTGGCGGTTGAACAGCAGGACTACATCCGGGCGCGGGCCTTGTATGTTGAGAGCCTGACGCAGGCGAGAGAGATGGGCAATAAGTTGATTGTTGTTGTTAACCTGGCTGGGTTAGCGGGCGTAGCCGTCCAGGTCGGGTCAGCGTCCGCCGTCAAGCCTGAACGCGCGCTACACGCCACGCGGTTGGCCGCCGCCGCCGAAGCCCTGCTGGTAGCAATACAAGCAACGATGGAACCGCCCGAACGTCGCAACTATGATCACGCCATCGCTGCGGCACGAGCGGTGCTGGGCGAAGAAGCGTTTAACGCCGCGTGGGCCGAAGGGCAGGCCATGTCACTGGACGACGCCATCGCGTTGGCCCTCACCCCTTGACACTTTGACACATGACACTTCCTCTTTCCTTCGCCTCCCTCCTCGAATCCAACCGCGCCCGCTTCAACGCCAAATTTGCCGAAGCGCGGCACTTCAAACCCAAACTTAGCCCGGAGGCGTTCAAGCATCATTTGCAATTTACCCTCGCGCCCATCGTGGAAGCGGTGCATCAGCACGACGCCGACACAGCCAACGCCGTGGCTGATGCGTTGTACGATCTCTCGCTCGATTTAGTAGGACAGGAATTGCTTGGCCCGGACTCGCGCTACCCGTTGCTGGTCGAAGGCTGGCAAACGCTTCTGCCCCGCGTGCCGCGCTTCATCATCGAGGCCCCGCGCGCATTTGTGGGGGCGGTGACAAATGCGCTTTACAATCTATCCACCACTCGCGGCGCGCGCCCGCGCGAATGGCTGGACATCATGCACCGCGCGGCGGGCCTGTGCCAGGAGGCGGCGCTGTTTCTAAAAGTCGGGCAGATAGCGGCCTGGCGCGCGGGCCTCGCGCACTATCGGCCCGAGGCGTTGGCCCTCGCCACGCAACTGGCCAGCACGAGTCCGGTGCTGGCCCGCCTCGCCCTCAACTTGCCCACGGCCAATACCAAGACCGCCCCCCTCATCACCGTCCTCCTCAATCGCTTGAACGCCGATCCGTGGTACCGCCCCGATGCCCCACCCACCGCGCCTCGACTCACCATCGTGGCGCGCGTCGGCGCGTTTCGTGGCTTTGGCGGCTTGTTTGTTGCGCCGCCGCTGGTCTTCCCGGCGGACGAACATTTTATCGTCACCGATGGCCAGGGTTCGTGGTTGCTTACGGCTGATTGTTTTGGCGCGACCTGGCACCGCACCACGGCTCAACCGGTCGAAACGAAACAGGGCGCGCCTTTCGCCATCAATCGCAAGGGCGAGGTCAGCGTGAATAGCAAGCCAACCACCCACTTCCCTGAGCTAGCCGATGCCAGCAGTTCGGCCGCCAACCCGACCACGCTAGCGGTCACCACCGCCCTCTCACATGCCGTGTATTTGGTCGCGCTGGCCTCGGCCTGAGGCGATGATTCGTAGGCCATTCGTAACGAGCGCCGCTATGTCTGACCTGCTTGACACCCTCGCCAGTTACTCATTGGCGAATCGCGCATTTGTGGCAAGGGCTATTTCACTGGCTGGATAGCCAGCCCTCGGCGGCGCGCCAAGCGTGGCGAAAGAGTCTGACCGCCGCGCAGGTAGCAACTCATGCCCCAACACCGTTCAGATAAAGTAGTGTCGCCCCTTGTGGGCGGGCACAAAGGGCGGGCACAAGGCCCAATGCTACGGCCTTAACTAAACCGTAATGATTCATGCCCAACCTTGAAACCCTCCGCGCTCAATGGCTCGCCCAATGGCCCGCCGCGCTCGCGCTGTGGAGCAAGTTCACCCGCCTGAGCGAGCCACGCTGGTGCTTCACCACCGCCGACGAAAAGC
>Ga0247727_10006639_pt1 | contig 22616 bp, 21 predicted proteins | sample WisWelCaveWW1625_FD_202498 | JGI IMG/M metagenome (GOLD analysis project Ga0247727, IMG submission 202498) | Biofilm microbial communities from Wishing Well Cave, Virginia, United States - WW16-25 | ecosystem: Environmental > Aquatic > Deep subsurface > Groundwater > Cave microbial mat | place...
TGGGATTCGGAACACGAAGGGCACACACCCGGGCGAGGGCCGTTTCCGCCGGTGATCGTCTTGCGAGAAGTTTATGTCCATTACTCTTCCTCCTATCCTCACGGCATCACGTTCGAAGTCGAAGGGAAGAGGTATAAATTTCAGAAAGGCGAAACGTTTCGCATTGTTCTTTCAAAAGAGCGCGCCGTTCTGTCGCTATGGGAGTGTCCGCCCTCGGGATGCCGTTGGCGAAACTTTCAAATTATGGCTGGGAAAGATTATTACGTCGTGGATAGCGGGTATGGGCAGGGACTGACGTTGAGCGAGTAGCTTCCTCGCAAAGCATTTTCAGGAAGAACTTTGAGATGTTGCTCGGAATCGCAAAACGGTTCAGTTTGCTGAATTTCAAATTCGGACGCCGTGCGGTCACGCTCCTTGTTGCCATGTGGCTTATCGGCAGCGCGAGCGCGGTTTATTTGATTTTCGTGCAAGAGGTCGAAAGGCCGGATGAATCAAATGACGGTGTCGCTTATAAAATTGACGTGTTGCAAAAGAACCTTGAGCACCTGTTCGTTTATGTTGAGAATCAAAAACGGCAGATCGCAACGCAGGAGAAAATGCTCGCGCAGCTTTCTGCCGAGAAAGAAGAACTGGAGCCGGTGGTCAAGGCGCAGCGCACGCTCGTGAGCAAGATTCTCGAATTGGAGCATGAGCGTTATCAATCGCGCCAATGGCTCGAGGCCGGAATGGGCTTCCTGCTCGGCGTCATTAGCTCGTTGCTCGCTTCCGCAATGTGGGATTCGTATCGCAAACGCAAGCCGCAAGATTGAGTTCGCCCATTAAAACAGAAAGCCCCCTTTGCGCAGCCGCGAACCTGCAACGGTCACGCAATTCACCTTACGCAACAAGGAGATTGTTATCATGACGATCAAACGAGAACTTTTGCGCAACCTCGAGAGCAGCATGATGAGCCGCCGTTATTTTCTCACGACCGGCGTTATGGCAACCGCCGGTCTCGCGCTCTTTCCGCTCGGCTCAAACGAAACGCTCTTGGCGAATGCCAATCGGTGGAGCGCTTTCCTGAGAGTTTTGTTTAAGTTCAGCAGAAAAATCGCGGTCCGCGTTCTTTCCCGCGAGATTCGTGAATGGATCAGACAACAGCGCGAGGAGCGCCGACGGCGTGAAATGGAAGCGGAAAACGAGCAGCTTTCTGCCGAGGGTTATTATATCCCGGACGCCGCGTACGACTTCCTGCAAGTTTACGGGGCCGACGCAGACGACTTCTTTTATCCCGTCGTTTCTGCGCGCGACGCCGTCAACGGCAAAGTCGCATTCTATTATTATGCGCAGAGCGAAGACAGGTTTTGGTGCTATGACAAGCTCTCTGCGCCGGTGATTTACGGGCTTTCTTGCGCGGTGGATGATTTGGAGAGGCAGTATAGCTCGGATGCGATCAAGTCGCTGCTGCTTCCTGCGCCGCTTCAACCCTATGGCCATTCCATTCGAGACCTCCATTCGTTCGGCCAGGAATACGGCGTTGACTTTTACATCAGCAGAAGAGGCTCGGTATGGATGGATTATGAGCGCACCAGCAATCGCAGCGGCGCACTCACGGTCAAAATCGAGAAGACTTATCCCGCAGGAAGTGGAGGGACGATTCTCGAAAGGAAATATGCGGTGACGTTTGCATGATAAAAGCGTTCCTGCAACCCCGCAGTGGCGGGTTGCATTCAAAACGCTTGAACTCTCACAACCGTTGTACGATAAAACCTCGGCTGAGCCGAGGTTGGAACACTTTAACTCACACGACCCTTCAACTTGGAGGAACGCCTCATGAACTACAAATCCATTTCCTCGCGCACGCGCAGGCATCCGTGGCCGGCAATTCTATTTGGCCTGCTCGTGCCTGTGCTTTTGATGCTCGGCTGCAATCGCGAAACGCCCGTTGCGCCGGAGCCGGAAACACAGACGGGTTTGATCGAAGAGTTCGACTTCGAAAGCCTTGCCAAAGAACAAGACGGCGGTTTGGCAAAGTTGTCTGCCGGAAGCTCCAGAGTGGTAGAGTTGCCCGCCGGCTCTGTTGATGGTTTGGCTGCGGCAATCGCGGCTGCCGGGCGTGGCGGCGCGGTCATCGTCAGAGCCGGAATGCACACCGAGTCCGCGACCGTCATGATCACGCATGCCGTAAAAATCCTCGGCGAGCCGGGCGCAATTCTCGAAATGGATACTGAGCCGCTGCCACCGGCAACGGTATTGGAAGTCGGCCTTCATATTCAGAACGCCGAACGCGTGGTGATTTGGGGACTCGACATTCGCCCGAAGAACGACATTGGCGGCACGGCGATTTTGGTAGACCACTCGCAGCGCGCAATCATCGGCCGCAATATCATCCGCGAGCATCAATTCTCCGTGATGTTGGAGCACGGCGATCGCGTGCAAATTTTCGGCAACACGATCATCGCAACCACGGCGTGGCAGGCCAACTTCTTCGAAGTGCACGGCATCGTGGTGGCGAACGGCGATCACGTTCGCATCGTGAACAATGACGTCTCCAATGCTTTCTTCGGCGTGTGGGCGTGCGATCACGACGGCGTGCTCGTCGGCAATCACTTCCACGCGAACTTCATTGGACTCATTCTCTGCAAAGTGCCGGAGAATGCTTTTCCGCTCGCCGGCGGCAGCGCCATCGGCTCCGAATCCACTGCGATCAACTGGCTCGCGCAGGGCAACAACGCCACCGGCAATTTCGATGCAGGCTATCTCGTGATCGACGGCGCGAACAACAATCTGCTCAAGAACAACGCTGCTGCGAGCAACGGCACCTATAACATCGAGCTTGCCGGTGACTCGTTCCGCTTCGGCTTTCTCACGCCGTTTTCGTTCGAGAACAAAGTCGTGGCTGGCAACGATCAGGTGATCATCAAAAATTGCGGCAATGATAACACGGTCATCGGCGGGCAGTTGGTGGATAACGGGCAGGATCCGTGCTATTGAGGCGAGCGAAGAGCGAAGTCCGGCGAGGCAAATGAAATCGGATTGATCTGCGGAGCCGGACTACTTTCTTTTATAGCGAATTTTGTTTGCGTCAATGACGATCGAAGCTTTCTCCCAGGTTGCGAGCGGATAGTTTTCCAGCAGCCGTTGTAGAGCTTGCTGTGTTTGACGAAAGCCGGTGGGATAAACATTCAACCGCACCACGCCGTAGCCGGGAATTCCTTGGATCATCAAGGGATTCTGAAAATCCTCGTCATAGGTCACGATGACCATTTTCTGCTGCTGGCAAAAATAAAAAAGCTCGTCATCAGCCATGCGCTGAAAGCCGAGCATTCTCGTCGAGATGATCTCCGCGGTTTCTCCGGCTTCGTTTTGCAGCCAGGAGGTTATCGGCTCCGGTATATTTTGGTCGAGCAAGACTTTGATCATGCCGGGACTCGGATTGAGATTTGAGTGTCATCGACAAGTTCGATGGCATAGGCGATGGCGGCTTCGAGGTCTTCATAAGAAAGCTCAGGATAACTCTGAAGAATATCCTGCATCGAGTCGCCTCCGGCAAGCGACCCGAGTATGTTGCGAACCATGATGCGAGTGCCACGAATAACGGGTTTTCCATGACACACATTCGGGTTGGTTTCAATACGATCGTGCATAATAACCTCGTTTGGTCTCGATAAGCGGTGGCACGGCGGCAATGCGTTGGTTTAAAACTCCTCGCAAGATATACAAAGCATTTTGGAAAATCAACCCTGAGAACGAGCGAAGTCCGGCTTGCGCAAACTGGCTTAGAGAGTTCATTAGAGTGTTCGTGCGCAAGCCGGACTTCCCCGAGAGGATGACAAGAAACAGTGAGTTTTTCCTTTTCGCACGAGACTCTTTGGCGGGTACATGTTTTTCACAGTTTCAAAATGGGGGGGACTTTTTTCCCCGCCAGGATTGGCTCTTTTCCCGCCGAGGGAGAGGCTGTGAGTTTGAAGAGGCAAATCATCAAGCACGATTTTAATCCCGTGAGGGATGAAATGTTTATAGCGCAACGGCTCGTTTGATTTCCGAAAAGCCGGAGGCGTGACATGTGTTTTTCACGGCGTCCATAAATTTTTTCACATGCCACCCCGATGGGGTTTTGAGATCAATAGAGCACATCACGCTAGAAACATTCCACGCCTCCGGCGTTTTGAGGCGCGAGAGCAGTGAGAACGAGTGAAGTCGGACTTGGGCTTTATGGCTCTTTGATTCTTCAAGAGTCGTTTAGCCCAAGTCCGGCTTCGCGCTGGCTTTGGTCGAAGTTTATTTGCAAAAACAGGAGATGAATTATGCGACGCATGGGTTTGCAACACCGGACATTCATAATCCTTTGTGCGAGTTTGTTGGCATTGGGCTTTACCGCCGAGGCCTCGGCCACCGATGTCACCTTGCGTTTGGTTGATCAAAACGGCACACTGATTCCGGCTTCGCAATTTACAGTGCTGACGCCGCTGGCCGTAATGGTGCAAAATGGTGGAACGATTTCACTGCCGGATGGAAGTTATTCTATCAGGCTATATCCTGGCCTGGACGGAATGGCACAAACAAGTCATCTCTATCGCGATGAGACTTTTAATGTTTTGGGCAGCGCACAAACTGTAGACTTTATATGGTTGACGGCGACCTTGCAGGTCAACCTTGGCGACCAGAGCAATGTCCTTATTCCACAATCTCAATCACACATTGGAAAGCCCAATGTCTTTTTTTCTCAACCCCTACTCAATGGCGGTTCCATAATTCTTCCGGTTACAGAGGATCCTAGCTCATCGCCAATCACTGGCACTTTTGCGAATGGATACCCTGTTCGCTTGAACCCAGGAATCGATGGCGCTCTGCAAGAAGCTCATCTACGGCGCGACGAGCCTGAGGAAGAACTGACAGTAACAGGATCGCTGAGAACCTTTACTTGGTTGACGGCCACGTTGCAAATCAACCTCGTCGATCAAAACAACGTCCTCATTCCTCAAGCTCAGTTTACTGTTGGAACGCCTCATGTCTTTTTTACTCAAACCTTACTCAATGGCAGCTCTATAATTCTTCCGGTTACTGATGATCCGAGCGCATTACCAAGCACTGGCACTTTTGCGAATGGATACCCTGTTCGCTTGAACCCAGGAATCGATGGCGCTCTGCAAGAAGCTCATCTACGGCGCGACGAGCCTGAGGAAGAACTGACAGTAACAGGATCGCTGAGAACCTTTACTTGGTTGACGGCCACGTTGCAAATCAACCTCGTCGATCAAAACAACGTCCTCATTCCTCAAGCTCAGTTTACTGTTGGAACGCCTCATGTCTTTTTTACTCAAACCTTACTCAATGGCAGCTCTATAATTCTTCCGGTTACTGATGATCCGAGCGCATTACCAAGCACTGGCACTTTTGCAAATGGTTACCCTGCTCGCCTATATCCGGGGATCAATGGCAATCTGCAGGGAGGCCAGCTTCTTCGCGACGATCCGGCTGAAGAACTTACAGCAACGGGATTGGTGAGAACCTTTACTTGGGAAATCGCCAATGGCACATTACATGTTGTCGATGCGTCAGAAAGTGAAGTCGCCAACGGCAAAATTAACCAGTCTTATATAGGAACAATCAACACTGGAACCTGCGTTGCTCTCCCGATCACCGACAACACGGTTTATCCAACCATCGCAGGCCAATACGCCAACGGTTATAACGATTTCTACATTCAGACCGCCGCTGCCAACCCCTTCGAAGGCCCGTTCACGTTCAAGTTTCTTTCGAACAAAGTTATTGATCCGGCATTCGTCACGCTGGCAAGCGGCCAGCACGGTTTGCGTTTCGATTTGATGACGCCAACTACGCTCGCGGCACATGCCGGCTCCGACCAAACTATCAACGCCGGTCAAAGCGTTCAAATCGGCGGCAGTCCGACAGCAACGGGTGGCAGCGGATCATACACCGTCAGTTGGTCTCCGCGCGACGGCTTGGATAATCCTAACGCCTCGAATCCGATAGCCTCACCGGCGAGCACGACGACATACACCGTGACGGTTACGGATGATGCGACGGGCTGTCAAGCCATGGATGAAGTCACGGTGCAAGTCAATCAAACCAAACCCTTCGTCTTCCTCGCGAATAAGATCACGCTCAAGCGCGATAAGCAGCGCACGCCGGCCGGGGATATTCATTCGAACGGCAGCCTCACGATTGAAAAGGGCGATCCCAGCATTTACAATTCGAATCTCACAGCCGTGGGCAATATCGTCATTCAAAAGAGCAACACGATCAATGGCAATGTCAAATCCGCGACGGCCATCACCAATCAAGGCACGATCAATGGCACACCGACCATCGCGCCGGTGGATAACGAGCCTTTGCCGAGCAAGAGTTTCAGCGCAGGCGGAGCGAACAAGACCGTGCCGCAAAATGGCACGTTGAACTTGCCGCCAGGCTCTTATGGCATCGTGACGCTGAACAGCTTCAGCACGCTGAAGCTCACCGGCGGCGACTATTATCTCAATGAGCTGCGCTACTCCAGTACCGTGACGACGGCAGTGATCGAGATCGATCTTTCCAGTCGCGATCCGGTTACGATCAACGTGGTCAACAACCTGCAATTGGGCAATGAAGTGGAGATTCGCCTTTTGCCAAACGGCGAAGCGGATAGCAAGCTGGTGACGTTTTTCACGCTGCAAAACAGCGCGGTGAAGCTTGGGCGCGAAGCATATTTGCTCGGTTCCTTCAATGCGCCGAACGCGCTCGTAACTTTGGTGAAGAACAGCCAACTGCGCGGCGCGATCTGCGTGAAAGAGTTGCTGGTGGAGCGCGATTGTTTGTTCCTGCATCATAATTCGTCGGGCGTTTTGCCCGGGCCGGGGAATCTTCCCAAAACTTCCGGCGATGATGACGAGCAACCAGCAACCAGCGACCAACAACCAGTGACCAGTTATCAGTTGGAACAAAACTATCCGAACCCGTTCAATCCTTCCACGAAGATCAGCTTCGCGTTGCCCAAAGCGAGCGAAGTGGAGCTGCAAATTTTCAACGAGGCGGGGCAACTCGTAAAGCAAGTGGCAAGCGGCAATTTCGCTAGCGGGAGATATGAGCTGCACTGGGATGGCCGCAATCAAAGCGGGAAACAGGTTGCGGCGGGCGTGTATTTGTATCGCATAACGGCGCGCGGCCAAAACGGCGAGGCAGTGTTCAGCGAAACGAGGCGCATGACTTTGATGAAATAAGGAGCCAAAGAGGATAAGGAGCCACAGAGCCAAAAAGATTATATGGCTCAAAGCGCATGGCGCAAAGCGAGGTTCGGCTTTTACTTGTTCCCAAACTCCGGTTTGGGAACACACGTGCTCAAGAAACTCTGTTTCTTGCTCATTCGGCCGGCATTTGAAACAGAGTTTCGCATGCAATTGCGTTCCCAAACGGGAGTTTGGGAACGAGAGTAAACAAGAGTAAAAAACCTCGGCCAAGCCGAGGTTGGAACATTTTCGGAATGTGTTCGAGCCTTTGCCCGCAAACGCGATAGGCGATGCGTGGCAGAGGCTTTGCTTTTTCATAGATGAAAGCAACGCGAAATTATTTTCAAACCAATAAACAAGTAGCTTTCTTGCGCGACCTTCCCTCTCAAAAAGCTATTTTTGAAATTGGCAATCTTGTTTTCGTAATCAAGCACGTGGTTCATCGAACATTTGGAGAAAAGACGTCGATGCGATTAGCAAATCTTGCAAATAAATTTTCGGCGGGCTGGTTGGCTCTGGCTGCATTCAGCGCGCTTGCCATGTTGCTCTCTTCCTGCAAAGACAAAATCATCCTGCCTCCTCCCGGCCCGGAGGGCAAGCCGATTTATGCCGTGGACGTCAACAACACGTTGATTCGTTTTGGCAGCTTGACGCCCGGCACGATCACACAGCGCGTAACGATTTCCGGCTTGCAAATCGGCGAGAAAATTCTTGGCGTCGATTTTCGCCCGGTTGACAAACTACTCTATGCGTTGGGAAGCGCGAATCGCATTTACGTTCTCGACACGCTTTCCGGCGCGGCCACACAAATGGGAATCACGGCTTTCAATCCGGCTTTGAGCGGCACGACCTTCGGATTCGATTTCAATCCCATGGCCGATCGCATTCGCGTACACGGTGATGACGAGCAGAACCTGCGTTTGAACCAATTGACCGGCCAGCTTGCCGCGCAAGATTCCGTGATTGCTTTTGCGGCGGGAGATGCGCGCGTGGGCACGAATCCCAATCTTGCAGGCACGGCTTATACGAATAGCGTCGCAAATGCCGCGACTACTTCGCTCTTTGCCATTGACTCGGATTTCGACATTTTGGTGAGTTTGCCTTCGCCGAATAACGGCAGGCTGGTGAGCATCGGGCCGTTGGGCGTCAACACCACGGACTTTGTGGGGTTCGATATTGCGGGAGACGACGGGACCGCGTATGCGAGCTTGACGGTTCCGCCTTCGGGAGTTTCGGGTTTATACACGGTGAATTTGACCAACGGAAACGCGTCTTTTCTTGGCACGATTGGAAACAACGCGCCGTTGTTGAGCATTGCAATCAGGCCGTGAGCTTCGATCACACGTTCTTTCCACGGCTTGGCCGTGGAAGGCCTCGGCGTTCGATAATACTATGGCCAAGTCATAGTTGCGCGCTCACACCATTCAAAAAAAAAGCCACGGCCTAGCCGTGGCTGAACGATTACACTGAAGCAATGACGAAACCTCGGCCAAGCCGAGGTTGGAACATGTAGTTTACTCCTCGTTCTTCTCCTTCGTTTGCAACGCCGGCCAGTTCTTGTCGCCGCTGGTGATGTATTCCTCCCTTTTCTTGCGCCATTCTTCGCGCACGTCCTTGTTGTAGTTGAGATAAAGTTTGCCGTTCACGATTTCCCACGCTTCGGGATCGACGGGCGCGGTGTAATTGTGCGCGACGGCCCATGCGCAGTTGGCGCCATATTGCGGCGCATATTTCTCCGGCGACTTTTTGAACAACTCCAAATTCTCTTTGCTCGCAAAGCGCCAGGTTTGACCGTTCCACACGTGCTCGAAATCTTTGTTGCCAACCGTCGGTTTGTTCGCCGTGAAATAGGCCACGGGGTCATAACCTTTGATTGCGAGCTTGGGAGAAGAGCCGGCAAACGCTGCCGCGCGGAAGCAGAGCGTCGCCGCCATAAACGTGAGCGTAAAAACTTTCTTCAACATCGAGGTTGTCCTTTGCGTGCTCAATTGATCGACTTCACCACGTAATAATTGAACGGCGCTTTGAGGTCTTTGAACCAGTGCGGCACGCCCTGAGGTACGATGATGATGTCGCCTTTGACGAGCTTGCGCGATTCGCCGCCTTCAATGCCTGCGCCGCGAGTCTCGCCGGGCGCGGTTATTTCACCGCCCACGACTTTGCCGCCGGTCACGAACGTGGCCGTGCCTTCGAGCACGTAGATGATGTCGGTCTCGTGTTCATGGACTTCGGCTTTGCCCGGGCCATCGCGGTGGCTTGCGTGAATTTTGTATTCGCCATTTTCAAGCAAAGGCCGGCCTTTCACGAATGCGGCTGCCACGGTTTTGCTATCGAAGAAGGCCACTGAAGAAGTTTGCGCCGCGCCATTCGTGCTCATGCTCAACGCATTCGCGCCGGCAAGGGCAAGCTCCTCATCTTGTTGCGCGCTCGCAGCGCCGCTCACGCCGATCGCGCCGACGATTTGGCCATTCACTTCAATGGGCACCCCGCCTTGCAGAGGCGTGAAGTCATTGAGCGCGACCATCGGCGTGCGGCCTTCGCGAATGATTTTTTCGAACACGGCAGTGGGGCGTTTGAAGATCGCAGCCGTGCGCGCTTTGCCAATGGAGATGAGCGCGCCCGCGGCAAACGTGTTGTCGAGGCGTTCGACTGCCATTAAATTGCCGCCGTCATCAACCACGGCAATCGCGCCGCCCGGCGCATTCAACTCTATCGCTTTCGCCACTGCAACTGCAATGACTTTCTTCGCGCCCGCGAGTGTGAGCGTTTGCTTCTCGGCAAGTTGCGCTTGGCCGGTGGTGAGAGCCGCCAACAAAAAGCCGGCGGTTAAAATTTTTGTGGAACTCATGTTTTTTTCTCCTTTCGTGTTATGAGGTGTGCGAGGGGTATTGTCGGCACGCGGCTCCGAGGTATCCTCGAAAAATTGTCGGGCTGACGTGCAACCGGTAAATTCGCGAGGGCAGTCCTGTTGCAAAATTAGAGCAACGGCGCGCTGATTTCTCTTAAGTTCGTCGCGAGTTGGGGAGATTCCTTACAAGGAGAGCGGGCACAAGAAAGGAAAAGAGGGGAAAGCCTTTGCAGCATTCGGGAAGATGCGAAGGGCAAGGGCTGATCGGGCTGTGCAGTGAAAAAAAAACGGGCTTCAACCTCGCGGCGCCCGTCTTTATCAAAAACCAAAACTTTGCGTATCGGCGCCTTTGTATTATTCAGGCCAAAAGATTCTGTTTCTGGAGTTCCGCTTTCAACGCATTCTCGAGCACTTCGATGGCATCGGTATCCGTCCGGCCTTCGGTTAAAAATTTTTGCGCGACGATGCTCGTGATTTTCTCGCGATGGTGAGTGCTCAAATTTAATTGGAGAACGACGCGGTACGCTTTCATGGCAGAGTAGTCCGCGCTGCCGAGGCGAAGATAAACATTTGCCAGCGACACATAGAGCTTTACGCGCCGGGGATTTTTCGCCAAAAGCCGCTCGTAAATCTGCACTGCTGCTTTGTCGTTGCCGCGCCAGAGATGGAAGCGTGCCCTGGCGAGAGGAGAAAGGCCGATAACACCGGCCGTCAACAACACCACGACCGCGAGCAGCGCGACGCCGACATAAGAATGTGACTGCTCCGGTTTGCTCGCTGCCAAGCTAGCTTCGGCTGTTTTGGCCTGATCCAGTTTTTCCCATGCGCGGGCAAGCTCGCCGGCAACGTCGCGATAATTGGGCTGGAGTAACTTGAGTTTCTCAAAGCTGGCTATCGCCTTTACCCAATCCGCGCTTTCTGCGGCGCTTTTTCCAGCACGATACAATGAATCGAGCAGCGCATTCGGCGCGGTCAGCGTGACCTGAATCACGGCGGTCTCGCTATTCTTTTGCAGCCGTTCTTCAATCCGTGTCACTCGGCTCGCGATGTCGCGATAACGCGGATTGCTTTGATGAATTTTCCGCCATGCGGCTTGCGCCGCTTGCAGGTCGTTCTTGGCCAGGGCCGCCAGTCCCTGGGCATAGTACTCGTCGAGAACGGCGTTCAAGCTTTCAGATTCGAGATAGCGTTTGGCCTTTTCAAGCTTGGCGCGCGCGTCGCGATAATTCCGTTTCATTTTGACGACATTTTCAAGGGTGACGATGGCGCGCGGCCAATTGCCGTCATTCAAAGCTTGGACGCCGGCAGCATACTCTTCTTCAATATTGCGTGCAGAGGGTTTTCCCGAGGTTTGCGCCGATAGCGATTTTGCCGACAGCACGACCAGCGCAAGCACTATCAATCCGCGTGACACTTGTTTGATAGGATTCATGTTCGGCCTCTCGAGTTTAGACAACCGGAGAAATTGTCACGATTCGCATGAACAAGCGAAATCTTTTTTCCAGTGGGTGTGGTGTTAGGTATTTTGCAACAATTCACCGTCCGGACGCCTGCGGCCGCAGGCTTTTGTGCGAGAATGACGGTTGTTTGGTAAAACAAGCTTGCTCAAATCACGAAGCCTACGACGTAGGCGTCCGGACAGTTGCCTGAATCGTTACGCGGCTTCTTACTTGATTTGTTCGATCACACCACAGCCAATGCGCCCTCCCGCATTGCCGGTGGGTTGAGTCGCCAGGTCGTCCGCGTTGGCATGGATGATCACACTGCGATTGAGAATTGAGTTCGGGCCATCAAGCTCAAGGATGTCATCAAAACTGTTGTAATGGGCTTTCCCATGCTTGTCGGCTTCGAGATTGCCCAGGTCGCCGGCATGGCGATGTTCGGCATCACCATCAGGCGAACCATGCGGCGCGACATTGGGGTTAAAGTGGCCGCCAGCCGCCAGGCCATTGTTTCCACAATCGCCAATTTGGTGAATGTGAAATCCATGTTTGCCCGGCGTCAAGCCATTGATCTTGGCAGTGATATGCACGCGACCTTTCTTTTGGACAAACTTGACCTGACCATTCACGGTGTTGCCTGTGGTCGGTTCGATCCTGGCCTCCGCGACGATGGCGCCTTTCTCATCTTCACCATCATCGTCGTCGTCATGATCGTCAGACTTTTTCTGAAGAGAGAGATTGTCTGCAGACGTTGCCGGCTCTTTTGGGGAAATCGGACCGTTGTTTCGATTGCAACCGCCGATCAAAGCGAGTGCGACAACCAAGAGAGCGGCATTCTTCAACTGATGAACGTGTTTCATGGCACAACCTCCATAAGTGTTGAATCGTTCTGTAACCTTTTAGTGATTTGTTGTAAAACGGTGTTTAGCAGTCCCAAAGAATCTGGCAATTAGTTTTTAAAAGCTTGAGGTCAATCCGATTGTCGTCACAAAAGTCGATCGCAAACCCGCGTCGTTGATCGGCACGAGCACATTGCCCAAGAATAGGAGCCGCTCCGAAGCGGCCACGCGTATGCCCAAGGCGGCGTTCAGGGTATTGTCATTATTCCGATCCGGAATGTTGCTCAACTTCAAGTTGCGCTCTCTGGTGCCCGTGGCCAGCCGATCAACGATTTTTACCGAGCCCGGAAATAATTTTATGGTTTCGCGCTCGTTCAAATCAAAATCGCCGGAGATTTCGAGCGCGAAGTTCACCCCGGAGACGATTCTCTGATCGAAGCCGGCGATAAACTCGAGCTCGTCGCTGTCGAAAGCGGCGTTTCTTCTGTCAAAGGCGAGATTCAAATGAGGAGTAAAATGGCCGATTCTTTTGGACAAGATGGAATAGAGTTTCAGGCTCGTTTTCCCGGAGCCTAAAAAATCGTTCTTATCTCCCGTGGGCAACCTCACTTCAAAGAGTGACGCCCAATAAAGGCTCTCACCTTTGAGCCAATTGCACTTCAACCGCAAGGCCATGTCGCCAAGGCCCGCCGCGCTTTCGTCATAAGGCACGGTGGTCTGCAGCACCGGGTTGGTTGCATCCGCGCCGAAATGATGATTGGCCGCGCCGAGATTTTGAAAAGTAAAACTGTTGACGATTGAAGTGGCGCTTCCCCGCATGCGAAGGTTGATGATTGGAACGGCGATGCCGAAGTCCAAATCATTGGTGACACCCCAGGTGGCAACAAACGCTAGCACCCCGGCATCCACATCGACGCCGGGGAAAAGGTCGATGGTATCGCTTTCGTTAGGACTTTCGCCCAGAGTGCCGTCATTGGTTACGTCTTGATGCGTGAAAGTAAAGCGAATGTCGCCGGTGGGCACGCCTCGAAATTTTGCCAAGTTCAAGTACGTGTAGTTAAATTCGAGATTGATTTTATTTTTCCCGAGCGTTTCCGCGGTTTCCGCCAGAATGGGGCCGAGACTCTCCGTGCTGCTTGCCGGGCGCCCGGCATCGATGTTAAAAGTCAAAGTTGCTACCGTCGCGCTGCTAATCGGAAAGGCGGCAACGTTGCTCGCAATCAGGCCGTTCAAAGCCGGCGCCAACAAACCGCTCGCCAAATCTGCGGCTTCCAGAAAATGCTCGCCGTGAACGCCCGGGCTTAAAGACAAACGCTGTTCGAGAATCTCTCTAAAAACGTTGTTGAACACTTTATTGATCTGGGCATGAGAGGCGTTTGCCCATAAGAGTGTAAATATCCCGCTCAACAAAACAACCGGTTTGGAAAAGAGGACTCGCATCCTGAATCTCCTTAATGAGTATGCGGCTTTAGCGAACTTGTCGCGAGACGACCATCCATTTGCCATTCCTTTCCGCCAACGTCCAGCGCTCTTGAAATGTCAACGGATTCTGTTTGATGCCCTTGTGGTTGGCGTAATCGATCCGAACCGCGAGGCTGACTTCGACATGGTCGCCGTCGATTTGCCCATTTCCACCGGAGATGTTCGTCTTAAGGCCTTGCACCGACTGAAAGAATTTTGTCCAGGCCTTTTCATCATCGCTGGTGAAGCCGCTCTCGAATAGCGCCTTCAAGCCCGGCGCATTTCGGCGGTCAAAAGCAGCCTGATAATTGCCGATCAAGCCGCGAACCTCGCGCTGTACGGCATCGGCCCGCTCTTTCTCCTGCTGCTTGGCTCGCGCGAGTTGCCGCGTCACGTTCAGATATTGCTCCTCGGCCAGTTTGTAGAGCCGGTTGGCTTGCGCAAAATTGTTTTCGGCAAAGGCCACCTGAGCTTTGACTTCGATTTTTGCGGCCTCCTGAAATAGCGCTTCGCCCTGGCTTTCCGGATCGACTTTCATCTTGGCCGCGGCCATGGAACTTTTTGCTGCTTCCGCCTCGTTGCGTAAAACGGACAGAGTGTCTTTTGTAACTGTGATGGGAGCGGCATTCGCCGGCGGCGGTGCCGGAACGTTCTCTTTTTCAACACGGGCGAGTCGAGCGCGCTCTTCGCTAATAACTTTCGCATAAACTTTTCTGGCTTGGGCTTTGATCGTTTCTTCTTCATCACGATCCCGCACCGTTGTACTGGTTGGCTGCGAATGCTCTGCTGGCGGCTTCTCAAGGGTCATTTCTTGTTGGGGTTCGAGGGATTTTTTGAAGTTGAAAATCGCTTCGAGGTAGGCTTGTCTTGCAGCTTCATAATTTTGGCCGGCAAAGTCCGCGTCTCCTTTCAGCTCCGCCGCCAATCCGATTTGATAAATCGGCCACGCTCTTGCCGCAACGTTGGCTTCCCGAGATTTAAGCGCAACAAGATCTTGCTTCAACGTTACGACGGCTGCGGCGAGCGCCGAAGGTGCGGGCGCATTGCCGAGGCTTGATCTTAGAAAAAAGTAGCCGCCCGCTGCTCCGATCAGCAAGATCGTCATGATCGTTAAAAGGATACTCACGCCTTTTAAACTAGACTTTCCAAGAACTGGCATATTGACTTCCTTATAAAAAAACGAAGAGCGTTATCCGTTGGACTTAATCTATCCACAAGAATTGCCCCCGGGGCTACGGTTTTCAGCTTACCTGAAAATTCGTTGCAGGAAGTTACTTCGGTTGTGATGATTTTTCAACGTAAGCGTTGTACCGCCAAGCGGCGACAGGTTCGGATGAGAACCAAACAGATTTACTTCACGGCGTGCGCTAGGCGGGGTTGAGATGAGGTGAAGCGCGTACGTGTTTGGGGAGAGGGCGAAGAAGAGGGGCTCGTAAAATAACCCTCGCGCCGGTTGACCAAGCGCAAGACTCAATCAACCGGCGTGAGCTAGAAGGAGAGGAAGCTTACTTCATGGTCAAGGAAACCGCCTTGTCGAACGAGGCTTCGCCGAGCACGACTTCGGCAAACGCGCACCACACTTGCACTTTGGCGATGTCTTTGACATAAGCCGGCAGCGTGATCTTGCGATTCACCACGTCGCCTTTGATCGGGAAACGGTTGAGCAAGTAGACGTTGCCCTTGGAGTCGATGATTTGCCAGTGCGGATCCGGGGTGTCGGGAACCACGAATTCGTCTGACACCATCAACACGTTCTTGCCGTTTTCAACGGCGTGCGTGACCGTGCCCGTGTTGGCTTTGGGGCCCGCGAATTTGCCGCTGGTGTGCTTCATCATTTTGTCGCCGGCAAAGCTGCTCATCGCCGCGAACAACGCGAGCGCGAGAACGCCGTGCAATACTGCTTTGAAACTACGCATAATACTCCTCCAGGAGTTTGAGGGTGAATGAAACAGGATTTGTTTTTTAGTCCGCGCGTGCTTGTTTTGCAGACGTTTGCTAGATCGTGTTCCGCATCTTCGTCGCGAGCGCGGCGCAATCCTTACAATTGCCGCGGCCTTCTTCGTTCACGCCCAAATCATTTTAAGCTTTCTTGAATGCTTCGTGACACTTCCGTGAAGGTTTTTTCGTTTATTGAGAGCTGTAAGGAATCTTTCCGTGAAATCGACCAATCGAGTGTCGATCGCAAAAGCCGCGGAATAAATGAACGGCTTGTCCTGTTACGAAGATAAATTTCCCAGTGCGAACGAACTGCAACTGAAAAGAAATTTGTAAGCAGATTTAACGGACTAAAGCGGTTGACCAACACAAACACAGGAATGAACGAGATGCGTATGCGCACAGACCTTCCATACTTTCATGCAATCCTCACCTTACTGCTCGCGGGATGCGTCGGCACGGATTATATCAATGATCCGCTTACGCTGATGCCGGCGCGCATCGAGGTCACGCCCAACATTTTGGCTTTGGAGGTGGGCAAGACCGCAACCTTCCAGGCGGCCTATTACGACAGCCTCGGCAATAGCGTGCCGAGCATTACCTTCAACTGGTCCAGTTCTGATCCCGCCACGGTCGCGATCGACGCGAACGGCAACGTCGCCGCGCTCAAGGCCGGACAAGCGCGCATCACGGCGCAAGCTCGCAACGTCGCAAGTGAAGCGGCCCTGCTCACGGTGGTGGCGGATCCCAATCAAGTTGCCGCGGTGATCGTCACGCCGGATAGCAGCACGCTGTTGCTGGGCGCAACGCAGCAATTCAACGCGGTCGCGCGCAATTTGAGCGGGGCCATGCTTTCCGGCAAAACGGTTACCTGGCGCAGCTCAAATCCCGCAATCGCAACCGTGAGCAATATGGGCTTGGCTGCCGCAGTCGCTTTGGGTGAGGCTCAGATCATTGCGCGGATTGAAGGCGTGGAAAGTCCGGGCGCGCGTTTGCACGTCGTCAGCACGAGCCGCAGCGGATCATTCACCAAGCGGCCGGGCACGTCTTACAATGTGAGCGGCACGGCCACTTTGGAGCAGCAACCCAGCGGCAACTTCCAGTTGAGCTTCGGCAACGACTTCTCTAGCAGCAACGGTCCAGGCTTGGAAGTTTTTCTTTCGACCACGAACACGGTGGGCGCGAACAGCCTTAACTTGGGCCGCTTGCAAAGAACCACCGGCGCGCAAAGCTATGCCGTTCCGAGCAACATCACGTTGACGACATATGGTTGGGTCATCATTCACTGCGTGCCGTTTAATCTGACGTTCGGCTATGCGCAATTGCGGTGAGCTTGTAAATTTAACAGAAGAAAAAGCGAACGCGGATTTTTCGGAAAAGGCGGGGATAAAAACGCTTCTAGAGTGGGCGGCAAATCAATCTTTAAAATCAGCATCTTTGTCTTCGGCATCTCCGCTCAAAATACCTTGCGTAACGGCAATGTGAGTCCGAGCAAGAGAGCAATGAGCGCGAAGCCAAATCAACACTGGAGAACACCCGTGAAGAAATTCATCATGACTTTGACAGGCATATTGACGCTCATCGGCGTCGCGAAAAGTACGCACGCCGGCGCATGGACACAGAAACGCGGCCACGGCTTCTACAAACTCGAGGGCCGCTTCATTTACGCTCAACGCTTCTTCGAGCCGGACGGCAAGTTGATCGACATTCCAACGTTGAGCGATTACACCACGAGCTTTTACGGCGAGTATGGTTTGAGCGAGCGCTTCACGCTCGTGGCATACGTGCCGTTTTATAAACGCATCGCGCTCAATCGGCAAATCGGCGAGAACAGCGGGTTTGTCTATTTCGCGGGCGATTCCGCTTCCGGCGTTGCGGATAGCGACGTGGGTTTCCGCTTAGGCCTCAAACAAAACGGCCCGACCGTGTTGAGCGCGCGCGTGCTGCTCGGTTTACCTTTAGGTCAAGACCAGCAGCAAAGCGGCTTGCTCACCGGCGACGGCGAGTTCAATCAGTTGCTCGCGCTGGAGCTGGGGCATTCGTTTTATCCGTTGCCGCTATATTTTGCCGGCGAGGCGGGCTTCAACAATCGCACGAAAGGGTTTTCGGATGAGTTTCGTTACGCCGCGGAGTTGGGCTATACGTTTTGGCGCAATGTGACGCTCATGATGAAATTCACCGGCGTAGCTTCGCTGAAAAACGGCGCAGACAACGTGCGCGGCGGCATGGGCGGGCTGTATGCCAACAACGTGAGCTATCTCGCGCTCGGGCCCTCGCTGTTTTATCAAATCAACAAGAATCTCGGCGTGACCGCGGGCCTCGAGGGCGCGACGTATGGGCGGAATGTTTTGGCTGCGCCGTCGTATTCGTTTGGAATCTATTTCAAGAAATAATCCGAGCGCAGCCGAAAGGAAAACTTTTTCTCCGACAGATAAGCAGAACAAATTCGTTGGCCGCCGTTTGATCGAAATTCGGATTAGCTGATTTTTTTGCTCTTTGTACTGATTTCACTTTTTAGCGCCGATTCAAAGATCCGCGTCGACGGCCAAAACTCCGACCACGCGAGCCAAAACGCATTATCCGCCGAAACCTGCTTCAATTTCGCGCCCGCCAATGAACCCGACACCGCCTCGCCTTTGAGATTCCCCGCAAAACGAAAACGCTACGAGCCGCAAATGAAGCCAATATTTTTTCATGAGAACCCTCTTGAATTGATCGACAGACCGAGCTCCATTAACAGCAAATGGGGATAAGAATCGTTCCATGCGAGGCTCGTTGACGGTTGGAACGATCGAGTCGGCTAGCACACTTTGCAGGGCCGCACGGAGCATTTCCTTGCTCGGCATGCCGGCATATTTTCCGCCGGCAAGATAAACGCGGCACTGCATGCTAAAGCCCGTGCGCCTCTCCGCGCCCGGCTCAATGTTCACGCCGTTGAACGCGCCTCTGTAAGAAGTCCATGGCCCATACGACCAAGAGGAAAAACGTAGTTAGCTCGAACGTTATTGCAAATGGAGAAAAAATGAACTTTCGCATCTTTTCGATCTGCGTCACTATTGTGATGACATTAAACCTCACAAAGGTTAACGCAATGGCGCAAACCAGCGCTGACACGCCGAAAGGCCGGCCCGAGGCGACGATTGACCTCGCGACGATTGCCGGCGCGCAACTCGTCAAAGGCGAATGGCGCTACAGCGACACCAAAATCATCGCAGTGGATTTCAAAGGCCCGGGCCCGGACAATCAACCCACGGGCGCGCCGGTGAAGACCTATGACTACACGCCGCACGCAGGCGGCACTGATTTCGACGATTCGAAATGGCAGGTCATCGATGCGACGACGCTCAACACTCGACGCTCGACGGGAAGACTATGCTTCAATTGGTATCGCATCAAACTCACGATTCCCGAGCGCATCGAAAGTTTCGATCCCAGCGGCGCGACCGCGGTGTTCGAAACCGCGCTGGATGATTATGCCGAAGTGTGGGTCGATGGTGAATTATCGCGCGCATTGGGGCAAGACGGCGGCTCGGTGATCAATGGCTGGAACGCCGCGAATCGGCTCGTCGTCGGTCGCAACGTGCAGCCCGGGCAGCAGATTCAGCTCGCGGTGTTTGGCGCGAACGGGCCGCTGTCCAATCCGCCGACGAATTTTATTTGGATGCGCTACGCGAAGCTGGAGTTTTATAAAAATGCTCCGGCGGTTCCGCTTGCGCTCACGCCCGCGGAAGTGAATGTCGAAATCGCGCGCCTCGATCCCGCAATGGATGCCCTCGTCGGCCCGAATCCGAAAATCTTCAAGCTCGCGGAAGGCTTCAAATTCACCGAAGGCCCGGTATGGGTGCGCGAGGGCAACTATCTGCTCTTCAGCGATCCGAACAGCAACATCATTTACAAGTATACGCCGAACGGCAATAATGCCGGCACGCTCGAAGTGTTTCGCACGCCGAGCGGATACTCCGGCGCTGATATTGCCGAATACCATCAGCCCGGCTCGAACGGTTTGGCGCTCGATGCGCAAGGCCGATTGACGATCAACGAGCATGGCAATCACCGCGTCTCGCGTTTGGAAAAAGACGGCAAGCTGACGGTGCTCGCGGATAACTATAAAGGCAAGCGGCTCAACAGTCCGAATGATTTGGTATATCGTTCGGATGGCGCGTTGTTCTTCACGGATCCGCCGTTTGGTTTGCCCAAGCTTTATCAAGATCCGCGCAAAGCGTTGCCCTTCAGCGGCGTTTACTCGCTCTATAAAGGCAAGCTCCAGCTACTCAGCACCGAATTGAGCGGGCCAAATGGCATCGCGCTTTCGCCGGACGAAAAATTTCTTTATGTCGGCAATTGGTACGACGCGAATCTTTACACCAACGGGAAGAAGGATGAAAAGAAAGTGGCCGTGATGCGCTTTGAAGTGAGCGCCGGCGCGACGCTGTCAAACGACAAAGTGTTCTTCGACATGACCGGCGCGAAAGGCGAGGATGCGATTGATGGCATCAAAGTGGATCAGCAAGGCAACTTGTATGTTTCCGGGCCGGGCGGGCTGTGGGTGATTTCAGCGGAGGGCAAACCTCTCGGCACGATCAACGCGCCGAAACACATTCACAACATGGCATGGGGCGAGGAGGACAACAAGACGCTCTATCTCTGCGCACGCAGCGGTTTGTATCGCATGCGTTTGAACGTCGCGGGCGCGTTTGGCAATGTGGCGTCGATGTCTTTGAGGTGAGGCTATGAGTGCAACCTCATAGTGAGTAGAATACAACGGCGTTAGAAAAAGCGCACCAGCTTGTGCGAATGCGCTTTTACTTTTCAGCCTCTAACAACGCGACTTCCACCTCTTCATCATCGCGAAGAACGCCGGCTTGATTCATTACATCTTCCATGCTTTCGAGCATGCCCCAAAGTTCTTCTTTCGTAGCGCCGAATTCCGCTTCCGTCTGTTTGGGATCAACATACTTCAAGATGTACGAAAGACAACGTTGATAAACGTCCAGCTCGTCTTCCGAGACTTCGACATCGATGAGCTTGACATCGGCAATCTCTTTCTCCTTCAAGTATTCCATAAGCGGTCTCCAAAATCTAGCGTTCATGCAACTCGTTGCCACCGGCTTAGATTTACTCGCCGGCGCCGATTCGCGCGCGACGTTTGAAAGCTGGTGAGATGCTGGTCGCCTTCAAAAACATGTGTGCGACCATTTGGGCCAACATATATCTCTCTGCCATCGCTTTGTTTGTAAACTTCCATTGGATATGCTTTGTCTTGAAAAGCATACTGCGTGGGCCGCGCTCTAGCGCGATGGCGATTCCAACCATGTATCGTGCGTTGTTTCTTTCCACCTGCACCCATGCCTACTCCCTTTGGGAAGTACCACTTGGTTTTCCTCACAAAATATAGCAGATTAACTGAGGAAATCAACTTTTGTTTTCAGGTATCCGGCCGGTACAAATGATTCGGTAAGGCAGTGCGCAATTGAACGGCCAATCTCTGAGAACTTCTAAAAAAGCGCTTCTGCTATTACTTTTGTGCTTCAGAAAGCGAATCGAAATGATCGCCGGCTTGGCGAAAATCTTTTTGGAGAGATCGTAATGAAGAGCAAATCTCTTTTGTTCATAGTTGCGTGTGCGGCTTTAAGTTTTATAAATTGCGGCGCGCCTTTTCGCTGCTTCGACGAGCGCATTGAAGTCTCTCTGCCCGCAACGATCGTGCGCGGCGCAATGCAAGAAAGCGCGGAGCTCTTTGACGCAGCTGGCAGCGGGAACGTGGGAGAAGAAGTTTTCAATTCTCTCAAAAGCGTTTTGGTGGAAAATGCTTCGGCGCAAAATTTTAGTTTCGTTTGGAGCGTCCCGGCTTTCAACACGAACGGCGGAGCAATCGCCGTTGCGCTCAAAGCGCCGTTGACCGCGGGCGAGATTTTGCAAATCACGAGCAGCTTTCAAGGCGGCGGTTGGGGCAGATTTGATTTGCCGAGCGGCGTGAGAGCGCAATTGAGTCTGCGCGCCGAAAATTTTGCCGCAACTTCCGCCTCGGGCACGATCCAAATCTTGCAAGTTGCGCCGCTGGTTTTGCGCCTTGAGGTTACTGCAACGGATACGGGCAATGCGAAGATTCAAATTCGCGGCAATGCGAGCTTTCGTTTCATAAGAGAACAAGCGCCGTGCACCTAACCTGGTTTTAGGTTTAAAAAATTTGAAAGGTCACTGCAATGCAAATCAAGTTGCTCATTCTCACCAGCGTTGTGCTTTATAGTGTATGCGGAGTTGCGCTTATCTTCATGCCGCGGGAGTTGCTCGCGCTTCAGGAAACGGCTTCGCCCTCTCCTGCTGCTTTGGTCGCGCAACTCTTTGGCGCGGCGCTCCTCGGCATGGCCAAGATGAATTGGACCGCGCGCGGCTCGATGCTGGGCGGCATCTATGGCCGCGCGGTGGTTGCAGGCAACTTCACTTTTACGTTCATTGGCGCGATGCTCGCGCTTCGTGCGCAATTTGAAGCCGCGTCCTCGCTCTGGCTTTGGTGCAGCACGGTCTTGAGTATTGCTTTGGCTATTGGCTTCGGCTTTTTGTTGTTCGGGACGAATGCGGTAGGAATGAACAAATCCCAATCATGAAAATGAAACAATACTGGTTCTCTAGATTCGCGGCCCTTGCTCTGCTTATGCTCAACCGCGCGCAGCATCTGCTTTTGCCGCTGAAAAACTGGCCGGGCGTCGCACGCGCATATGCGGCTCGCGCACAGGCGAATAAAGCTCTGGGAAATTTTGCAGCCGCGGGCGCCGATTCAATCGAGCAAGCGAGATATCAAGGGTTGATTGGTGAGCGCTAAATCTCTAAGGCGAGCTTAAGCCGAAGAGCAGCTTCGTGCAAATCGTGAGCAGTCAATGTTCCAATC
>Ga0247727_10006640_pt1 | contig 22607 bp, 14 predicted proteins | sample WisWelCaveWW1625_FD_202498 | JGI IMG/M metagenome (GOLD analysis project Ga0247727, IMG submission 202498) | Biofilm microbial communities from Wishing Well Cave, Virginia, United States - WW16-25 | ecosystem: Environmental > Aquatic > Deep subsurface > Groundwater > Cave microbial mat | place...
GATCAATGAGAAGAGAAGTATTCGTCTTAAGGGAATATCGATCAATTCACGGACGCTCAAAAGGGGGGATCTTTTTATCGCCATTCAGGGTCAAAATTTTGACGGCCATGACTTTATTAAGGACGTGATTAAAAAGTCAGCCGCGGCGATGGTGGTCTCGAAAAAAGACGTTGTTGGCCAAGTGGACATCCCGGTTATCCTTGTTAAAGATACGTTAAAGGCTTTGGGAGACATTGCTTTATTTCATCGATTGCGTTTTCAAATCCCGGTCATAGCGATCACCGGCAGCGCCGGAAAAACGACCACCAAAGATCTGGTGACGGCCGTCTTAAAGAGGAAGTACAGAGTTCATAAGAACGTTGCCAACCATAATAATCTTATCGGCGTCCCGTTGACTTTGTTTGGATTGGATCGGTCGCATGAAATCCTCGTTATTGAATTGGGTACAAATTTTCCCGGTGAGATCAAACGATTGGCTGAGATCACGCGGCCGACGGCAGCTATCTTGACCAATATTGGGGAATCGCATTTGGAGTTTTTAAAAACATCTGCCAGGGTTTTTAAAGAGAAACTTCAGATCGTGAACCATATGGATGATCAGGGTATGGTTATTTTTAATAATGATGATTTCTATCTCAGTAAAATCCCCGGCTTGAAGCTAAAACCGAAATTGATAAGTTACGGTATCAAGCAGACGTGTGATTATAAAGCCGATCGAGTCGGTTTCGCGAAAAATGCTTATATCCATTTTCGCCTTAACAAAAAAAAGATATTCACCTTAAAGTCATCAGCCCTTCATATGGTGTATAATGCCCTGGCGGCCGTTTCTACGGCCCGGCTTTTGGGAATTGAGCTGAGTGATGTCCAGAAAGCCTTCTGCCGGTTTTCCGCAATGAATAATCGGTACAGCCTTTCGAAAATTGGAGGCTACTGGATAATCGATGACAGCTACAACTCGAATCCGGTTTCTTTAAGAAGTGCCATCCATTCATTGAACTGTTTGAATTCTGCAGGACGAAAAATTTTTGTCTGCGGCGATATGCTGGAGTTAGGCAGATCTTCCGATGGTTTGCACCATCGGATGGGACGGTTGATTGTGGATTCGGATATTGATATCCTTTTGACGGTCGGAAGACATTCACGGTTTACGGCACAGGCTGCGAAAAAAAACAAAAAACTTAAAGTGCATCATTTTACATCCACGGTATCAGCCCAAAACAGTTTAGCCAAGTACCTTCAGCCAAACGACACAATCCTCGTCAAAGGGTCAAGAGGAGTACATTTAGAAAAAATTGTGGAATTCATCCGTCTTCACCGGAGACCACGGACTTCAGCTCGTGGAGGAAGGTGAAAAATCCGGTCTCCGTCTACGCCGGATTCCGCCCCCGCAGTTTCGAAGACGGATGAACCCGGCGAAGCTAAACGTGAAGTCCCGCCACAGGCGGGACGAAAACAATTTAGCGAAGACAGGTCATTTAAAGGGGGCTTCATCAAAGGAAATGCGAGGGCCTAATGTTTTATTTTCTTGCGGAATTCAAGGAATTATTTTTTGGATTAAATATTTTTCGTTACATAACTTTTCGGGCCGGCATGGCGGCTTTGACGACATTCGTATTGTGCCTTATTTTAGGGCCATTATTCATAAAAAAACTCAAATCCCTGCAAATTGAGGAAAAGGCCCAGAGAGATGATTGTCCGCAGCTCAATCCTTTGCACCGTTCTAAGGACGGGACCCCGACCATGGGCGGCATTTTTATCGTGGGCAGCATTTTGATATCCGCTTTATTGTGGGCTGACTTAACAAATCATTATGTTTTGCTGACGCTGATGTCTTTAGTCTGGCTGGCCATCCTGGGTGGAGTAGATGATTACATTAAACTGACACAAAAAGGCAAACACCGAGGCCTGCGTGCCCGGCTCAAATTGAGATGGCAGCTTATTTTGGGACTTATCATTGGGGTTTACCTTCACTCCAGTCCGACCATTCCCATGACCGTAGATATTCCGTTCCTAAGAAAAGCATTTTGGGATATCGGCATATTTTATATTCCTTTCGCGATCCTGGTGATTGTGGGGACTTCCAATGCCGTGAATTTGACCGACGGGTTAGATGGCCTGGCGATTGGCTGTGTGATGATGGTGGCCCTTGGCTTGGGGATTTTAAGTTATGTCAGCGGACATTTAAAATTTAGTGAATACCTTTTTATACCCTATATTCCAGGTGCCGGTGAACTAACCGTCATTTGCGCCGCTATCTTAGGCGCAAGTTTGGGATTTTTATGGTTTAATTCTTATCCAGCGACGGTTTTTATGGGAGATGTCGGATCTTTGGCTCTGGGTGGGAGCTTGGGGGCGATCGCGGTTTTTATTAAAAAGGAATTGCTGTTAGTGATTTTAGGTGGTGTCTTTGTTGCCGAGGCCTTGTCAGTCATCATGCAGGTGATGTCCTTTAAGCTGACCGGTAAGCGGATATTCAAGATATCTCCATTGCACCATCACTTCCAATTGTCCGGTTGGAATGAATCCAAAGTGATTATTCGCTTTTGGATCATTGCTATCATTTGCGCGCTTTTGACACTCACTACGATTAAGATACGGTAAACATGGATTTAAAGAATAAGAAGGCAACGATCATCGGGCTTGCCCGCAGTGGTTTTTCTCTTTCAGGGATGATTTCACGTTTGGGAGGACAGGTTAAGATATCCGAGAAGGCGGCCTTTGATCCGGCGAAACACTCTTTCCAGGATCGAAATTTAACAGAGAAAATTGAGATGGAGTTCGGCGGTCATACCCGGGGATTTATTGAAGACAGTGACCTCATGGTCATTAGTCCGGGCGTGTCGCGTCAGGCTGAGCCTGTCCTTTGGGCCCAGGCCAAAGGTATTCCGGTGATGGGTGAGATCGAGTTGGCCTGGCATTTTTGTCCCTGCCCGGTCATTGCGGTGACTGGTAGTAACGGTAAAACGACCGTCGTGACTTTGATTAAAAAGATACTTGAGCGGGCCCAACGTGAAGTTTGTGCGTGTGGAAATATCGGCCTGCCATTTTCCGACTATGTTTTAGATTTAAAAAAAGATGAGACTGTTGTTTTAGAGATAAGCTCCTTCCAGTTGGAATCCATCAGTGACTTTAAGCCTCATGTCGCCGTTTTTTTGAACTTTAGCCAAAATCATCTCGACCGTCATGCCGATTTGGAAGAATATTTTCAGGTAAAAAAAAGAATCTTTGAAAATCAAACCAACGACGATTTCGCTGTGTTGAATTACCGGTATCCGCGGCTGAGAGATTTAGCCAAGGAGCTCAAAGCCCGCGTATGCTTTTTTAATGCTCCGCAAACGACTGAGACGGCGGTTTTGAAGAACCCTAATTATCTGGCGGCTATGGAGGTGGCGCGGGTGATGGGTATTGGTCCGGATATCTGCCATCAGGTTTTTGAATCGTTTCGAGGTGTTGAGCACCGGTTTGAATGGGTGCGTCAGCTTAATGGCGTGGACTACATTAATGATTCCAAATCGACAACGGCCGAGGCCGGTCGTTGGGCTTTGGAGAGTTCCAGTCAACCTGTAGTCATGATCTGCGGCGGCCGGGATAAAAATATTGATTTTTTGGTTCTGCGAGATCTTGTCGGCCAAAAGGTCAAAAAGATGGTGGTGATTGGCGAGGCGAGAGAAAAAATACGCAGAGCATTCCAGGATGTTGTTTCCCTCGAAGAAGCCAAAGATATCGAACAGGCCGTTATCCGCGCCCGGGAAAATGCTGCTGCCGGTGATATGGTGATCTTTAGCCCCATGTGTACAAGTTTTGATATGTTTTCCAATTTTGAGGAACGCGGCCGGGTATTTAAAACCATTGTCCATGGGCTTTCATAAAGAGAAGACAGTATGCGTGATTTGAGAATATCCACCGTGGTTATCGTGACGATTTTAATTTGTACCGGTGTCATCATGGTTTTTAGCTCCAGCGGAATTTATGCCCTGCAAAATACGGGACAGAGCGCCTATTATTTAAAGCGGCATTTATTTTTTTTGCTGGTGGGGCTGTGTTTCACCATTGGCGTCATGGCGATTGATTATAAGATCCTCCGGAAGCAAGCGAAACCCATTTTGGCCTTTTCCGTTTTTCTGCTGGTACTGGTTTTGATTCCCGGCATAGGGCATGAGCACAACGGGGCGAGAAGATGGTTTCATTTAGGGATGTTCAGTTTTCAACCCTCGGAATTGGCGAAGCTGGCGATGTTGATTTACGTTTCAGATTTTTTGTCCCGAAAACAAAAACACATCCGGGATTTTTTTCAGGGATTTGTTCCCGTGATTCTTGTTTTAGGGGCGGTGTGCTCGCTTATCTTGAAACAGCCGGATTTGGGGACGTCGGTATTTATTGCCGTGGTCACTTTATTGCTGATGTTTATCGCGGGAGCCCGCCCGCTTCATTTAGGCTTTTTGGTTTTTTGGGCATTGCCGATTGTTTATTTGTTGATTATCCGTGTTCCGTACCGTTTGGCGAGAATTCTTGCTTTTCTTGATCCCTGGCAGGACAGCCGGGGCATTGGTTTTCAACTTTCACAATCCCAGATTGCCTTAGGTTCTGGCGGAATTCTCGGCATCGGTTTGGGACATAGCATGCAAAAATTATTTTATTTACCGGCGGCGCATACAGACTTTATTCTTTCCATTATCGGCGAAGAGTTAGGCTTGGTGGGAACATCGGCCATGATTATTTTGTTCACTTTATTCATTTGGCAGGGAGCCCGGATTGCCAAGAGAACGGAAGACCCTTTTGGCTATTTCTTAGCAACGGGAATTGTGATGAGTATCGGCTTACAGGCGGTCATCAATATCGGGGTGAGCATCGGGGCCTTACCGACTAAGGGATTACCTTTACCGTTTGTCAGCTACGGCGGGACGGCTTTAATTTTTCATATGATGGCGGTGGGCCTTCTTTTGAACATTTCACGTCGGCAGGAAATATGAAAATTGTTATTGCGACCGGAGGCAGCGGAGGCCATATTTTTCCGGCATTAAGCACGGCTCAAGAACTTCGAAGCAATCATCATGATGTTTTTTTCTTAGGCGCCGGAGGGTTGATACTGGAAAAAATTAAACAGTATGGTTTTCCGGTACAGGTGCTGCCAGCCAAAGGATTTTCCTTGCGGCCAGGGACCGTATTTTTTGAATCCGTGTTCGCTATGGCGAAATCCGTGAAGCAGGCATTCCAGTTCTTAATGAAAATAAAGCCGGAAGCGGTTGTGGGATTTGGAGGTTATGGGGCCTTTGCGGTTATTTTTTCGGCTTTTATTCTCAGATATCCAACGCTTATTCATGAGCAAAATGTCATCCCCGGCCGGGCCAATAAGGTTTTGTCTAAGATTGTCAGTCGGATAACTGTTAGTTTTAAGGAAAGCAGAAAATATTTTGATTCCAACAAGACCATTCTCACAGGGTGTCCTTGCCATGACCGCAGTCCAGCTATCCTTAAGGAGGAAATTTTTTTGCGGTTCAAATTGAGTCCGTATAAGACGACGATTTTAGTTTTGGGCGGCAGTCAGGGCAGTTGCCGGATCAATGAGGCTTTCTTAAATGCGGCCCAGACTTTGAAAGGAGATTTTGATTTTCAAGTGATCCACATTACGGGGCAGAAAGATTATGCCTATTTAAAGAAAGGTTACCTGGAGACGGGCATACCGTGTTGTGTCTTTGATTTTTTGGATGACATCGAGCAGGCTTATAAAATCGCTGATGTGGCCGTCTCCCGTGCCGGCGCTCTTTCAATCTTTGAATTAGCGGCGTTTAAACTGCCAGCGGTTTTGATCCCGTATCCTTTTGCGGGGGGACATCAAAAAGAGAATGCCCGGGTTTTAGCGGAAGCCCAAATGGCCAGGATTATAGAAGAGGACGAATTGACCGCTGATAAATTAGGCCGGGAAATAACTTCTTTAATTCGTGAACAGAAAAAATCTCCCGATCGGAAGAATAAACACATGGATTTTTATTTTCCAGACGCAGCCAAAAGATTGACGCAGGAAATCCTGTCACTTGCCAAATGAAAAGAACAATCATTAGCTTTCTGTTCCTTTTTGGTTTTATTTTTGCCGCAGCCGGCTTAAGCGAGGAGAAATGGCAGGAGCACAGCAGCAGCCATTTCTTTATTTATTATAAAGAAGCCCCGCTTGACTTTATTAAGACGGTGGAAGAGAATGCCGAGGAATATTATAGCGAAATCACCAGCAATCTTGGCTTTACCCGCTATGACAGCTGGACCTGGGATAAGAGAGCCAAGATTTATATTTATGATGACTCTGAGGATTACATCCAGTCTTCCCAACAGGCGGATTGGTCGCATGGGGCCGCTTCTGTACAGGAGAAAATTATCCGAACTTTTCCGTCGGCCCATGGCTTTTTCGACTCGACCTTGCCGCATGAGCTGGGACATATCATTTTCCGGGAGTTTGTCGGCTTGTACGCGGATGTCCCCACCTGGTTTGATGAAGGTGTGGCGATGTATCAAGAAAAGGCGAAACGCTGGGGAACCAATAAAATTGTCAGGCAAGCCCTGGAAGCAGGCAAGTTTATCCCGTTAAATAAACTTTCGACTTTACGGCTAACCAATAGGACCGAAAGAGACACCGTGGATCTTTTTTACGCTGAGGCCGCGAGCATTGTTTATTTCCTCATGACGGAATTTGGATCATCCCGATTCGTCAGCTTTTGCCGGGAATTAAAAGAAGGAAATCCTTTCGAAGTCGCCTTGAAATCGGTGTATGTCCGCTTTGATAATATCGACAAATTAAATGAAACATGGATTCAATACCTCAAAAGATAAATAAACATTATCACTTTATTGGTATCGGCGGCATGGGGATGGCCGGCCTGGCTTTTTTGCTTATGTCCAAGGGTTACCGCGTCAGCGGATCAGACCTGAAAGAAACCCCGCTGACCGAGAAATTAAGGGCTCAGGGTGGCTGCGTCTTTATCGGACATGACGCCAGTCATGCCCGGGGCGCGGATTACATTGTTTACTCCTCAGCGATTACTGAGCACAATCCCGAGAGGGTTTATGCCGTCCAGAATAAAATTCCCGTGCTAAAAAGGGCGCAGCTGCTTTCCCAAATCATGGGAGATGATGTCAGTATCACCATTGCCGGGGCGCATGGCAAGACCACAACGAGTTCTATGGTCGGCCAGCTTTTATTGAAGGCGGGTCTTAAGCCCACCATCGCCATTGGCGGTATTGTCAACAGCGGCGCGTACAATGCCAGTTTAGGGGAGGGGAAATATTTCGTGGCCGAGGTTGATGAGAGCGACGGTTCTTTCCTTTACTTTTCCCCGTATTATTCGATTATTACTAATATCGACTTTGAGCATGTTGACTATTATCACAATTGGGAAAATATCTTGGATGCTTATAGAAGGTTTATCGAAAGAACGCATCCCCAGGGATATATTTTGGGCTGTGGTGAGGATAAAAGGTTGGTGAGATTATTGACCGAAAGCCGGCGCCCTTTTATGCGGTATGGCATTTCGAGGGAAAATAATATTCATGTTGAGAATATTATATTGGACGGCTATGCCTCGAGTTTTGATTGCGTTTATGAGGGAAAAACATTAGGGAGGATCTCTCTCCATGTTCCCGGCCGCCACAATATTCTAAACGCCTTGGCCGGCGCGGGTGTGGGATTAAAATTGGGGATTGACTTCGGTACGATCAGGACAGGTTTAGAAGAGTTCTCGGGTGTCCAGCGCCGGTTTCAGGTGAAGGTCAAAACCGATGATATTTCCGTGGTGGATGATTACGGTCATCATCCGACGGAAATCAAGGCAACTCTGGCGGCCGCGCGGGGTCTTAAGCCAAAAAGATTGGTCGTGGCTTTTCAGCCGCATCGTTATACCAGGACACAATTTTTGTTGGACGAATTTGTCGAGAGTTTATCATTGAGCGATTATTTGGTGATTACGGACATTTACGCCGCCAGTGAGAAAGCTATCCCGGGCGTTAGCGCATTGGCCTTGTATGAGAAGATAAAGGCGTCAAAAAATATTTCCGTTGTTTATCTTCCAAAAGAAGAAATCACCCGGCATCTTTTGGGAATAATGAAACCGGGAGATCTCATGTTGACGTTGGGGGCCGGGGATATCACGCGTATTTCTGATGAAGTAGCGCAGGGCATTAGAGATCGGCATTTTTAAACCAGACAAGAAAATTATGAATCCAGATATTTCCCGATTGGGGCATATTGGTGTTTTAATGGGCGGATGCTCTTCCGAGCGCGAGATATCCTTGCGCTCGGGGGAGGCGGTTTATACGGCGCTAAAAGAGCGCGGCTGTCAGGTGGCAAAAATCGATATTCCCACCGAAGATGAAAAAGCGATCATCCGCTTACTGAAAGAATCTCTGATTCAAGTCGCCTTCATTACCCTTCACGGACGTTTGGGAGAAGATGGCAGGATACAGGCTATTTTAGAGAAGGTGGGTCTTCCTTATACCGGTTCGGGTATTGAGGCTTCTCAGCGGGCCTTAAATAAAATCCTCACCCAAGATTTGCTAATGAAAAAGCAGATACCAGTTCCTAAATTCCAGGTCGTTCGTCAAAAAGATAATTTTAGCGGTGATTTATTGTTTGAGCAGTTTAACGACAGCCCTTTCGTCGTCAAACCTGCCAGCGAAGGGTCCAGCATTGGCATCACCATTGTCCGCGAGAGAAAGGAAACCCAGTCGGCTTTAGCTCTCGCCTTTCAATATGGAGAAGAGGTTTTAGTGGAACGTTTCATCGCCGGAAGAGAGTTAACGGTTGGTATCTTAGACCAAGAGGCATTGCCTGTGATTGAGATAAGGCCGAAAGAGGCATTTTTTGATTTTCATGCCAAATATCAGGCCGGGACAACGGAATATCTTATCCCGGCGCCTCTTTCTCAGGATATGGCCGCACGTATTCAGACGATTGCCGTCCAAGCCCATCGCGCCTTGGGTTGCCGTCATCTTTCCCGGGTCGATGTGATCTTAGATGAGCATCAGCAGCCCTTTGTCCTTGAGATCAATACCATCCCCGGATTTACCAAAACCAGTCTTCTGCCCAAGGCCGCGGCGGCCCGAGGCATCAGCTTTCCCGACCTCTGTTTTAAATTGACTCGATTGGCATATGAAACCAAAAAATAAAAAAAATAAATTCTCCGTCAGGATCATTAGCCGAATTATCATCTTTGTTTTTATTAGCTTTATTTCTTTTCTTGCTTTCCAGAAGACTGAAAAGTTTCTTAAGACATCAAAACTGTTCACGGTCAAAGAAGTTATGTATGATCCTTCCTTGGAATTCATTCGGGCTAAATTGGTGGCTGGTTTGGTGGGAAGAAATCTTTTCGCCATTGATGCCGGAAAAATCCACCGGCAGTTACAACTGCAGTATCCGCAAATCGCGAATTTGAGGGTAGTCAAGCGTTACCCCAATCAAATTTTGATTATCGCCAAGCAGCGTGTTCCGTATGCCCAAGTGAAGTTCGGCCAGGACACGGTCATCGTTGATAGAGAGGGCGTGGCCTTAACGATTTCTTCGGCCGTTGACAAATCTTTGCCGTTGATCGCGGGACTTAAGAATGTGAAGGTAAAAATCGCCATGGGCCGCGTGATTCAGGACAAGAATCTTTGGCTGGCTTTAAGACTCCTTAAGTTATTTCAGAAAATACCGTTGTTATCGAAATATAGGGTTGTTCAAATCGATATCAGCAATCCATCGCAGATTTATATCTTTCTGTTGGAAAATCTCAAAATTATCGTGGATAATGAAAACGTTGAACAGAAATTAAGGTCTTTGGGCCTCTTGTTATCCGAGGGGAAATTGGAGATCCATAAGATTCATTATATTGATTTAAGGTTTAAGGAGCCTGTTTTAGGGAAAAAATGATCGGAGAAAAATTATTTTGCGGTTTAGACATTGGTTCACAGCGGATCAAGGCGAGTTTAACGAAATTCAAAAGACCCGCCTCCTTTGAGGTCATGGCGGTCGTCGATATCCCAACACGCGGTTTGAAGAATGACTTCGTCACCGACTTGGGAGAATTGTCTGATAGTATCCAGTCTTGCTGCCGGGAGTTGATGAAGAAAACAGGGGTGCGTTTTAAAGACGTGAGGCTCGGTATCAGCGGGCATGCGGTCTACACGCGTTGCAGCCGGGCGGTGATTCCTTTATCAGACAGAGGCAGCAAAGTGATCGCCAGGAATCATATCGAAAAAGTTAAAAGGGATGCCTGCCTTTTGGGAATTAAGATGGAGGAAGAAATTCTGCACCATTTTCCGTTGCGTTACACCATTGACGATCACCATACGGTTGTCAATCCCTTAGGCTTACACGGCCATAAACTGGAGACACAATTACTTTTGATTATTTCAAAGGAAGATGTTTTAAATAATGTCGTGAAGGCCGTGAATCAAGCTGGTTTTGAAGCCGCGATGGTTTATTATTCAAGTTATGCGGCGGCTCAGGCGACTTTGGACAGAAAGCAGAAAAAAGAAGGCTGCATTTTTCTTGATGTGGGCGCGAGTATTACGAGCTTATCCATCTTCAAGGAAGGCCAGCTGCATCAATTGGAAATTATCCCGTCGGGTGGCAACGAGATCACTTTAAGAATTGCCGAGAGTTTGGGGCTCCCTTTCGATTTGGCTGAGGAAATCAAGAAATCCTACGCCGTGGCTTTAGCGGAGGACGCTATTAAAAGAGAAGAGATCTTAGTGAAAAAAGAATCGGCTTATGTCCCGATACGAAGAGAATTGATCTGTCAGGCGGTGGAGCCGAAGATTAGAGATTTGGTCCAGCGCGTCCAGGAAACTTTAATGAATTCTCCGATTTTTAAGGAAATTTCCAGTGAAATTATCATGGTTGGCGGCGGGGCGTTTTTACCTGGCCTGATTGAATTGATTGAACATACGATGAAGGTCCGTGTCAGAATGGGGAAATTATCAACGGCCTCGAGCAATTTAAATAATCCAGCCATTTATTCCGCGGCGGTAGGGCTAACGATGGCCAGCCCGGCAGCGCCGGGATCGGATATGCTGTCCGCAGACGACCAGCAAAAGGGATTAAAAGTCATTTCCCATCGGTTCAGGGAGCTGTACCACGAATATTTCTAATGAGTGTCTTATTACCCCGACAACTATTTCTAGTTCAAGATTGGGGGCGAAAGTACCTCTCGGCCGCCGGTCATTCTTTTCAACAGAAATTAATTGGATGGGTATTAGTCGTGCCCACCTTTGACCCGTGACAGATTGAAGTTGATATCTTTTAAAATCGATCGGATACGTACCAGCCCGTTAAAGACAAAAAGCATCCAGAAAGAATTTAAAATCAGCAGGACAACAATAAGATTAGAGTTGTGGGCTTGAACTAAGAGCAGCCGTTCGATGACATCTTTTTGAGAAACAAGTTCATTGATATCAATCATCTTGAGGATGTTGACAAAAGTCAGGAAAAAGATAAAGACGAGGAAGATTTGAAAGAAGAAGATGTAAAAATGTCCCATCATCCACTTGGCGATTTGATTGTCAAGGTACCGCACCTTCCCCATAAATGCTTCGAATGACATACTCTCCCTCCTCTTAAATAATTGCTTCTATTCTTCGAGTCTTATTCTACACAGCTGCGTCTATTAGACAACAGTAATTTAAAAAGATATTTTCATATTTTGTGAATGATGGTATAGTTGGGTGATTTTTCGCCCACCCCAACTTTTGCATGAGAGAATAGAAAGGAGTTGGAGTGGGTGCAGACCATTCAAAATAGAAAATAGTAGAAGTCTGCGCCCATAGCTCAACTGGATAGAGCATCAGCCTTCGGAGCTGAGGGTTGGGGGTTCGACTCCCTCTGGGCGCGCTTCGTTGGACGCTCAGCCAAACCACCAGCTGGCGTCAATGCCTCTTCGCTTATAGCGGAGGGGCATTTTTTGTTGGCGTTGGCCATCGGAGTACATGGCTTTTGGAGCGGTTCACCCACGAACACGATCACTTCGATATGGTCCTTGAAGACGATTATTTCTTTGATGAGGGACCGAAGAAGGTTTTTTAGGGCTTCAGGCTCAGTTTTGTCAATCTGCGATATGGCAAATAGGATGGTTGAGTGAACAAATTCCCCGGAATTTTTAGACATTACTGCCGCTTTTTCTCGCAATTCGAGCCGTGACATTTCCTGTTCGAATTTCAATATTTCTACTAAACCTACAGAGCCCCGTTCTTCAGAACGAGGGGATGAATCGCATCATACAAGGGGATTTCAAGGGGATGTCTCCCCTTGGAAAAATGCATCAACGAGACCATTATCATTGGCGCAAAAGCCCCACCCTTCAGGGTGGGGTGAGTTTACTTCCAGTTTATTTAATCTTTCTTTGTAGGTTTTTCTTTGGGGCACCGTATCGGAAAGGGCTAAATCTATAAGTTTGTTGGCTTGTTCCCGGGCATTCTTAAGTTTATCTTCTGTTTGTAAAATGTTTCGATGAATTTCTCTGAGTTGTTCTTTTGCTTGATCAATGGCATTCCCAAGCGGAGGGAGGTTTTTTTGTTGTTGGCAATCCAAATCATCAGTGATATAATTTGTAACAATTTGGACATCCCCTTCAAGGAAATCATATGGCAAAAAAAGAAGAAGTTTTGACCGCAGAAGAAGTTGCGGAGTATTTGAGGATTCATCCTTATACGCTTAGACGATTAGCCCGGGCAGGCAAACTCCCGGGCTTTAAAATTGGTGGCCAGTGGAGATTTCGCAAAGACAAGATTGATCAGTGGTCAACGGGAAAGAAATGAAATGAATAATTTTATTACAAATAACGACGCAAAAGATCTTAAGAATCGCCTGATTGAGCTCATCCAAAAGAGTGACGAACTAAAATTCTTGGTGGGTTTTTTCTATTTTTCAGGCATCCGGGAATTATACAAAGGGTTAAAAGAAAATCCCAATCAAAAAATTAAGGTTCTAGTGGGACTCAATGTCGATGCTACAAATTACGGCGTGCTTGAGCTTGCCGATCAAAATGATCAACAATCCGATGAGGAAAAGACCTACAAATTTTTTCAATCCGTTAAGAAGTCCTTAAATACTGAGCATTTTGACACAAAAGAGTTTTACGAACAGGTTAGATTCTTCATCCAGTTAATCCGGGACGATAAGTTAATAATTCGGAAGACCTATAATCCGAACCATGCCAAGCTCTATCTTTTTAAATTAGAGGAGGGACAGGTTGGCAGAAAGAATCTGTTTATTACCGGGAGTAGCAATTTAACCAGAGCCGGTCTCACAACCCAAGAAGAATTCAATGTAGAGATAAGTGATTTTGGTTTTGGGGATGCGGAAAATTATTTTGACGCTTTGTGGGATGAAGCGGTAAAGATCACGGAACACGAAGATGCTAAAAGAAAGCTCATTGATATCGTTGAAAGAGAAACTCTCATTAAGGAAATCACCCCTTTTGAGGCCTTTGTTCTGGTCCTCAAGACCTATCTCGATTCATTTGAAGAGCGGGAAGTCGGGCTATCTTTAATTAAAATACTGGAAGAGAACGGCTATACTCCTTATCAGTATCAGCTTGATGCTGTCAAACAAGCGCTGGCGATTATAGAAAATAACAACGGCGTGATCATCGCTGATGTCGTTGGTTTGGGCAAAACTATTATTGCGTGCGCCGTCGCAAGAGAAATGAAAAAACGAGGCATTGTTATCTGTCCACCCGGCCTTGTTGGTGATAGAAACAAAAATTCCGGCTGGAAGAAATACACAGAAGAATTCAAACTTCACGACTGGGAAGTTAGATCTCTCGGTGACTTGGAGAATATTTCCGAATTTGTCAATAAACACAAAGATATTGAAGTAGTGATCATTGATGAAGCGCACCGCTTTAGGAATCAGGATACCAAGGATTACGAAGATTTAAAGAATATCTGCCGTAACAAAATTGTCATTTTACTTACCGCCACTCCCTTTAATAACAGGCCAGGTGATATCCTTTCGCTATTAAAGCTCTTTATCACTCCGAAAAAATCATCCATTACACTCGAAAACAACCTGGTGGATAAATTCAAGGCTTTCAAAGGGACCTTTGACCGGCTTGGATTTATTAAAAAATACTGGAATTCACCGAATGCCGCCAAGAGAAAGAAGGCGGAAAGCTATTATCAGGTTTTTTTTGAAAGCCAAACCATTGACCTTGGGAAGGTGGCGCAAAGGTCTCATTACCTGGCCAAGCAAATAAGGGATGTGATTGAGCCGGTAACGATCCGCCGCAACCGGCTCGATCTTCAAAACAATCCTTTTTACAAAGATGAGGTCAAAAACTTATCAAAAGTCGCAGATCCCAAAGAGTGGTTTTTTGAATTGACCAAAGAACAATCCTTATTTTACGATCGAGTTATTGGGCAGTATTTTGGCGATCCTGATGATGGAGGCCAATTTAAGGGTGCGATTTATCGCCCTTTTGAATATGAGATTGAGAGAGAGGATATTGTTAATGAAAAACTTTCCGAAAAAGACAACCGCCAGTTCATACAACAGAGAAATTTGTATGACTTTATGCGCCGATTGCTTGTGAAGCGTTTTGAAAGCTCTTTCGGTTCTTTTGAGCAGAGCATAAAAAATTTTAAAAGAATTACCAAGCACGCTTTGGAATTTATCGAAAAAGCCGGCGAATACATTCTTGACCGGGCCCTTCTGGAAAAGATTTATGATCTTGATCTGGACGAAATTGAGAAATATTTGGCTGAGTATACCGAAAAGATCAATACCGGCGAATATCCCAAAAATCACAAAAGGTATAAAATCAGCAGCTTTAAATATAATGACGAATTTATTAGCCATATAAAATCTGACTTAAAGTTGTTTGACGAGATATCTGCTCAGTTAGCCGCTTTGGATTTGGTAAAGAATGATCCCAAGACCGACTGCCTCTTGGAAAACATAAAAAGCGCAATTAAGCAAAAGCCCCCGAAAGGCGAACCGAAAAGGAAAATTGTAATATTTTCCGAGTATCTGGATACGGTTAAATATCTGGAACCCATACTAAGAAAGCATATCGGTGAGAGAATCCTTGTTGTTGCGGGCGATCTATCAACTCATAAAATATCACAAATAAACAAAAATTTTGACGCTTCCTATCCCGGGCAGGATGATGATTTTGACATTTTGCTTGCCTCGGATAAGATTTCTGAAGGTTTTAACATAAACCGCGCCGGGCTTGTTATCAACTACGATATCCCTTGGAATCCAGTAAGGGTTATTCAGCGGGTGGGGCGTATCAACCGTATCAGCAAAAAAGTCTTTGGCGAGCTTTACATCGTTAATTTTTTTCCTACGGAGAAGGGCGCGGAGCTGGTGAAGTCGCGCGAGATTGCCAGCAATAAGATGTTTTTGATCCACAGCACACTCGGGGAAGATGCCAAGATTTTTGATATTGATGAAGAGCCGACCCCATCGGGACTTTTCAACAGGATTCAGCAGAATCCAGACACGCAGGAAGAAGAAAGTTTTTATACCAAAGCTCTAAAAGAATTCTTAAAAATCAAAAAGGATGCTCCTGAGCTTATCGCGTCTTTAAAAAACTATCCGCCTCGTATAAAAGTAGCCAAGCAATACAGCGAAAATGAGCTTTTGGTATTCCTAAAAAAAGGCAGACTGTATATTCATTGCCTTCGATATGAAAGCGCAAAGGAATCCGATGTTTACCAAGCTACCTTTGAAGAAGTGTTTGATAAGATTGTCTGCGCTCAAGGGGAAAAGACTTTGGCTTTAAGTGGTAATTTCTGGGAAGCCTATGAGAGCGTGAAGCGATTTAAGGAGTCTCGTGTCATAGCTCCTAGCGAACAAAGCCTTGAGCAAAAAGCCTTGAACAATCTTGCGGCATTTATTAACCGGGTTCAATCCGAAGACATAATGCCGCATAAGGACTTTTTGCGGACGTTAAGAGAAGATATTTTGGACTATGGTACTCTTTCCGATTTTACTCTGCGTCGGATTGCCAATCTTGAGAGCGAGGATGAAGCAAAGCAAAGGCGGGCACTAGCGGAAATAATTGCCTTTAAAAAGGAACTGGGGGAAGATTATCTGCAGAGAGAAAAGGCAAGACAAAAGGATTTATCCAAAGAAATAATCATTGCTATCGAAAATCAAAAACCATGAGCCGAGAAATCTTGCAGGATATTATCAGCGATTTTTCACCGGACAAATTTACCAAATTTTTCCGCGAGAAAGACCGATCTTTTGTGCCAAGGCGCGAAGAGTTGCGACATTATGAAGACAGTGATTTTAAAAATGGTTTAAAACTTGGCGAAATTCCTTTTTCGACAAGCGAGAAGCTTCTTGCCTGCGCCTTTCAAGCTAATCATTCGCTTTCAGAACGAAGCGGTAAAAAGGCGCAGTATGAAAAAGGCAAGAGAATTCTAAAAGACACTCAATCAGATGCTGGTATTTTTATCTTTTATGACCGGCAGAGTAATTTTCGTTTTTCTCTCATTTATCCTCAGTATATCGGTCGTAAGAAACAATGGAGTAATTTCCGCAGGTTTACTTATTTTGCCTCAGCCGACCTGGCTAATAAGACTTTTATTAAACAGATTGGCGAGGGGGATTTTAGCACGTTGGACAAGGTCAAAGATTCGTTTTCTTTGGCTAAGGTCACGAACGATTTTTATAATGAGTTTAAAGGGCATTTCGAGAAGCTGTGCCATGCCGTTAAAGCAAACCATGGCCAAGCGGATGTGGATGCAGTCAGGGATTTTGCCCTTCTATTTGTTATCCGCGTAATTTTTATTGGGTTTATTCAGAAGCGCGGCTGGATTGGTAATGATGAAAAGTTCCTTCCTAATTTTCTGAATGAGTATTCCAAGAAAGGCTTTGGTCGTGAAAAGTTTTACGATCAATGGCTTGAGCCGCTCTTTTTCGAAGCATTAAATTCACCTCCCGGCACCAAAGTGGCCTACGGTATCAATGAATTCCCGGAGCATATAGAGAAAGCCCTGCAGATGGCACCCTATTTAAACGGTGGTCTTTTCGAGCGTCGGGATCTGGATGGTAAGGGCTGGTTTATTACCGATAATGCCGTGAAAGATTTCTTTGACTTCCTGTTCGCTTATAATTTTACTATTGAAGAGAACACACTCTATGACGAAGAGTTGGAGCTGAATCCGGAGTTTTTAGGGATTATCTTTGAGCGTCTAGTCAACAAGGAGAACGGTGCTATTTATACGCCGCGCACGGAAGTGGATTTCATGTGTCGAATGGCGTTAGTGAAATGGCTCGAGAAAAACAACACAACTAAGATCACATTAAAGGACCTTTATGAATTGATTTTTCTGGAAGGCGGCCCGGAGGCAACCGAAAGTCAGCAGCGGCGGGGTGATTTTACCACCGAACAGAAAAAAGAATTAATTGATCTTATTTCGAGCGTAACGGTTTGTGATCCAGCCGTGGGATCGGGCGCATTCCTGGTCGGCATGATGCACGTCTTGGATGATGTTGAACAAGAATTGAGAAGCCGTGTAAGGGATCCTGATTATAAGCTGGATGTCTTCCAACGCAAACAACGCATTGTTAGTCGGTCGCTCTATGGCGTTGAAGTTAAAGGATGGGCCGTATGGATTACGCAATTACGGCTTTGGATCACCTTGTTTATTGATGCACCTGACAGTATGCGGGCGTCTTTTCAGCCAATCCTTCCCAGCCTTGATTTTAAAGTGCGGCAGGGGGATTCGCTGGTTCAGCGTATAGGCAAAAAGATATTTCCGGTGACAGGTCATGCGAATATCCCGGCGGCCACGAAGGCCAAAGTGACGCGCTTGAAGGAGTTAAAGGCGGATTTCTTTCAGAATAAATGTAAGAGCAGTTTGGAAGTGCGGCAGACGGAATACCGTGTTTTTAAGGACATTCTTCTGGCAGAGATAGAAGAAAAAAAGAAAATTTTGCGGGGGTTGGGAGACAAGCCGAATGAGCAAATGGATTTATTTGGCGGAGATAAAGAAGAGCGTCAGCAGAAACTTGAGCTTTTCAAGGAGAGGATTGAAGGGCTTAAGACTGAGATCGATGAGCTTCAGGAAGAGATGCAAGCCTTGCGCGAAGAACGCCCACTCGTTTGGAACATTGAGTTTGCGGAAATCTTTTTTGACAAAGGCGGCTTCGATATCATTATTGGCAACCCACCATATGTTCGCCAGGAAGCGATCACTGATCCGCTTGGCAAGATCAAGATTGCCAAAGAATACAAGGATGCTTTGGCTGAAATGGTCTCAGTCGATTTCTCTCGGGAGTTCAAGAAAGAAAAGTTGAACGCCCAATCCGATCTGTACACCTATTTCTATATCCGTTCTCTTCGCCTGTTAAACGAAAAGGGTGTTCATGTATTCATTTGTTCCAATTCCTGGCTGGATGTTGGTTACGGTGTCTGGATTCAAAAATTCCTACTGAATTACTCCCCGGTGCATTTCATCTTTGATAATCATTCCAAGCGCAGTTTCGCGGCCGCGGATGTAAATACGATTATCAGTGTTATTGGCGCACCAGCCAAAAGGGTTGATAAAGAACATATGATCAAGTTCGTAGCTTTCAAGTTTCCTTTTGAGGAAGTTGTATTCACGGAAAATCTGCTGGAGATTGAACGTGCCCGTGTGGTCGAGGCGAATGAAAAATTTAGGGTGTATCCGATTATGAATGAGGAGCTTTTCAAAAGCGGCCTCGAAATTGATGAAGATGCGTCTGAGTTCTCGGCAAATGGAAAGTATATCGGTGACAAGTGGGGCGGGAAATTCCTTCGTGCGCCTGATGTTTTTTTTACGATTCTTGGAAAAGGAAAAGGCAGTTTTGTTAAATTAGACAATTTGGCAGAAATTCTCCCAGGATGTTATTCGGGGATTAATGATTTTTTTTATCTAGATGATGTCAGAGTACAACAAAATAGAATTGAGAAGCCGTATTTAAAGGAATTAGTGAGGAGTTCGGATAGCGTTGTGCAATTGAAATTACTTACAAAAATGACTAATTATGTATTAGTTGTTTCATCTGTTTCTACATCAGAGATCAAGAAATTAGGGCATAATAATGTGTTGCTTTATATTAAATGGGGCGAGGGGCAGATTACCAGAAAGAGGCAAAAAACATCAGCCGGCATTCCTTGGCCCAAGGTAGAAAGCGTGAAGAATCGAAGATTTTGGTATTCAATTCCAGAGAATAATCTATTACCAACGAAGCTTTTTATGCAGTATGTATCGAATGATCGATTTTACTGTCCATATTCTGAGCAACCACTTATTAGTGATCGATGTTTTCATAGACTTTTTCCTAAAGGCGAAGTGAGTTACAAGGTGCTCGCAGCAGTGCTTAATTCAACCCTTCAAATGTTTTTCGTTATGCTTTTAGGCCGTTCAAATCTTGGTCAAGGAGCATTAAAATTTGAGGCTTCTGATGCAAAAAATGTATTGGTTCTAGATGTAAGGAAAATTGAATCAAAAGTTATTATGGGATTGACTTCTGCATTAGATATTCTTGGGAAAAGAATTGCCATGTCAATTTTTGAGGAATGCGGAATTGATAAGAAAAAAGAGATTCGCGATCAATCACCGTGCCCGCTGCCGGATCGAAAGAAGCTCGACGATATTATTTTCGATGCCATCGGCCTCACCGCCGCAGAGCGCAAAGAAGTTTATTGGTCAGTCTGCGAACTTGTAAAAAACCGTCTCGATAAGGCGGGAAGTGTATAGTTGATATGGACTTAAGTACGCGAGAATCGTTGGCAGAAATGATTTGCGGGGACGATACTAATCGTTTCCCATCGTATCGTTCCGGGTCTGAATTGACAAGATTTTTTCAGCGCGTCGGCTTCTCTAATATTGTCCATGATGGTGCAACTCGCAAATGGTGGACGCTAGAGGTTTTGAAACAGCTATCTGAAAATAATTTGCATGCGGTTATTCGGCGTCTTGCCGATCCTCGAGAATACGGGGGCGATAAGGATGCGATAAAAAAAGCGATAGGGAGTCTCAATAAAATTTTAAGTGTGGAAGGCTTTCAGGTTGAGTTGAAGGGAATTTCTCCAAAGCTAAAAAAAACTTCGGAGATGAATTTTGATTTAGATAGCTCTCAGAAAGAGTTTAAGCCTTTGCCTCCACCTGATTTTCTCGCTCTTAAAATTGATTCTAAACTTGGCCAAATCTTAGCGAACCGATGGCAAGAAGTTCAGAGATGTGTAGATGGTGAATCCTATTTAGCCGCCACGATTTTAATGGGGTCATTGTTAGAAGGGATTTTACTTTCTGTTGTGTGCCAATATCCGAAAGAGGCAAATTTATCTCCGGTCGCGCCCAAAGATTCAAAAAGCGGGCAGATTTTAAAATTTCATGAATGGACATTAGCCCAGATGATTGATGTTGCCCATGATTTGCGGTGGATTGATTTGGATGTCAAAAAGTTTTCCCATTCGTTACGTGAGTTTCGTAATTTTATCCACCCTCACCAACAGATGTTGCAGGATTCGTATCCAGACAAGGATACATCCACGATTAGTTGGTATGTAGTTCAGGCGGCGATTACTGATTTGGTGCGGCAGTTAAAGGTGTGATGAAAACTCAAATGAACGATCAGATCACTAAAAATACACGATTGATATTTTTTGTCTTTGTGCTTTTGATTCTAGTAATCATCCATCGATGGCTCACTGGTAACTGGTATCCAGCTGATACAAACACGTCCTTTGTTTTTCTAAACCTCATTCTTATGGTGGTTCTTGGTTCGTTGATCGTAGAACCGAATTTCACAAAACCTTCCGATGCTTTAGTAAATTCTTTAGCTGTTCTAATAACGCTCGCGTCTGTAAGGGATCGGACAAGCTATATTCTGTGGGGTGCAAACTCTTGTTACGCCTTGTTTGTATTCGTTTTTAGTTTATTTTCAATTATTCTTGGTCAGAAAGAAGAAAGTGAGTCGTCTTTAAGAAACAAAGCCGCGAGGTTTTTTTATACCTTTGCGGTATTTTTTGGGAAGTCGAATCTCATCTTTTCGGTAACATTCTTACTTTCAGTCTTTTCTTTCTTTATTACACAACAAAAAGATTTTATAGTGTTGATTTGCTTCTGGGCATTTTTGATTGTGGCGAAGCCTATCGGATTACTGTCTTTGATCCAAATCGGTGGATTAAGAGCAAAGCAGTCGGATACTGCACAGATCGGAGAGATTATTAGCGTAACCTTGCCGGGGTCATTTCGATTTCAGCCGTTCAGCGATATCGCTTTAAATCAGGGCGATTGGTTGGTTCTTAAAAGAGGAAGCATTTATCTTGCCGTCGTTACGGAAAATTACGCTTTGAACCAAGATAAGATTGCACAGGCGACAATTATAAGATCGTTGTCAGTAAAAGAGCAGGGAAACTTAACGAGGGACGGCATATATAAAATTCATTCTGAAGAATTGCGAAAGATGATTGGGGACGAGGCGTTTATCGAGAAGACCGGGCGATTTATAGGCATTGTCATCGAAAATTCTACCATAGGCGAGATCATTTTTAAGGTTATTTCGAAGGTTCCAATTGAAGAGGGATATATTTTGGAAGCGCACATTAATGGGCAGAGTGTTTTATATCAAATTGTTAATGCCAAGACCGGGGTCGAACAACTGTCGATCGATCTTAGGTCTGGTTTGATAGCGGGGACAGCCCAACAGGTGGGTATATGGAATAATGAAAAGGTTCGTTTCGATAAGTACGGATGGGTGCCGCCTGTTCATACGCCGCTTTATTTGATTGATAAATCGTACAAACCCGAGTATGGATTAAAGCCCAGTGAAATCATTTTAGGATATATTCCCAATACAAATTTTCCGATTATCGCGAATGTGGACACGCTTATCACGCATCATACGGCTATTCTAGGCATAACAGGTAGCGGAAAGACGGAAATGGCTTTTACGATTATCCAGAAGATGGTCGATTTGAAGGCCAAGATTTTTTGCGTTGACTTTACGGGAGATTATTTGGAAGAGTTTGCGAGATTTAATCCTCAAAAGCTGGCGATATCTCCAGAGCTTGCAAAGAATTTGAACGAGAAACTATTGGCTGTCGAGACCGGTCAGTTTGGAGCCGGGAAGGAAATCGGCGAGCTGGAGAAGTTCAAATCGGTATTACTTCCTGAAATTAAGAAGATGGTTGAAGAGTTTATTAAGTCTGACAAGAACCTTGCGATATTCGAATTGTCCGATATAGTGAACACCTCAGCGACAATTGCGATTACGGAATTTTACCTTAGCCAGATATTCGCTTATGCCAGGCAACATCGGGACCGCAATCAGAAATTCTGTATCGTCTTAGAAGAGGCTCATACGGTTATCCCTGAGTCTCAAACAATGGGCGTTCAGGATAAATATTCCAAGGCTACAATTAGCAAAATCAGTCAGATCGCATTGCAAGGAAGAAAGTATGACGTCGGATTGATGGTGATTGCCCAGAGAACGGCAAATGTAACAAAGACAGTCTTGAATCAATGTAACTCTGTTATCGTTTTCAATTCGTACGATAAAACAGGGTTTGATTTTTTGGAAAATTATGTTGGCTCAGCAATGATATCGGCCATTCCCAACCTTAAATGGCTACAGGGTATGGTTGTCGGCCGTG
>Ga0247727_10006641_pt1 | contig 22606 bp, 23 predicted proteins | sample WisWelCaveWW1625_FD_202498 | JGI IMG/M metagenome (GOLD analysis project Ga0247727, IMG submission 202498) | Biofilm microbial communities from Wishing Well Cave, Virginia, United States - WW16-25 | ecosystem: Environmental > Aquatic > Deep subsurface > Groundwater > Cave microbial mat | place...
TTGTGCTCATGGTTAGAAGTTCCCGCCTTTTCATGTGTCCCCCCGTTGTTGTCGGAGAGCGCACAATATGAAAAAGCGGACATTTCTATTAAACGCAAAGCGGACATTTTAAAAAAATTGCGACAGTTTTGGGTATACCCTTGACAGGTGAAGGCATTTCTGTTAAGTAGGACTGTGAAACAATTGTCCACCCCCCTCTGGAGGTTTGCGATGCATCGCCTCTGGCGCCAATGGCGGAAAGAGTTCGGCCGCCGCCTTACGATCATGGTGATTCCCCACGGGATCGCCAGTCCCCGCCAACTGTCCTTTTCAGTTCCCTTCCTTGCTTTTATTTTCGCTTTTTGGACGGGCATTACGGGTTGGGCGGGTTATTTGGCTTCGCAACGATTTGATTACTGGCGGGCAAAAGCCGAGGCCCATTTCCTGAAACTAAAGGTTGACTACTTCAGCGGCCAATTGACCCGTTCCCGGGCGATGCTCGACGAAGTCAAACAACTGGAGGGGGAACTTCGCTCCCTGGTCGGCCTGGGCAGCCGGGACGCGATCATTCAGGCCGAGAACACGCCGCAACCACTTGAAAGCGGCTCCGGCCAAGGGACCGGCGGTCCCACCCTTCGCGACACCCAGGCCCTCCAGACAATGCTGGAGGGAGAACCCCGAAACATAAGTTTTGAGGAAATATCCCGGGAAATCCGGGACCTTCGAAGCGAGGCGGAGCTCCGGCTCGCCAGCGTCCAGTCCCTCAGCCAGCGGATCTCCGAGGAACGCCGCCTTTTTCGCTCCACGCCCAACATTTGGCCGGCGAACGGCTACCTGACCTCCCATTTCGGGTCACGGCTTTCCCCCACCCACGGTTTTGAGGAATCCCACAAGGGCATGGACATCGCCGGCCCTGCGGGCTGTCCGGTGCGGGCCACGGCGGACGGCACGGTTCGTCTGGCCGGGTGGGCGGGCGGCTACGGCAACGTGGTGGTGCTCGACCACGGGTTCGGTTATTCCACCCGCTACGGGCACAACCGGCAGCTCCTGGTCAACAACGGCGAGCGGGTCCGCCGCGGCCAGATCATCGCCCTCATGGGCGAAACGGGCAACGCCACGGGACCCCACTGCCATTACGAAGTGTGGTATAATGGCCGCGCCGTGAATCCCGGAAAGTTTCTCAAGCGCTACAGTTCCTGACTCCCTCCCATGTTCGGTAAAAAAGACATCGACCCCGCCAAAATGGAGACCGTCATCGGTCCAGACGCCCGTTTCCAAGGAAACGTCCGGTCCAAGGGGTACGTCCGCGTGGACGGAACGGTGGAGGGCGGCGTTTCCGCCGAAGGGGTCATCGTCGGCGAAAAAGCGGTGATCACCGGGGACGTGACCGCCAAGATCGTTTTCATCGGGGGCAAGGTGACGGGGAACGTCACTGCGGCCTCCTCCCTCGAAATCCAGCCCCGGGGCCAGGTGCGCGGAGACATCCGCACCACCCAATTGTCCATCGCCGACGGCGCTCTCTTTGAAGGCCACTGCGTCATGACCGCGGAAAAAGTCGCGGCCTTCGACGTGGACGCTCTCCTCGAAAAAGCCGCGGCTTCTTAACTTCCCCCTCCCATGAAGTGGATCCATAAGCGAAAGAAGCATATCTATTTACTGATCGTCGGCGTTTTCATCCTGGGGACCTTCGCGGGGTTTGGGAACTATTTCCTGGACAGTTCGCCCCTGGACGCCGCGCTCACGATCGGCGGTCGAAAAATTTCCGCCAAGCGGTTCCAGGCGATCACCCAACGCGTGCTGGAAAACCGCCGGACCAGCTCCCCGGAGCCCCTCACGGACGCGGAGCGCAACCACCTGAAGCAGCAGGTCGTCCAGACCCTGGTCCAGGAGTCGGTCTTTCTGGACGAGGCGGACCGCTACGGCGTGATCGTGACCGACGCCGAATTGGCCCAGATGATCCAGTCGGTGCCCCAATTCCAGACCGAAGGCCGGTTCGATGCGCTCCGCTACCAGCAGGCGCTGGCCAAAATGCGGGTGTCGATCCGGGATTTTGAGGACGACCAGCGCCGGCAGGTCCGAATCCAAAAAGCCCAATTCGTCATGGCCTCCGGCGTCAAAATATCGCCCCTGGAATTCGACCACCGCTTCCGCGAGGCCCTCGCCCGGGCCAAATCCGAGGAGCGCAAATCGCTTTTGGAAAATCCCAACGGATTCCGGGATCAGTTGCGCCAGCACGAGATCCAAGCCACGCTTCAGGAATGGTACGCCGTCGTGAGCACTCAGATGAAGGTGCGCGTTCAGGCGGACAAGCTGGAGGGGTAAGTTATTTCCGGATCGGAATGAAGCCCGCCCGCCGGGCTTTGGCCAGAAGCGCTCTCAATTCCCGCAGCGGCAGTCCCACCACGTTGTCAAAATCCCCCCGGTAACGCTCCACGAAAGGATTTCCCCGCGCCTGGGCGGCGTAGGCCCCGGCCTTGTCCAAATGCCCCGGTGCCAGGCGAAGGAGGTCCTGGGGGGACAACCGCCTCATTTTAACCTCGGTCCTCTCCGCCGCGCTCCACTCCCGCCCTCCCGGCAGAGCCACCAGCGTTAACCCCGTGTACACCCGGTGCCACCGGCCGGCCAGTTCTTTTAACATGCGACGGGCGTGACCGGCGGAGCGCGGTTTTCCATAAATCCTTCCCCTCAAAACCACGACAGTGTCCGCGCCGAGCACAAGCCCCCGGCGAAGGCGTCCGGCCACCGCCCGGGCTTTTTTCCGGGCGAGACGACGGACATAATCGCTGGGTCGCTCCCCCCCGAGGAGCCCCGGTTCCGCCGCCCCGCTGGCCCGCACCGTCACCCGCCAAGGCAGGCACGCCATCAAACGCCGCCGCTGCGGCGACGCCGAAGCCAAGATAAGGGGAACGGGGGAAAGGGGGTTTCTCCGCACGTGTCTTACGAGCCCCCTGAAGCCACCGACAAATAACAAGGGTCCGGCTGGGATTCCGCGCCGGGTCGTCGGAGGCCGGCCCGCCTCGGCCAGCGGGCCCAGTGTAGTGTCTCACAAATCCCTTTGCCATTGGCCGGGCGATTTTGTGGGGCGACAAGGAGCGACGAGGGGTCGCGCCTGCCGGTGGCAGGCGTTTGCGACGGGCCGAATAGGCCCTGGCCCCGAAGGGGATACCGGGAGTATGTGACCGAGGAGCGACGCCGCCCCTCGGCGCCAGAGGCGCCTCGGTCCCGCCCGGTTACAACCGGGCGTGCCCAACGTGTGCCAAAGGGCACACGGCACCCGCGCAAAAGCGCCCGGCCCTTCCTTAATGGATCGCCTCGCTCAAGCGAGGCGAATTCGATGGAAGGGAGGCCCGCCTCCGGCCGGCTTCTTCGTTGCTCGTCGGTTACGATGGCCCGCATCGCGCCCTCCTCGCGCCTCGAATCCGGCTCGGACTCGGGCCTCCAATGGTAAAGCGATTTGTGAGACACTACACTTGACTCCGCCGAGCGAGGGTCCTCTGGACCCGAGCGACCCGGACGGAATTTCAGCCGGACCCTTCAGAGCGATAGCGAGAGACCTCCGCACAGGGGGGACACGAAAAAATCAGCGGGATATTCGTCGAGCGGGCGCGGGCCGCACAGATTGGGCCGCCCAGGAGAGATACTCTCGGTCTCCCCCGATGACCGGCAAGGCGATGATTTCCGGAACTTCGTAGGAATGAAGGGCCTTGACGCGTCGCACCAGGGCGGGAACGCGGGCCCGCGTGGTTTTGGCCATGAGGAGGCTTTCCGACGCGCGCTCCACCCGGCCCTTCCACCGATAGACTGACCGAAACCCCGGAAGCCGGCTGACGCACGCGGCCAGGCCTTCGCTCACGAGGCGCTCCGCCAGCCGCCGAGCCTCCCCCGCGGTCGGAGCAGTGATGAAGACGACGACGAGGTTCAACGGGCGCGGGGCGCGAGGTGTTTCAATCGTCCGGCCCGGTGCAACCGCACGAAGGCGTCCACGCAGGCCGGGTCGAAGAACTTGCCGGCGCCGGTTTCCAGTTCCTTGAGGGCGACGTCCGGAGGGAACGTTTTGCCGCCGCCGAATCCCGTGGTGAGGGCGTCAAAGGCCTCGACCACGGCCAGGATCCGCGACCCGTAGGGAATCCCGGCGCCGGACAACCGGTCGGGCCGGCCCTGGCCGTCCCAACGTTCGTGCGTGTGGCGCACGACGCACGCGGCCTCGGCCAGCGCGGGAAGGGGCCCCAGGACCTCGGCGCTCAAACAGGGGACATCGTTCAGCGCCTCCCGCTCCGTGGACGACAGGGCGACCCAGCCGATGCCGAAAAGGAGGGCCCCCCATTCCGTGTCCCTCAGTTCCTTTTCTTTCAAGCCCAGCGCGGCCCCCAGGAGCAAGGCCAATTGCCGAAGCCGGTCGTGCCGGCCTCCTCCTCCGGCGTCATGGGTTTCGATGAAATCCGCCACGAGGCCCAACGCGCTTCGGTGCGTTTCCAGGAGGCGCCGGTGTTCCAAAGTCTTGTCGATGGCCGCCGCGCCCAGCAGGGCCAACCCCTCCAACCCGGTCGCGTCCGCCTCGGTGAAGACGCCGCCCTCCTTCTTGTTGAGGACTTCGAGAACCCCGAGGAGCCGGCCGTCGACGGTCAGGGGGGCGGCCACCAGGGTCCGGGTCAATGTCCCGGGCGACTCGTCAATGGTCTTGGAGAAGCGGTTGTCTTTGGCGGCGTCGTCCACGCGGACCGTCTCTTGGGATTGGGCCGCCGCGCCGGCCGCGCCTTCGCCCTTCTTGAACGCCAGCGCGAGCCCTTTTCCAGCCGGCGACGTGGACGCCGCCAACGCCAGGCGCTCAACGCCGGGGTCCCAAAGAAAAACCTGCGCCGCCTGCCCGTCCAGAAGCCGCGCCGACAGCTCCAGGAAGCTCTTCAGGGCTTTCTCCAGGGACAGGGTGAAAGCGAAGGGCTCCACGGATTTCAAGAGCCGGACCATCCGCTGCGGGGGCGTGGCGGCCTCGGCCAGAGGTTTCAATCTCTCGTTTTCCTCCGTGAGGTCCCGGAGGATCTGCGCGTTTTTATCCTGGACCTGAAGCGCCGACGCGAGGAGCTTTCGCGTTTCCTCGGCCTGGGCCTGCGCGTCCCGGGTGGACCGCCGCGCGTCTTGAAGATCCCCGGCGATTTGGGCCCCGGGCGGGGCCGCGGATTTGGCCGCGTCCCTCACCGGCTCGGGTTTTTCCGAAACGGCCTTTCCGGCCTGCGCCCGCTGGCGATGGATATCCACCACGAGGGCAATTTGGCCGGCGAGGCCCAGCGCCAGCTCCATGTCGGCGGAGGAAAAAACACCCTTGGGCTGTTTGTTGAAAAGCTCCAACACGCCGATGGGCCCCTCCTCGAGCGCCAGCGGAACGGCCAGGAGATTCCGGATTTCGTATTGGGCGGCGTCCGCGGCGTCCGTGCGGAATACGGCGCTCTTGGACACATCGGGAAGGCTCACCGGTTCGCACGCCTGGTAAACTTGACCCACGATGCCCTCGTTCAGTTTGACAGGCACTGCCTGCAACGCCTTTCGCCGCTCCACGGACTCCCCCGCCGAAAAGGAGGCCCAATGGGCGGCCGCCAATTCGAACATCCCGGTGCCGGGATTGGCCAGGAAAAGGGCCCCCGCGTCGGCCCCCACCCAGTCCATCACCTTCCCGAGAATTTCCAACAGAATGGAGTCGACCTTCGCCGAAGAACGGGCGTACCAAAGGATCTGCTGGAGGGAGACCACCCGGCGCTCCAGCGCCTTGACCGAGTCAAAATAGATGTCGCGGGCGCCGCTGGCCACTAACGGGAGCTCCTTCCGGTGACACAGCGCGACAGGAGCGGACAGCCAGCGCACCGGGGGACGGCGCGGCAGTGGGCTTTGGCGTGGGCGACAAGGAGAGCGTGAGTTTCGCGGTACAGCGGGACGCGCCGAGGGAGAGCCGCGTGAAAAAAGGCCTGAATCATAGCGTAGTCATTGTAGCCAAAAAGGCGCAATCGGTGTGCCACCCGCCGGGTGTAGGCGTCCACCACGAAGAGGGCTCGCCCCCCCGCGTAGAGCAAAATCGAATCCGCGGTCTCGGGTCCGATGCCGTGGAGAGAGAGGAGTTCAACTCTCGCGGCCTCCAACGGCCTGGCGAGCGGCCCGTCCAGGCGTCCCCCGTGATTGTCGTGAAGGTGGCGGGCGAAGGACCGCAGACGGCGGGTCTTTTGGCGGAAATACCCCGATGGACGGAGCCACCGCTCCAAGCTCTTCGGAGAACTTCGAAGGAGGCCGCGCACCGAGAGGGCCTTGGCCCGGCGAAGATTGTCCAGGGCCCTTTCCGCGTTGGTCCAGGCGGTGTTCTGGGTGAGGATCGCGCCGACGGCCATCTCGAACTGTTGCGTCCGGGAAAGGGAGCCCCGGGTCCAACGGCCGCTGTACACGGCGCCACCCCCTCCCGGGGGGGCCACGGGCCACCATCCTTGCGGGCCGTAACGGCGAAGCAGGCGGCGGTAGACCCAGGCTGCGGAGGGAGGTTTCTTCAGGATCTTTTTTTAGGGGGAAGGGAACGGGCGTACCGGACGGCCAGCGCCGCGTAGCGCCGGCCGTTTTCCAAAATTTCACGACCCTCGGCTTCGGTCAGCGCGCGCGTCATCCGGGCCGGAGCGCCGAGAGCCAGACGGCCCGCGAGGACGCACGCCCCGGGCGGCACCAGCGCGCCCGCGCCGACCATGGCGCCCGCCTCGACCACGGCCCGGCCCAGGACGATGGACCCCATGCCGATCAGGGCGTCGTCCTCCACCCGGCAGGAATGGAGGATGGCCGCGTGGCCGACGGTGACGCCCTTTCCCAAAACCGTTGGGAGGCCGTGGTCCGTATGGAGGACCGCGTTGTCCTGGATGTTGGTGGCCTCGCCCACAACGATTTCCTCAATATCCCCCCGGAGGACCGCGCCCGGCCACACCGAAGCCCGCGGGCCGATCCGCACGCGGCCGATCACGAGGGCCGCGGCGTCCACGTAGGCGGTCGGGTGAATTTTCGGACGGTCCCGGCCCAGGGCGCGGATCATGGGAAAATCACTCCTTCCCCAGGGTGCGCAAGAGCACGGCCTTTTGAACGTGCAGCCGGTTCTCCGCCTGGTCGAACACGACCGAACGCGGCCCCTCGAGCGCCGCGGCGGTGATCTCCTCCCCCCGGTGGGCCGGAAGACAGTGCATGACCACGGCCCGGCGCGCGGCGTGGGCCAGGAGCGCGTCGTTGACCTGGTACGGGCGGAAGATCGTCCGCCGTTTTTCGGCCTCGGCCTCCTGGCCCATGGAGGTCCACACGTCGGTGTACACCATGTCGGCCCCGCGGACGGCCTCCGCCGGGTCCCGGACAATCTCGATCGTCCCACCCGAAGCCCGGGCCAGCTCCCGGGCGCGGGACGCCGCGGCGGGCGCCGGCGCGTAGCCCTCCGGCGTCGCCGCGATGAAGCGGAGGCCCAGGATCCCCGCGGCCAGCATCCAGGAGTGCGTCATGTTGTTGCCGTCGCCCACGTAGGCGATGCGCAAGGTCCGGAGGTCGGCGGTTTTCTTAAGCCGGAACGCCTCCAGCGCGGTCATTAAATCGGCCAGCACCTGGCAGGGGTGCTCCTTTTCCGTCAACCCGTTGATGACCGGGACGTCCGCGTGGCGCGCCAGCTCCTCCACGTCCGCGTGGCGATGGGCACGCATCATCAGCCCGGCGAGATAACGGGAGAGGGTGCGGGCGGTGTCGGCCATGGACTCGCCCCGGCGGATTTGGAGGTTTTGGGCGTCCAGGGTCAGCGCGTGGCCGCCCAGCTCGTACATCGCCACCGCGAAGGAGACGGAGGTGCGCGTGGAGGGCTTTTCAAAAATCATCCCGAGGGTTTTCCCGGCCAGTCGGCGTTCCGGGCGGCGGGATTTTTTAAGCCGCCGCGCCTCCGTCAGAAGCGCGTCCATTTCGGGGGCCGTCAGGTCGGCCATGGAAAGCAAGTCACGATGCTTTAAAGACATGGAAAATCCTTCCTTTAATTACATGGCCAGAAAAATCATTCCCGCTAAAGCCCGCTCGGGGCTCCGCCCCGAACCCGGCCAGGCGCTCCGCCCTGGACCCGGGTTACTTCTTACCCATCCCCACTTTTTGTGCCTGCTGGAACAGTTTGCCTTCGTGCTTGATCTCCGGGGCGATGATGATTTCCGTTAATTGGAACTCTTTAATGGTCGTGGCGCCCACGGCGCCCATACAAGTACGAATCGCGCCGACGATGTTTTGGGTGCCGTCGTCCAGGGAGGCGGGGCCGAACAAGATCTGTTTGAGCGTGCCGACGGTGCCCACCTTGACGCGGGTCCCTCGGGGCAAATTGTGGTGGGGAGTGGCCATGCCCCAGTGGAAGCCGCGGCCGGGGGCCTCCTCGGCCCGGGCGAAGACGGAGCCCACCATGACGGCGTCGGCGCCGGAGGCGAAGGCCTTGCAGACGTCGCCGCCGGTGGACATGCCGCCGTCGGTGATGATGGAGACGTAGCGGTTGGTTTTCTTGAAATAGAAGTCCCGGGCGGCGGCGCAGTCCACGGTGGCGGTCACCTGGGGGACGCCCAGGCCCAGCACGCCGCGGCTGGTGCAGGCGGCGCCGGGGCCCACGCCCACCAGGAGGGCGGCGGCGCCGGTCTCCATCAGCTCCAGGGCGGCGCTGTAGGTGACGACGTTGCCGATGATCACGGGGATCTTGATCTTGTCGCAGAGCTTCATCATGTCGACGACGGGGCCCTTGGCGGACTTGAAGCGCGCGGTGGTGACGGTGCCCTGGACGATGAAGATGTCCGCGCCGGCGTCGGCGGCGATGCGGCCCACGCGCTCGGCGTTTTGGGGGATGGAGGACACGGCGCAGACGGCGCCGCCCTTTTTGATTTCCTTCACCCGCTGGGCGACCAGCTTGTCCTTCACGGGTTCGCGCGAATAAATTTCCTGGACCAGTTTCGTGGCTTCCTCGGGAGTGGCCTCGGCGATCTTTTTAAACAGCGGGTCGGGCTTCTCGAACCGGGTCTGGACGCCGTCCAGGTTCAAAACCCCCAGGCCGCCCAGCCGCCCCATGGCGATGGCGAAATTCACGTCCACGACCCCGTCCATGGCGCTGGCCAGGATCGGGACCTGGAGCTTGACGGGGCCCAGGCGGGTGGACACGTCCGCGTCCTCGGGGTTGACCGTGACCGTCCCGGGCACCAGCGCCACCTCGTCGAAACCATAGGCCCGGCGGGCCTCCCGATCGCGTCCGATAAAGAATGCCATGGATGTGCTCCTCCTAAATTATTTGAAACTCCAAAAAATCCTACCTCACCACCAACACGGAACACTGGCCGCCGAAACCGTCGCTTTCAAACATCGTCGCGGCGGCGTCGGCGGTCCATTGGGCGTTGTTGACAAAAAATTTGTAGCGGTAGCGCCCGGGCTTGAGCGGCAGGGTGAGCTCCCAGGAGCCGTCCTCCTGGCGCACCAGGCCATGGGCGCGGCTGCTCCAATTGTTGAAATCCCCCACCACGGACACCTGCGCGGGGCGGGCCCCTTCCTCCTTGTAGTGGAAGCGCACCGGCCGGAACAGGCAGACCTTGTTGCCCCCGAACTCCTTGGCGCGGTAGAGGAGCTCGTCCGCCGCCGCGATCAGGTCCTCGCGGGCGCCGGCGTCCACGTTGAACTGGGCGAGGCCGACGCTGATGGTGACGCCGACGGCGCTGCAGTTCTCCTCCACCTGCCGGCGGATCTTCTCGGCGATGGGCTCGGCCTCGGCCTTGGTGGCCTTGGGCAGGACCAGCGCCAGCTCGTCCCCGCCGTAGCGGGCCACCATGTCCGAGGCCCGCACGCAGGCCCGGACGATGTGGGCGATTTCCTGGAGCAGGAGGTCCCCGGCCTGGTGGCCGTGCTCGTCGTTGAAGGGCTTGAAGTTGTCCAGATCGGCCATCAGCACCGACACGGGGGCCTTGACCCGCGACGCCGCCTCCAGCACGCGGCTCAAGTGGTCCAGGAAATAGCGGCGGTTGGTGAGCCCCGTCAGGGCGTCGGTCCGGGCCTGGCGGACGGTCCGGCGGAAGTCGTTGGAGTTCACGATCCGCGGCGCGATCAGAAGCTTCCGCACGTTCAACAAATAGTCGAAGGCCGCCACGCGGATGCCCACGTTCCGCCCCTGCATCTGGCTGATCAGGAACTTGTGGTCCAGGATCTCCTTCCAGAGGGGTACGGCCTGGCTTTCCGGGATCCGCACGGAGGTGAGGTAGGCGAGGATGTCGCTGAAGAACTGGTCCTTCTTCTCCTCCCGCAACTGCTCGATCAACTGGCGCGTGAGGTCCGTGGGCGTGACGTCGCCCCCCAGGGCGTCCACCACCCGGTGGCCGCGGTCCTCCAGGTCGGCGATTTCCGCCGGGACCGCGAGGTTCTTGTCGTCGGTGTCGAGGGGGTTCACAGGCGGGGAAGTGTGATGGCCGTCTGCTTCTGGTATTTGCCCTTGCGGTCGGCGTAGGACACTTCGCACACCTCGTCCGATTCGAAAAAGAGCACCTGCGCGATCCCCTCGTTGGCGTACACGCGGGCGGGGAGCGGCGTGGTGTTGGAAATCTCCAGCGTCACGAAACCCTCCCATTCGGGCTCGAAGGGCGTTACATTCACGATTAACCCGCAGCGCGCATACGTGCTTTTTCCCAAGCAAACGGTGATGACGTTTCTAGGAATTCGGAAGTACTCCACCGTCCGGGCCAGGGCGAAGGAGTTGGGCGGGATGACGATGAAGGTGTCGGTGACGACGTCGACGAAGGACTTGGGGTCGAAATTCTTCGGGTCCACCACGGAACTGTGAACATTGGTGAAGATCTTGAAGTGGGTGCCCACGCGGATGTCGTAGCCGTAGCTCGACAGGCCGTAGGAGATGACGCCGTCCCGCTTCTGCGCCTCCACGAAGGGTTCGATGATTCTGTGCTGAAGCGCCATGCGGCGGATCCAGCGGTCGGATTTGACGGCCATGAAATGTCCCTTTCGGAAAAAAGAAATGGCCCGGAGGGTCTCCCGTTCGGAAACCCCCGCGAGCGGCCCCTGCGGGGCCTCCCTCCCAACGGGGAGGGCGTGTCAACGATGCTTTAGTTTATCGTCCGCGCGCGTAGCGCCTATCCAAACAACCGCTTTCGAGGCGAAACGTTGGATTTTGAGGCCGGGGTGCGGCAAAAATTTCCGAGCATACTTGAAGGAGTATGTAAGGAAATTTTTGCTAGCCCCGGGCCAAAAGCCAACGTTGCAGTCCCGGAACGGGTTGTTTGGATAGGCACTTAGGAGCACTCGGAGTGGCCGCAGTCGAAGCAGGTGACGCCGGTGCAGCCGCTCTGCTGGGCGACGTTCGAGGAAAAACAGTCCGGGCAGTAGAGCGCGGAGGAACGGTTCCACAGTTCCAGGCCGCCCTTCTGCTCGCCGGCGTCCGTCGGCATGGTCTCCATTTTGCCGTGCTTCTGCAAGTGGGTACGGAGCGCGATGGCGATGGCGTGGGGGATGGAATCCACACGTTGGGCGCCGAACCCAAAGGGCCGGTCGCCCTTGACGGAGTTGAGGTGCTTCAAGATACGCTTGGGATCCCCGCCCGTTTCCAGGTATTTCGAGATCATGATGCCCACCACGCTCGTGAGGCCGGAGATGTCGGTCCCCAGGGGCGACAGGCTGGTGAAGAGCCGGTAGGGCCCCTCGTCGTCGTAGTCGATGTGGACGTGGAGCCCGCCGTGGCCGGTGCGGATCTCGTAGTATTCCGACGACATGCCGCGGCTGGCGTCCCGGGCCTTGGTCTTTTCCGCGCCCCCGCCGGCCAGGTTCAGGACCTGCTGGCTCTTGGAGCCGTCGCGGTAGATGGTGATGCCCTTGCAGTTCATCTTGTAGGCCAGCCAGTAGGACTCTTTCACGTCGCCCCGGGTGGCCGTGTGGGACATGTTGATGGTCTTGGACACGGCGTTGTCCGTGTGGGTCTGGAACGCCGCCTGGATGAGGACGTGGAAGGGCACGGCCACGTCGTGGGAGGAGGCGAAGAGCTTTTGGATGCGCTCCGGGATTTCCTTCACCCCGCGGGCGGACTTGTGGTTGGTTTCGACCTTCTTCCAAAGTTCAACCTCGGACAGGCCGAAATGGGCGTGGCGCCGGGCGACCTCACGGAAGAGCGGGTTGACCTCGTGGAAGACATCGGATTCGGCCGGCTTTTCGCCGGCCTTCAGCGCGGCCAGGGCCTTGGCGTTGTAGCGGGTGTAGGCGATGGCGAAGAAGGGCTCGATGCCCGCGCCCTGGAGGCCCGCCGCCAGGCCGATGGTACCCGTGGGGGCGATAGTCGTCCGCGCGCAGTGGCGCGGCAGGCGGTCCTCGCCGCGGAAAAACTTGCTTTCGGGGTCGAAGATCGACCCTTTCCAGTTGGGGAAAGCGCCGCGCTCCTCGGCCAGGGACTCGGAGGCCTCGAGGGCCTTGCCGTTGATGAAGGCCATGGTTTCCTTGGCCATGTCCAGGGCCTGGTCGGTGTCGTAAGGCAGCCCCATTTTGACCAGCGCTTCCGCCCAGCCCATGACGCCCAGGCCGATCCGCCGATTGCCCTTGGAAAGCTCCTCGATCGGCGGCAGGGGGTAATTGTTGACGTCGATGACATCGTCCAAAAATCGCGTGGCCAGGGCCACGGTGTCGCCCAGGCGGTCCCAATTCATTTTGCCCTGGGTGATTTCGCCCTCGACGAAATTGGACAGGTTGATGGAGCCCAGGTTGCAGGGCTCGTTGGGGAGCAAGGGCTGTTCGCCGCAGGGGTTGGTGCTTTCGATCTGCCCCAGGTGGGGCGTGGGGTTCGACGCCGAATTGTTGATGCGGTCGATGAAGATGATCCCCGGGTCGCCGGACTTCCAGGCGCTGTCGACCATCTGGTCGAAGACGTCCCGGGCGTTCAATTTTTTTCCGATGGGCTCCATGGTGCGGGGGTGCAAAAGGTCATACTCCTCGTTTTTCTCCACGGCGGTCATGAACTTTTCGTCCACGGTGACGGAGACGTTGAAGTTCTCCATGACCCCGGGCTTTTCCTTCATGTGGATGAAATTCTCGATTTCCGGGTGCCAGTAGGGGAGGATGCCCATGTTGGCGCCGCGGCGGGTGCCGCCCTGCTTGACCACGTCGGTCATCTTGTCGAAGATCTGCATGAAGCTGATGGCGCCCGAGGCCGTGCCCTTGGTGGATTTCACGGCGTCGCCCGAGGGGCGGAGGCGCTGGAAGGAAAAGCCCGTGCCGCCGCCGGACTTGTGGATGAGGGCCTGGGCCTTGACCGCGTCGGCGATGCCCTCCATGGAGTCCGGCACGGGGAGGACGTAGCAGGCGGAGAGCTGCTGCAGATCCCGGCCCGCGTTCATGAGCGTGGGCGAGTTGGGCAAGAAGTCGAAGTTCGCCAGCATGGCGTAGAACTTGTCCCGCCACTCCTCCGCCAGTTCTCGGGCCTCGGGAATTTCCGTGGCCGCCTTGCGGAGGTTGCCCAGAAAGGTGAAAAAGTTGGCGTCCCGTTCGCTGGTTGTGACCAGCCCGTGGTGCAGGAGCACCATCCGGCTCTTTTGTCCCCGCCGGGTGGGGGCGTCCACGGCCTTGCGCTTGACCCCGTCCCACAGGCGCCAGCCGTCGGCTTCGGAGGCGTGAAGGAGCTCCGCCAACGCGACGTTGGCCGCCACACGTTCCAGCCAGACTTCCGCGGAGGGGTCGTTCTTCAGGTACTTGTCCTGAATGACCTTGCGCTGGTTTTCCGTCAGCCGCACCGGAGGCCGGGTGGAGGTTTTTTCTTTGGGACGGGGTTTCAAGTCGACGGGATTCATGGATTCTCCTTCAAGATTCATTAAAAAGACAAAACGGTCAGGATTCGGCTGCCGCGAGGGAACGCGCCGGTTTGTCCAACCCGGCCGCCGCCCCCCCGGCGTGCGGCGCGCGCAGGACCATCTGGGCGCGCCGCAGGCGAACGCGCTTTAACTTTTGAAGCTCCTTCATAAAGGTTTCCAAATCCCCGAACTGCCGGTAAACGGAGGCGAAGCGCACGTAGGCGACGGGGTCCAGTTCCCCGAGCTTTTTCAAGATGCGCTCGCCGATGACCGGGCTGGGGACCTCCAGAACGAAGTCTTGAAGTCCGTATTCCACCTCGGCCACGAGCTTTTCGATGGCGGAGGGCGAGATGGGGCGCTTCTGGCAGGCGCGGGTGATGCCCTCGCGCATCTTTTCTCGGCTGAAGGGCTCCCGCCGGTTGTCGCGCTTGACCACCATGAGGGGCGTGGACTCCACGCGCTCGTAGGTGGTGAAGCGTTTGCCGCAGTGGAGGCACACACGGCGGCGCCGCACGACCGCCGCCGACTCCAACGGGCGGCTGTCGATCACGCGGTCTTCAGGATGGTCACAAGAGGGGCATCTCATACAACAGGTGGGGTCATTCCTCCCTCGATTATACCACATCTTGACGGAGCGACGGGAACGCGGAAGCTCTGGTCTAGTGGCCGAGCCTGATATTACTCCACCACATGTGGTGTGTCAAGAAGATTGATTTTCGACGGAAAACGAGGGCGGCGTCGGCGGAAAAATAGCCGATGTAAAATTTTTTTACCGGAATTTTCCGACGGAAACAGCGTCGGTAAAAAGCGAAAAACGGGGGGCGGAAAAACCGCTTCCGCAGGGAAATTCCCCGGATTTTTATTTAATCTTTCATCTCCCAGACCAGGATTTCGGCGCCCGTTTTGGGATCGGCGGTCACCCGCCGGGCCCCCGCGACGGTCAACCGCGCGGCGTCGCCCTGGCTCAGGCGACCGGCGCCATCGAGTTCCGCCGCCCCTTTGGCCACAAAGAGATGCCCGACGGGCGCGTCCGGCAAGGTCACGGCGGCGCCGGCCTTGATCCGCACGGCCCAAAGCGTCGCGCCCTTTTGGCGGATCGAGATCGCGCCCGCATGATTTTTGCCGCCTCAACATGCAGCAGGCGGCGCGGGTGTCGGATTTCACCGGTTTCATGCACATCGGCGAACTCGCCGAGTTCGACAAGACCGACAAGATCTTCACCAACCCCTCCAACAAACTGACGGAAGACTACATCACCGGACGATTCGGTTGACGTCCGGCCTTTCCCCGCAAGCGGGCAAAGTGATAAAGTCGGGGCTCGAGTTTCTCCCAACACACCGCCACGTTCCCAGGAGTCATGATGAAGAAATTGCCGCTGGCCGCCGTCCTTTTTTCCGTTCCGCTTTTATTGCCCGCCGCCCAGAGTGTCACCATCAAGGGCTCCGACACCATGGTGATCCTGAACCAGCGCTGGGCCGAGAACTACATGGCCTCCCGCAAGGACGCCGTCATCCAGGTGACGGGGGGCGGCTCCGGGACGGGAATCTCGGCGCTCCTGTCCGGGTCCACGGACATCTGCGCCTCCTCCCGGCCCATGAGCGAGAAGGAAAAGGCGGCCCTCCAGGCGAAAACCGGCGTCCCCCCCGTGGAAATCCCCGTGGCCAAGGACGGCGTGGCGATCTTTTTGAACACCCAAAACCCCGTGAAGGAACTCACCCTCGCCCAGATCAAGGACATCTACACGGGCAAAATCACCGACTGGAAGGACGTGGGCGGGACGGCCGGGCGGATCATCCTCTATTCCCGGGAAAACAATTCCGGCACCTATGTCTTCTTCAAGGAACACGTGCTGAACAAACAGGATTTCAGCCCCATGGCCTCAAACCTCCCCGGGACCGCCGGGGTGGCCAACGCCGTGTCCAAGGACCCCAAGGGCATCGGCTACGGGGGGGCGGCCTACGCCAAGGGCATTAAATACTGCGCCGTGCAGGCGGACGACAAGAGCCCGGCCTACCTGCCCGACGAAAAACATATCCTGGCCGGGACCTACGCCGCCAGCCGGGACCTCTATTTTTACCTTCGCGGCCCCGCCCAGGGCGAGGTCAAATCCTTCATCGATTGGGTCCTCAGCCGGGCCGGCCAATCGGTGGTTGTCTCCGTGGGCTACTTCCCCTTGAAAAAAGCCGCCTCGAAAATAAAGTGAACCGGTCCTGGTCCGAGCGGATCATTGAGGGGGTCATCCGGCTGAGCGCCGGTTTGGCCATCGCCAGTCTCATCCTGATTTTCATTTTCATCGGTAAGGAAGCCGTCCCCCTCTTCACTTCGGCCGAGGCCCGGGCCGAGGCCGGGATGTCGAAGCTGTTTCTCGGAAACAGGGAATCCCCCGACGGCAAAAGGGTCCAGGTGTGGCAGCCCGTGTCCGAGGTGCCGAAGTATTCCCTGTGGCCGCTGATCGTGGGGACCCTCAAGGCCACCCTGGTCGCCCTCCTCTTCGCCTTCCCCCTGGCCATCGCTGCGGCCATCTTCACCTCGGAGTTCGCGCCCCCCGGCCTGAGGGAGGTGGTCAAACCGGTGATCGAGCTCCTGGCGGGGATCCCCTCGGTCGTCCTGGGGTTTTTCGCCCTCATCGTGACCGCGACGTACTTCCAGGACCTGTTCCATCTGGACTACCGGCTGAACACCTGGAACGCGGGCTTCGCCCTGGGGCTCGCCGTGATCCCCATCGTTTACACCGTGGCCGAGGACGCCCTCACCGCCGTGCCGCAATCCTTCCGCGCGGGTTCCATCGCCCTGGGCGCCACGCCCTGGCAGACGGCCCGACGGGTGGTCTTCCCCGCGGCTTTCCCCGGCATCTTCGCCGCCGGCATCCTCGGTTTCGGCCGGGCCATCGGCGAGACCATGATCGTCCTGATGGCCTCGGGCAACGCCGCCATCTTGTCCTGGAACCCCGGGTACTCCTTCCGGAGCCTTTCGGCCACGGTGGCGGCGGAATTGGGCGAGGTGGTCAACGGAAGCCCGCATTACCACGTGCTCTTTTTCATCGGCGTTTTGCTCTTCGCCTTCACTTTTCTATTGAACCTGGCCGGTCAACTCTGGGTCGGCCGCCTGCGCCGGAAACTCACGGGGGCCCGGTCGTGAAGAGACGCTGGATCAACTTCGTCAGCCGCTTTTTCACCATCGCCACCGGGCTGGCGTGCCTGGCGGTGACGGTGATGGTGGCGTTGATCCTGGGGAACGTGGTCCGCCACGGCTTCGGCCACCTCTCCTGGAAATTTTTGTCCACCGCCCCCTCCGCGGGAATGACCGAAGGCGGGATTTTCCCCGCCATTTTCGGCACGGCCTTCCTCGTCATCCTGATGACCCTGGCCGTGGTCCCCCTGGGGGTGTGCACGGCGATCTACCTGCAGGAATACGCCCCGGCCCGGTCCCGCTGGGTCCCCCTGGTGCGCATGGCCATCCAAAACCTGGCGGGGGTGCCGGCCATCGTCTTCGGCCTTTTCGGCCTGGGGTTTTTCATCCAATTCCTGGGGAAGGGAATCGACCGGTTCTTTTTCGGCGGCGACCTCGTCTTCGGCCAGCCGGCGATTTTGTGGGCGGCCCTGACCCTGGCGCTTCTGACGCTCCCGACCGTCGTCGTCGCCACGGAGGAGGCCCTGCGCGTGGTTCCGCGGGCCCACCGGGAGGTGGCCTATTCCCTGGGGGCCACCCGTTGGCGGATGGTTCGGCATGTCCTGTTGCCCCAGGCCGTGAGCGGCATTTTGACCGGAACGATATTGGCCGTCAGCCGCGGGGCCGGGGAAGTGGCGCCGATCCTGTTCACCGGCGCGGCCTACTACCTGCCTTACCTCCCGAAACGCTTGAACCAGCAGTTCATGGAGCTGGGCTACCACGTCTACGTGATGGCCACCCAGTCACCCGACGTGGACGCCACCATGCCGATACTCTACGCCACGGTGTTCGTCCTGCTGGCCCTGACCTTCACCCTGAACTTCGCGGCCATCCTGATCCGGTCCAAAATCCGGCGGAGGATGAAGCGGTGATGGCCGCCGCTAGGGGCCATCTCGGTTTGTCGGACGAGACTACAGCGGCGCCGCCGAAGGAGAAGATGGCCGTCCGACACCTCACGGTCAAGGCGGGGAAAACGCCCATTTTAAACGACGTCTCCCTTTCGCTCCTGGAAAACGAGATCCTGGCGGTCATCGGGCCCTCGGGAAGCGGCAAGACGTCTTTCCTCCGCTGCCTCAACCGGCTGACGGACCTGGACGGACTGTCGGTGGAGGGCGAGGCGCTCCTGGACGGCCATAACATCTTCGCCTCCGAAGCCGACGTCACGCTGTTGCGCCGCCGGGTGAGCGTGGTTTTCGCCACCCCGACGCCGCTTCCCATGAGCGTCGCGGACAACCTGAAGCTCGGCCTCCGTTTCAAGGCGGAGGTCGGCCATCCGGAAGGACGGATGGAGAAAAGTCTGCGGGCGGCCTTTCTGTGGGACGAAGTGAAGGACCGGCTGGGCTCCTCCGCCCTCGACCTTTCCGGCGGTCAGCAACAACGGCTGTGCCTGGCCCGCAGTTTGATGCTCGAGCCGGAAGTGCTGCTGTTGGACGAACCCTGCTCGGGCCTCGATCCCATTTCCACCGCGAAAATCGAGGAGGCCCTCCAGGGGCTTAAAAAAACCATGGCCATCGTGCTCGTCACCAACAACGTCAAGCAGGCGTCGCGCACCTCGGACCGGACGGCTTTTTTATTGATGGGGGACTTGATCGAAGTGGACGACACGGGCCGGCTTTTCACGAGCCCGCGGGAAGAGAGGACGGCGGATTATGTCTCCGGGCGCTTCGGTTGAGGAACGGCATGCCGAAGTGAAGACGGCCCCTTCGCAGGAAGCTGCGGCGCCGGCGGCCGTTCTGGAGGCCCGGGACCTGAACCTGTTTTACGGTTCGTTCCAGGCCCTGAAAAACGTGGCGGTGGCCATCCCCCCCCGCACGATCACGGCCTTCATCGGCCCTTCCGGCTGCGGGAAATCCACCATCCTCCGCACCTTCAACCGGATGAACGATCTGATCCCGGGCGTGAAAATCACGGGGCAGGTCCTCCTCTACGGCCGGGACATCTACGCCCCGAAGACGGACCTGGCCACGCTCCGCAAACGCGTGGGCATGGTGTTCCAACGGCCTAACCCGTTCCCCATTTCAGCATTCGAAAACGTGGCCTACGGCCCCCGGGTCCACCACACCGCCCGGGGCTCCGACCTGGCCGGGATCGTGGAAAAGTCCCTCCGGGCCACCGCCCTCTGGGAGGACCTGAAGGACAAACTCGACCTTCCGGCCCTGGCCCTCTCGCCGGAGCAACAGCAGCGCCTGTGCATCTCGCGGCTCCTGGCCGTGGAGCCGGAGATTTTATTGATGGACGAACCCTGCTCCGCCCTGGACCCCATCGCCACGGCGCGAATTGAGGAAATGATCCAGGAACTCCGGAAAACCTATTCCATCGTCATTGTCACGCACAACATGCAGCAGGCGGCGCGGGTGTCCAGCGTGACGGCCTATTTTTTGTTGGGAGAAATGGTGGAGTTCGGACCCACGGGGCAGATCTTCACCTCGCCCCGGGACCCGCGAACGGAACAATACATCACCGGGCGGTTCGGCTAGGGCCGTCCCAAGGAGAAAATTCTGTGGAACGACATTTTGACGAAGAACTGAACACCCTCAAGGAACGCCTCCTCCGCATGGGCGCCATCGCGGAGGAGATGATCCAGAAGGCCATCAAGGCTCTCCGCGAGCGGAACGAGAAGGTCACCCAGGAGGTCTTCGAGTCGGAGAAGATTGTCAACCAGATGCACGTGGAGATCGATGACCGGTGCTTGAAGCTCATCGCCCTTCACCAGCCCATGGCGGCGGATTTACGCCTGATCACCGCCGCCATGAAGATCAATTCCGACCTGGAACGCATCGCCGACCAGGCCGTGAACGCCTGCCAGACCTGCTTCTACCATCTCTTCAAGGAAACGCCGGTGCCCCAGATCAGCATGATCACCCAAATGGCCGAGATCAGCCAGAAAATGCTGCGGGACAGCCTGGACGCCTTCTCCCGCCGGGACGTGGACCTGGCGGAAAAAGTGCTGGACCAGGACGAGGAGGAGGACCGGCTGAAAGCCCAGGCCCTGACGAGCTTGATTGAACTCCTGAAGAAAGACCCGAGCCGTTCAGCTCAATACGTGGATTTGATCCTCCTGTCCCGCAACATGGAGCGCATCGGCGACCACGCCACCAACGTGGCCGAGGACGTGATCTTCATGGTCCAGGGCAAGGACATCCGCCACCACCTGGACACGGCCCCCCAATAGCCCGCCGCAGCACGGACGGTCCCCGGAATACGCCGGTTTGTCGACGGTACCCGAGCCGGGCGGAACGCCGCACCCCTGTTGCACGTCGAAAAACGGCTATAATGGCTTTGTCCATAACGATCCGATGAGTGACTAACCCCCCCCATGGCCATCCCCCACGCTTTCACTCCCAAAATGGAGGCCGATGGCTTCCGCCTCGGCGTTGTTCTCCCCCAGGTCGCGAAGCTTTCGTCCTATGCCCGCTCCAGCGCGGGCCGGAGTCTCATTCAGATGTTCAACACGTCGATCCCCTTCGGGTTGATGTGGTACGCGGCCTACCGAAGCCTCCCTCTTTCCTACGGGCTCACTTTGCTGTGGGCGGTCGCCGCCGCTTTCTTCCTGATCCGCCTGTTCATCTTCCAGCACGACGCCGGCCACGGGTCCTTTTTCAGCTCCAAAGCGGCCAACGATTTCCTGGGGTTCTGCATCGGCGTGTTGACCCTCTCGCCCTACGATTACTGGCGGAAGACCCACGCCATCCACCACGCCACCTCGGGCAACCTGGACAAGCGGGGCTTCGGGGACATCGACACCCTCACCGTCCGGGAATACCGCAGTCTGCCCCCGCTGGGCCGCCTGAAATACCGGGCCTACCGCCACCCCGCGACCATGTTCCTCCTGGGCCCTTTTTTCCAGTTCGTGATCAAGCACCGGTTTCCCTACAACGTCCCCTTTTCCTGGAAGCGGGAATGGCGGAGCGTGCATTTCACCAATCTGGGGATTGCGGCCGTCCTGCTCCTGGCCGGGGCGACCATCGGTCTGAAAAATTTCCTGCTGGTTCAACTGCCCATCACCATCCTCTCCTGTTCGGCGGGGGCCTGGCTTTTTTATATCCAGCACCAGTACGAAGACACCTATTGGGCCCGGGACAACGAATGGGACTATTTCGACGCCTCGATCAAGGGGAGCTCCTACTACGCGCTTCCTAAAATCCTCCAATGGTTCACGGGAAACATTGGCCTCCACCACATCCACCACTACAACAGCCGCATCCCCAACTATCGCCTCCAGGCCTGTTACGACGAAAACCCAGAATTTCAGAAGGTGACCCGGCTCACCCTGTGGAGCAGTTTGAAATGCATCCGCCTCGCCCTCTGGGACGAGGATTCAAAGAAGCTTGTGGGTTTTCACCAGCTGAATCCCGCCGCCTAGTGTAGTGTCTCACAAATCGCTTTACCATTGGAGGCCCGAGTCCGAGCCGGATTCGAGGCGCGAGGAGGGCGCGATGCGGGCCATCGTAACCGACGAGCAACGAAGAAGCCGGCCGGAGGCGGGCCTCCCTTCCATCGAATTCGCCTCGCTTGAGCGAGGCGATCCATTAAGGAAGGGCCGGGCGCTTTTGCGCGGCGAGCGGCGTCGCTCCTCGGTCACATACTCCCGGTATCCCCTTCGGGGCCGGGGCCTATTCGGCCCGTCACAAACGCCTGCCACCGGCAGGCGCGACCCCTCGTCGCTCCTTGTCGCCCCACAAAATCGCCCGGCCAATTGTTAAGGGATTTGTGAGACACTACACTAGGCATAAAATCGTCGGAGGTGCTGGAGTCGTTCTTCAGGGACATCGCACCGCCGCGTCTCGAGTCTTCGAGTGTCCTGCGGAAGGCCATCGCCCGAGGGGTGACGGAAGGAACCTTCGCGTACACGAGTGGAACGCAGCCGGCGCTGAGCCCGGACGGGAAGTTCCAGGTTGGCCGGGACAAGGTGGTCGTCGGGAGACCTTTGGCCGAGGACGAGGTGGATTTCGAATCCGGCTTCATCATGGTGTCGGCGGCCGTTCCCGATGCTGCGGCCGTACCCGCTCCTGGACCTACGCCGGGCGGACCTGCGATCCCAACTCCCGCGCCGGGCACTCCAATGCAGCCGGGAGCTCCCGGCGCAGTCCCTCTTCTAACGCCTGGTCCCGGACGCCAGAATGCTGTGCGCCTCAAGTTCAAGGCGACGCGAGACCAGATCTTCAAGGCCTTTCCGGCCATCGCCAACCTGGCAGACAAGTCCGATCAGGGCAAAGTTACCGTCAAGGTCGAGGGGATGTCCTCCGCCGGCTTTGATCCCTCGTGGCTTCGGAACGCGGTCGAAGAGCCTCTGGACGAGGCAAACATCGATCGGTTGGGCGATCCGGGGCCCCAAGGAGATGAACCCGATGAAAGGGGAGGGTAGACCGTCAGGCTTCGGGCCGGAGAGCTCTCTGGATCTCGCGCAAGATGGTAGCTTCGCTGCGCTTTTTTGTGACCATTTGCCGCAAAATTCAATGCCGAGCGGCGAAGCCGCGAGGCAATATCTTCCGAAATCGGCGAATGTGATAACAAATGGCGGGGTACTTGAAACCCCTAAAACTGTTGTCTCTTTCGTCTTCCCCAACATTGGACATAATTATTGGCAAAATTTCCAGATCACCGGACAATATTACCTCCGACGCTCGAAACTGTCGCCG
>Ga0247727_10006642_pt1 | contig 22606 bp, 13 predicted proteins | sample WisWelCaveWW1625_FD_202498 | JGI IMG/M metagenome (GOLD analysis project Ga0247727, IMG submission 202498) | Biofilm microbial communities from Wishing Well Cave, Virginia, United States - WW16-25 | ecosystem: Environmental > Aquatic > Deep subsurface > Groundwater > Cave microbial mat | place...
GAGGAGTTGAGAAACTCGGTCGCCTCCATCGCCTTGGACCACGTGTAGGCGAGCTGCAAGGTGTAGCCCTTCGAGAAGCGCCGCTCGACGCGCGTTTGCAGCGAGTGGTACCAGGAGTAGCCGATCGGCTCCTGCGCCTCCACGTTGCCGAAGTGCGGATAAGCCCTCAATAGGTTCCCGCGCGAGATGTTCTGCGTGTATTGCGGGTTCAGCCCGAAGAAGGGGTTGGGGAAAGAGGCGGTGAGAAAGTTGAACGTGACCTGGTCGCGGGTGGGCGAGGCGCTCAGGTACTGGCGCGGCGTGAAGTTGAGCTGGCGGGCGACCGGGAGGCGCGTGCCGCGATTGCCCACGTAGGAGGCTTCGACAAGGAAGCTTTCGGGCAAGAGATGCTGGACCCCCAAGGAAAAGCGCTGCGCGTAAGGATCGCTCCGCTTCTCGTGGAAGAAGGAGATGCTTTCTCCCAGGTTGGTCTCCAGACCTCCGGCCGCGCCGAGCGGCGCAAGCAGTCCCCTGGGGAACGGATTGTCCAGGGAAGCGATAAAGCTCAGGCCGTTGTCGAGCGAGGGCTGCATGGGGCTGGTGCGGCTGAACCCGGCCAGGTTGGAGTTGGTCTTAAACACGCCGATGGCGCCGAAGAAAATCCCGTAGCCGCCGCGCAGCACGGTCTTCGGACGCAACTGGTAGGCGAAGCCGACGCGCGGCATCCAGCCCAGGGTCTGGCCCGACCAGTATTCGCGCGGGTTGCCGTCGGCGCCGGCGAAGGTCAGGCCGCCGAGCACCCGGAACTGGCTGAGGGGCAGTTCCGGTATGGGGCTGCGCTCGTAGTTCGCCTGGGCGCGCGCCTGGATGGGGTTCACCCGGTCAAAGGCGAACTGCGTCGCCGAGCGATTGAAGCGCTCGGTGATCGGCGAGTTATTCTCCGCCCGCAGGCCCAGGTTCACGGTCAGCTTGGAATTGATCTTCCAGTCGTCCTGCGCGTAGAACCCCAGGGCCTTGTCCTGCTCGGCGTAACTGCCGCTGATGGTCATGCTTCCATCCGGGATGCCCAGCAGCAGCGAAACCAGCTCGGCGCCGACCAGCGGGGGCACGGCATTGTCGAGCGGCCCGCGCCCCCACAAACTGCTGAACTGAAACCGCGGGGCCACGTCGGTCGGGAACCGGTTGCGGAATTCGCGAGTCACCCCAAACTCCGACCCGAAGTGGAGGTTGTGATTGCCGCGCAGCAAGGTGAAGCGGCCGACGAGATTGTGCGTCAGCGAGGTCGTGGCGCCGTCGCCCTGCTCCCAGTTGCTGAGCGTGGTCAGGGAACCCGTTTCGATGCGCGGGATGGTGGCCAGACTCTTGTCCACCAGGCTCGCCAGATGCGGCCCAAAGCCGAGCGACGCCGGGTCAAGGCCACGGCTGACCCGGCGTTCCAGAAAGTCCTGCTGGGTCAGCCCGTAGCGGAAGTTGACCAGGAATCCGGGACTAAACACGTAGACCTCGTCCAGCGCGATGCCCCGATTGATGCGGTTGAGGATGATGCCGTTGACGTTGTTGCCGAAGCTGCGGTTCTTATCCTCCTCCCAGAAATCCCGATGAAAGCGCACGAACATGCGGTGACTTTGGCTGAAGGCGTGGTCCACGCGGCCGATGGTGGTCCAATAGTTCTCCAGCGCCTTGCCGGAGAGGAAGAAGTTGTTGCGGCCGTCGGAGGTGCCGGGGGCGTTCGGCAGCGGGTACAAAGCCAGGATCTTGCGCGCGGCGGGATGGATGCGATTGGCCGGAACAATGTTGTTTGCGAACGGCCGGCGGCTGAAGCGCCCGGCGGGCGCTGTCTGGATGGTTGCCGGATCGTACACCTGGTAACCGGCGCCCAGCCGCAGCAGGTCGGAAAGATCGCCCTCCCGCCAGGCGGCGCGCGGCACCGTCGAGGTGGAGGCGCCCACGTTGGGATCGCCGAACTTGTTCGCTTCCCAGGTGAAGTGCCAGAACGTCTTGTTGGCGCCATTGTACAGCTTGGGCAGACGGACCGGAGCGCCGGCGGCGACCCCGTACCGGTTGTCCTGGTAGATGGGCAGTTTCTGCCCGGAACGGTTCTGAAAGATGGTCGGCGCGTCCAGCTTGGAGTGGCGCAGCCACCACCAGGCCGCGCCGTGCAGAGCGTTGGTGCCGCCCTTGGTGCTGACGTTGACCAGCGCGCCGACGGTGTTTCCGACGGTGGCGTCGAAGGCGGCAGTCTGCACCCGGAATTCGGAGATGGCAGCGGCCGGCGGCGCGAAGGCCACCCGCGGCGCGGTCCCGTCGGAGTAGTTGTTGGGCACGCCGTCGATGGCGAAGGAATTGTTGTTGCTGCCGCTGCCGTCGGTGGAAAACTGGGACGGCGCGGAGTTGAAGGGCGCCTTGCGCAGGCGCATGTCGGTGGCATTGACCGTGCCCGGCGACAGGTGCACCAGGTCGAGGGGGTTGCCGGCGAACAGGGGAAGCTCGGTGATGCGCCGCTCGTCGATCACCTGGCCCAGCGATGCTTCCGTGGTGGTCAGCAGGGGCGTTTCCGCGGTGACCTGAACCGCTTCGGTGACGTCGCCGACGGCCATCTGGATGTTGAGCTCGACGACGTCGTTGACGCGAACCTGGACCTTCTCGCGCACGAACTTCTTGAATCCCGCGCTCTCCGCCGTGACCGCATAGAGGCCGGGAATCAGGTACGGGGCCGCGTAATTGCCGGCCTCGTTGGTTCGCGTGCCGGCGATGACGCCGGTAGCGGCGTTGGTGACGCGCACCTCGGCGTTGGGAACCACCGCCCCGCTGGCATCGCTCACCCGGCCGACGATGCTGCCGCGGGCGTCCTGACCCGCCAGCCGGGCCGCGCCAAGAGACAACACCAGTACCGTCAAGAACAGCAACCGGGCTCCAGACATAAAACCCCCTTGGCGCCTATCTTCTCACAAAACATATTCGGCAGCATAAAATGAAGACCATGGGACGCCGCCGCGAGCTCCTCATCGCCGCCGGCCTGCTGGCCGCCGCCATCGGGCTGGTCGTCGCCGCCCAGCAATTCATCCGGCGCGGAAACCTGGCCGGCAGCCTGGCCGCCTCCGGCCTGGCGCTGGCCCTGATTGTCTACCTGCTTCTCAAAGCCTGGCTGCGGATTCCGCTTCCCGGTCTGGTCTACCAGTTGACCCGGCACGGCGCGCTCTACCTTCTGGCTGTTCTCCTGGTCGCTTTCGCCGCCTTAAGCTCGGCCAACAATCTGCTCTTCCTGGTCCTGGCCGGCATGCTGGCCGCCCTGCTGGTGTCCGGGCTGATCTCCCGCCTGAATCTGGCCGACCTGGAGCTGCAGTGCCTGGCCCCGGAGGAGATCTTCGCTGGGCAAGAGACGCCGGTTCGAGTGCTGCTGAGGAATCTCAAGTCCTGGATGCCTTCTTTCTCGATCTGGCTGCAGGTCAACCTGCCCCGCGCCCCCGCGCCGCCGGATCCCGGCCCGGACCCTTGGCGCGGTCCCCAGGGCGAGGTGTATTTCCCGATGATCGGCGGAGGCCGGACCAGCTCGGCGGTGCTCAGCCTTCGCTTTCCCCGCCGAGGAGTATATCAGCAGGATGTATTGTGGCTGCGCTCCGGCTTTCCCTTCGGCTTCCTGGTGAAGCGGGCGCGCCTGCGGCTGCCCCGCGAGATCCTGGTCTACCCGGCGGTGGACCCGTCGGGGGCCCTCCAGCAGAGCCTGCCCCGCCTGACCAGCCAGTGGGAGCGGCGGATGGCCGGACCGGGACAGGACCTCTACCGGATCCGCCCCTACCAGGCCGGCGACAGCTCGCGGGCCGTGCACTGGAAAGCTTCGGCCCACACCGGGGAGCTGAAGGTGCGCGAATTCACCCTGGAAGAGGACCGCCGGGTCGAGATCCTGCTCGATCGCTCGATTCCCCGCGGCGCCGGATGGCCGGAGCGTTTCGAAAAGGCCGTCGAGTTGTGCGCCTCCCTGGCTTGGCAGCTCCACAGCCTGGGCGCGGCGCTCCGGTTTCGCGTGGAGCCGCGCCCTCCGGGCCACCCGGCCTGGCTGGAAGACGTCTACGATGTGATGCGCTGCCTGGCCCGAGTGGAGGCCGTGCCCGGCGGATCGCCCGCCCGCCCCCAGCCCGACGGATGGTTCCAGGTGATTTTCACCGCCTTCGGCGACGGGCCGGGCGCCGTGCTGGCGGAAGGGAGTTACTCTTGCGTCCTTCTCCAGGATCTGTAGCGGCTCAGACTGCTAGAGTCCTTACCCAAGAGATTGGAATGCAAATGAGTCAAGTTTAGGCCACGCGCTGGAGGTTCTCACAGCAGCGGTTGATTTCGGCCTGAAGCCGGTCGAAGGCGGAACGTAGAGAGGAGTCCGCTGGTGGTCCGAGGCACATGATCTCGGCGAGTTTGGGGCGAAGCAGGCGGGCATAGGTGCGCGAGAAGAAGAGCGCGATCTTCAAGCCTGCCGGAGTGGTTTGGTAGCGATGGCTGCGCGGGAGGCGCTCGATGATCCCGTGGAGGCGCAAGCGCCGAAGGTCGTAGGTCATCCGGCCTACGGGGTAATTGGCCGGGTCGAGGCCCAGCAGTTGAGCCAGTAGGGCTCGCATTTCCTGATTGGTGAAACCCCGCAGTTGGAGACTGAACAACACCAGCACGTTGAGCAGCGCCTGCACGCGCGGATCCCCGAAGCGCAACGCCGAGGCCCGCTGTCCCTGGATTTCAATGGGACGAACCACCTGGTCAAACGCGTCTTCGCCGATCGAACAATCGTGGGATATGGTTTGGACGTCCAGCAGACGCCGGTTGGCTTGAAAGCCGACCTGCCGCAGAGCCGGCAGGTTCTTCAGCAGCTTGCCGATGCCGAAGTCGCGTGTGTTGTTGACGGTGGTTTCGGTGCGCAGCGCGCGTCCTTGCTTGTGATACTGCTTGATCCGGGATTTCTTGTAATCGACGTGCAACGAAGGGACTACGCCGTCGGTGATCACCCGCGTCCGGAAGCGGCCGGGAGTGCGGCGGCTGACACGGCGGTGGAAGATCAATTGCACTTGACTGGGCCGTCCGATATCCAGATTCTCGCGGATTACTTCTTCGAAGAAGACGCGGCCGGTCACGGGCCGCTCCAGCACCTGGGTGAGCGAAAACTCCGCTTGTAGAATCGAGATCTGGTAGCGGTATCCGGCCTGCCGGTCTTGGCTGGAGAACGGGTGCGGCAACTTGCGGAACCACTTCCGCAGCAGGGCGTCGATCTTCTCCGCCGACAGTCCGTCGCAGAGGGCCTGCACGGGCCTGGGGTCATCGCAGGAGAGGATTCCGTTGTCCAGTGCCTCATAGCCGATCCCTTGGTTGTCCAGTTGCCGCTTGACGTATTGGTGCCCGTTCAGGCACAGCTTGGCGTTGTAGGGAAAGTAGGTGCAGAACTTCAGAAAGAACGGGCCGAAGTCCCGGTCCACACAGTAGACATAGAAGTGATTGACCATCGCGGTGGAGCGCACCAGCCAGGGGTAGGTAGCGCCGGTCTTGTCGTTCCGCCGCCGCTCGGTGCGAAACACCGAGGTCTTCTCTTGTGCCTTGCCGATGAACAACACGCCCTCTTGCCTGGTGAACTTCTTCAGGTGTGCGGCGGCGAGGTCGTCCTTGCGCTGGCCTTTGTGAAACAGCAGCACCGGGATCTTTTGTTCCTTGGCGAACCTCTCCATGGCCCCCACGAACTCTTTGCTGATGGGGTCCATGAGCACGCTGGAAGCAAACCGATGGCCGCGATGAAACCGGAAGAAGCAGGCTACCCCGCCTTCCCGCTGCAAGGGGGGAACATAAACATTGAGGTACATCCGGTCGATGCCCTCAATCTCCAAGGTGACGTGCTGCTGGAGGATCTCAGCGACACTTCGTGGTATGCTCATTTGGGCTCCGGTTGACTCCGGTCCTTGGGGACCGACTACCGCTTGGCGGTCCAATGAAGGAACTGGTTTGAGTTCCTTGCTCAACCGGAGCCTTGCCATTATCGCCTAGGAGCGGGTGCGGTGAGAAGTTGGGATTCCGAGGGTGGCGAAGGAGCGAAGGAGCGAAGGAGCGAAGGAGGGGAGGGGCAGAGTTTGGAAGAGGGGGGTGGGGGGGAGAAACCTTTGGAAAGGTTTCGCCCCCGCTCCAAGGTGCAGTGAAAGCTGGAACCCGGATCAGCCTCTATGCGCCAGTAAATGCGCCAGGCACGGCCAAATACAACTCGTCGGTCTGAGGTGAAACCTCGCTAGATTGGTCTCAATGCCTGGAAGTCGAGCGTTCGCCGGAAAGGGTCAGTGGTTCTTGGGTCTTCCGAGGGACCCGCGTGCCGGTCCTTGCGCTCTTCGAGAATCTCGAAGATGGCGCTAGCATTGAGGACTTCCTCAAGTGGTTCCCTGGGGTGGAACGCAAACAGGTCGAAGCCGTCTTGGATTACGCAAGGCAGAGTCTTTCCGAAACCCCAAGCCGGTAGGGCGATCGATTGCGAATCCTCTTCGACCAGGGCACTCCAGTTCCACTCCTCCGCTATGCGCTCCCTCATCATGTCGTCGAGACCGCCTACGACCACCAGTTGGCCGCGCATCCAGAATCACCTGGACGTTGTCGTCTCGGCCATCGATGGCCTGGGGAAGGGCAAGTACCGAGAGGTGTCCTTCCCCAAGTAACCGCCGAACTCAGGCCGGATTGAACGGTATGAGACCGCTAGCAGCTAGCGGGGCTAAAGCCCCGCGCGGGCTGAAGCCCGCCCCACGGGCGGTCTCAGAGTAGTAGAATCGGGTTCCGAGCCGCGACTGGAAGGAGCGGTTGGAATGGTTGTTTCATGACCGGCGTTTCTTGGCCGCCCGCTGTGTTATCCTGTTGGCGCGCAACATAGCGAGCGAAGACTGTTTCGGTCCGGGAGAATAGGGGATCGTGAGGGCGGTGTGGATTCTGGGGCTGGCGGCGTCTCTGGCTGGCCAGGATGCCGATCGGCGGACGGTCCAGCCCGAGCCGCTCAAAACCTCCATCACCGTCAGCGAGAAAATCACCGCCGAGGTCCCCGGCGTCGTTTCCCGGCTGGATGACAAAAGCCTAGCGAGCCGGCCTGGTGTGAGCCTCGACGACCGGCTGCGGGACGTGCCGGGCTTCAGCCTGTTTCGCCGCAACTCGAGCCTGGTGGCGCATCCGACCACGCAAGGGGTCTCTCTGCGCGGCATCGGCTCGACCGGGGCCAGCCGCACGCTGGTGCTTTTCGACGGCATTCCGGCCAATGATCCTTTCGGCGGATGGGTCTACTGGACGCGCTTCGATCCGGAGGCCCTGGAATCAGTCGAGATCTCGCGCAGCGCCTCCTCCAGCGTTTTCGGAGACCGGGCCATGGGCGGAGTGGTTTCGCTCCTCACCCCGGCCCCGCGCAGCCGGCGCTGGACGGCCGGCCTCGACGCCGGCAACCAGGGGATTTTCGACGCCCGGGGCGGCTACGCCGACCTGTTTGGCCGGCTGGGAGTGTCCGCGCTGGTCCGGGGCTTATCTACCGATGGTTACTATATAGTTCCGCCGGAGGTCCGCGGCGCCGTCGACCGCCGCGCCGGCGCGGATTTCATGGCCGGAGATCTGAAGCTGGATCATTTCGGCGGGATTCGGCGGCTCGGCCTCCAGGTCAACGTTCTGACCGAAAGGCGGGACAACGGGACTCCGCTGCAGCGCAATTCGAGCTCCCTGGGGACCCTGGGCGCGCACTACAGCGACGAGAAGTTCGCCCTCACCGCCTACCACTCCCGCGGAGAGTTTCGCAGCGGGTTCTCGGCGGTGGCCGCCAACCGGGCCTCCGAGCGGGCTACCTTTCGCCAGCAAGTGCCCTCCCAGGACTGGGGCGGCTCGGCCGTGTGGCGGCGCGTTGCGGCTTCCCGGAACCTGGTGTTGGGGGCCGACCTGCACCGCCCGAGCGGCGAAAGCCGGGACACGCTGTTTCCCGCCGGCTTCCGCTTGGGCGGCGGGCATCTCTGGCAGCAGGGACTATTCGCGCAGTCGGACCTGGCCTTGGGACGCCGCGGGCGGTTCCACGCCGGGCTGCGTCACGATTTCACTGGCCGCGGCCGCCGCTTCTGGAGCCCGAGCGTCGGTGTCGTGTTTCCCGAAGGCCCGCGGCGCTGGCGCGCCTCCGCGCATCGCAGCTTTCGCGCCCCCACCCTGAACGAGCTGTTCCGCGACTTCAGCGTCGGCAACGTCCTGACCCGCGCCAATCCGGATCTGCGCCCGGAAAGCCTGGTGGGCGGCGAGGCCGGAATGGATTGGCAAGCCCGCGCCGCGCTGGCCCGCGTGTCGCTGTTCTGGAACGCCATCGACGATCTGGTCGGTAATGTCACCCTCTCCAGCGCGCCCAACCAGATCATCCGGCAGCGCCGGAACCTGGTTGCCGCCGCCACTCGCGGCGTCGAAATCGAGTTGCACAAGAATCTGCGGCGCTTCCGGGCCTCGGCGGCCTACCTGTTCGTGGACTCGCGCCTCGAAAACCGCCTGCGCATTCCCCAAGTCGGCCGCCATCAGGGCTCGGCTCACCTGCTCTACGATTCCGGGTCCACGCTGGCCAGCATCGGGATCCGCAGCTACAGCCTCCAGTTCGAGGACGACTTGAACCGCTTCCGGCTGCCCGGCTTCGCCGCTGTCCAGGTGGCGGCGCGGCGGCGGCTGGCCCGCGGGTTTTCGATTCTGGCTTCGGCGGAGAATCTGCTGAACCGCACGTACCTGGTGGGGATCAGCCCGAACCCCATCATTGGGGCGCCCCGCTTGCTCCGCGCCGGAGTCCGTTGGGACTCCGGCCAGTGAAGCCATGGCACGGCTGGCACAGAGAGCCTGGGTTCTCCTGGTTGTGACACTGGCGGACGGGTCTGCGCCGGCGCAGCCACCCGCGCGCGGCTATGTGGATCCCGGGCCTATTTTGCAGGCCGCGGCCCAAGCCATCGGCGCCGACAAGCTGAAATGCATCACCTTCTCCGGGACCGGCTATGCCGGCCAGGTGGGCCAGAATGTCACGCCGGATACGGATTGGCCTCGCGGCGAGACATTGACCAATTACACGCGAACCATCAACTACGAAGCCGGGTCCTCGGTCGAGCAGTTCGTCCGAAAGCCGGGGATGAATCCCAGGTCGTGGAAGTACGGCGCCGGCTGGCTGGGAGGAACGCCGCTCCAGCAGAACGAACGGCAGACCTTCGTGGTCCACGGCCGTCACGCCTGGCACATGGATGGCGAGGGAGCCGCTCCCCTTCCGGCCCCGGCCAGGGCGGAGATCTGGCAGCTCGATGTTTGGCTCAACCCGCCCGGCTTCCTCAAGGCAGCCAGGACGCCCGGCGCCAACCCGAAGGCCGTCTGGCGCTGGGAGCTGGTGGAGAGCGGCCGCGACGGCGCGACCACCGGAAAAATCGAGAAGGTGCACGTGGTCTCCATTACCGTGCTCGGCAAGTACCGGGTCAACGCCACCATCAACTCTCGGAACCTGATCCAACGGATCGAAACCAAGGTTCCCGATCCCGTGCTCGGGGACATGAACTACGAACACGAATACAGCGAGTGGCAGGACGCCGGCGGCGTGAAGTTTCCGGCCGGATGGCATCATCACCAGGGATACGATGATGAAAGGTACAAGCCGACCATCAGCGGCGGCCACAACGCCTTCGGCGGCGCCTTCCCAAACATCCGGCCGAACGTCTGCGCCGCGCCTCTGCCCGTGCCCGACTCGGTCCGTCAGGCGACCGTCGCCCCGGCGCGCGTGGAAGCGCAAAAGCTGGCCGAGGGGGTCTGGCTGCTGGGCGGCTCGTCGCACAACAGCGTGGCCGTGGAGTTTCGCGATTTCGTGGCCGTGGTCGAGGCGCCCCTCGACGAGGATCGATCCCTGGCCGTGATCGAAGAAACAGTGAGGCTGGTTCCCGGCAAGCCGATCCGCTACGTCGTGAACACCCATGCCCATTACGACCACCTGGGCGGACTTCGCACCTACCTGCACATCGGCGCCACCATCATCACCCACCAGCGGAATCGCGTTTTCTATGAGGAAGAGCTGCTGAGCTACGCGCCGCGGACCTTGCAACCCGACCTGGTGACCCTCTATCAGCCGACCGAGATCCGGGAAGGCTACACCATGGAGGCGGTGGCGGAAAACTACGTCCTGAGCGACGGGGCGCGGAGCATGCACATCTCCTACGTCCAGCCCCTCGCTCACGTCGACGGCATGCTGATGGCGTATCTGCCGAAAGAGAAGATCGTCATGGAAGCCGACCTGTACGACCCGCCTGCTCCGGGCGCCCCGCCTCCAGCCGCCAACGCCGCCAACCGGAGCTTCTACGATCACGTGCAACGGCTCGGACTCCAGGTCTCCACCATCGCCCCCCTCCACGGGCGGGCCGTTCCCTGGACCGATCTGCTGCGAGTCGTTGGCAAGGCGCCATTCAGCCCGCCGTAAGCAACGGTCGGATTCGGCGTTCACTGCCTGCAAAGACTGGCGCAAGTTTCTACTCTGAGACCCCAGGGAGCGGACGGCGCGCGGCAAGTTTCTACTCTGAGACCTGCCCCGCCGGGAAAGCCCGGCTGAAGCCGGGCTGCGGCTTGAAAGCCGCCCCACCGCGGCCCTTTTTCATCACCCTGCTGGCGGTCTCATACCGTTCAATCCGGCGCCCCCGGGGGCCAGGAGCCTGGCCGACCGCAGGGAGCGGATTTCGCGTCGAAGTTTTTGCCCCGGCGCAGTGCTACACTGAGGTCGAGCAGCCTGTGGAACCCACCCCTGCGAGCGATCGCAAAGCAGTCGTGATCCTCTCGTCGCTGACCGCGCTGGTGGGCGGCCTGTGCTGCCTGACCCCGATTGTCCTGGTCTTATTCGGGCTGGCCAGCGTCTCGGCGGCGGCCGACTTGGGCAACGTTCTGTATGGGGAATACCGCTGGCTGTTCCGGCTGGCCGCTCTCGCCCTGGCCGGCCTCGGCCTGGTCATCTACTTCCGCAACCGGGGAGTCTGCAGCCTGGAGGAGGCGAAGCGCCAGCGCACCCGCGTGATCAACGTCTCGCTGCTGGTGACCTTCGGCGCCGTCGCCCTCTACGTCTTTTGGAACTACGTGGCCCTGCACTACTGGGGGATCGCGGCCGGCCTGCCCTGGTCGCAGTACGACGAGCGTTGGGCGATTCCGGCTTCGATCATCCTGCTGGCGCCGGCCGCCCTGTGGCTGGCGCGCCTGGGCCGACCGGCGAGCCGCGAGTCGAAGGTCGACAGGGCGCCCCGCTGAACCCCTCCCGCGCGTCAGGACCCCGGCGCTCCCCAGCGACGGGCCATTTCCAGCGACCCCAAAACCGGCCCCGCCGGCAGAACAGAATTGCTCCCGCCGGGGTTCGGTTGTATCCTTGCTATAGCACCTTGGGGGTGCATCGATGGCCAAGTCCGGCCCGCTCCGAACTCTCGCCCTGCTGGCTGCCCTGGCCGCGCCGGCCTGGGGCCAAAGCAACCTGGCCACCGTGACCGGCGTGGTCTCCGATACCGCCGGTGCGGTCATGCCGGCGGTCAGCATCACCATCCGCAACGTCGAGACCAACATCGCGCGCCACGTCGCCACCAACCAGACCGGCGACTTCACCATCACCAACCTGGCCCCGGGAAAGTACGAGCTGACCGCGGAGATGACCGGGTTTCGGCCCTACCGCCGCTCCGGAATCGTGCTCGAGATCGGCCAAGTCTTGCGCGACGACGTCCAGTTGCAAGTAGGAGCCGTCACCGAGTCGGTCAGCGTAAGCGCCGAGGCGGCTACCATCAATACCGAGAGCGGAACGATCAAGGGCGACGTGATCGTCCATGCCGAGATTCAGGATCTGCCCCTGGACGGGCGGGATTTCACCGATCTGGCCTTCCTGGTCCCCGGCGTCATGCCCCGCTCGCAGGGCGGGCAGGGCTCGGCCATGAATATCAACGGGGCGCGGGCCGACAACACCAACTTCTACGTCGACGGCTTCAACAACCGCAACCCGCGGGGCGCGGCCGCCCAGGTGCGGCCCAACCTGGACGCCATGCAGGAGTTCAAGGTGGAAGTGTCCGGCTATTCCGCCGAGTACGGCCGCATGGCCGGCGGAATCCTGAACATGGCGCTGCGCTCCGGAACCAACCGCCTCCACGGATCGCTGTTCGAGTATGCGCGGAACGACATCTTCGACGCCCGGGCCTTCTTTGACCGGGACAAGCTCAAGCTGCGGCGCAACCAGTTCGGCGCGACCCTGAGCGGGCCGGTCGCCCTGCCGCGCCTTTACGACGGCCACGACCGGACGTTTTTCCTGTTCAGTTGGGAAGGGTACCGGCAGGTGCTGGGGCAGAGCCGTCTGGGTCACACCGTGACCGCCGCGGAGCGGGGCGGCGATCTCTCGGGGGCCGCTACCTCGCTCGGGCAGCCGTTGTTTCTGCGCGATCCGCTGGCCTCGGGCAATTGCAACGCCTCGACTGCGGCGGCCTGCTTTCCCAACAACAGGATTCCTTCCAGCCGCTTCCACCCCCTGGCCCTGAAACTGCTCGAATATTATCCGCCGCCCAACCGGGCCGATCCCCGGAACAACTACATCGTCAGCGCCGATGATCATGACGTTTGGGATAGCTTCCTCGGCAAGCTGGATCACCGGGTTTCGGAGAAGGACAGCCTCGGCTTCCGCTACCAGAAACGCTACGCCCGCACCAGCGCGCCCTTCGCCGGCAGCGAGCTGGGAATCTTCGGCGACCAGAGCCGGGACGACCGCTCGCTGATGGGGCTCGACCTTACCCACATGTTCTCCCCCACGTTCCTGGTCGAAGTTCGCGGCGGGTACAGCCGTAACGCCACGCGCGAAAGAACCATCTGGGACCAGCGCAACGTTGCCGCCGAGCTGGGCATCCCCGGCACGACCACGGATCCGAAGCTGCTCGGATTCCCCGTTATCCAGCTCCTGGACCATTTCAGCCTGGGCAGCGCCGCCGCTCAGCCGGTCGAGTACCACGTCACCGACATTCAGGGAAACGCAAAGTTCTCCTGGGTGCGCGCCAAACACGTGCTGAAATGGGGTTTTGACGTCGAGCGCGTCCGCTTCAACCAGCCCTTCTACAACAACAACCGGGGAACGCTGCGCTTTCTGGACCGCTGGACCAACCACACGGTCGGCGACCTGCTGCTGGGCATGCTGAACAACACCTCGCGCACGGTTGGCTTCACCCGCAACTACCTGCGGGCCACCAGCTTCGGAATGTTCGTCAACGACGACTACAAGCTCGCCCGCTCGCTGACCCTGAATCTGGGCCTGCGCTACGAGATCGACCAGCCGCCGGTGGAACGCTACGGCCGGGCGTCGAACTTTATCCCTGGCATCAACAGGATCATCCTGTCCAGCGGCCAGAACATTCCCGACCTCCAGCGGTTGCTGGAAGAGGCCAACCTGACCGATCGCCTGGGCCTGGCGCGGGACTACGATCTGCCGCCCTCGCTCGTCTTCACCGATTACACCAACCTGGCGCCCCGCGCCGGCTTCGCCTGGCGGGTCCTTGGCAGCCAGAGGGCAGTCCTGCGCGGCGGCTACGGCATCTTCTACTCAGGCCACCTGCTGAACCCGGTCCGGACCAACCTGATGACCGGATTCCCGTTCTCGTTGAACCAGACCTTCGCCCGCCAGGCCAGCCGCCCGGACCTGGTTACCCTGTCCAATCCGTTTCCCGACCAGCGCACCCAGCTTTCCGGAGTCACCAACTCGAACGGCTACGAAGTGCGTCCGCCCACCGGCTATGTCCAGAGCTACAACCTGACCCTGGAGCGGGATCTGGGCGGCGGAGCGGCGATCGAGATCGGCTATGTCGGATCGAAAGGCACGCACCTGGCCCGGCAGTATGATTACAACCAGCCCTACCGCAGCCTGGAACGCTATCAGGCCGGCGGTGGCTTCCTCCGGCCGATCACGGGTCTGAATGCCATCAACTACTATTCCTTCGGCTCCAACTCGATCTACAACGCCGGCCAGGTGTCTTTCCGGCGCCGGGCGCGCGGCGGACTGTTCTACCGCGTCAATTACAGCTTCAGCAAGTCCATCGACGACGCCTCTCAGGTGACCGGCAGCTCCGACGGCGGTTTTGCCGGCGCCCAGGACTCCCGGAACCTGAAGAGCGAGAGAGGACGCTCGGATTGGGACCGTGGCCACGTCTTCACCGCCGCCTTCTCCTGGCCGTTGCCCGTGGGCCGGGGCAAGGCCCTGCTCGGACGGGGGAAAGGCCTTGCTAATACCCTATTGGGCGGCTGGCAGCTTTCCGGCACTGCCGCCCTTTACAGCGGGCAGGCGTTTACCGTCACCACTTCGGATATCGACGCCAACCTGGGCGAGTCCTCCCGGCCCAATCGTCTGGACAAGGGACAGCAGATCGATCAGCCCGGGGCCGGCAAGCGCGGCGTCGACTACCCCTTCTTCCGCTTGACCGATTTCGAGCGCGTCCCCCGCTGCACCGCTCCCGACAACTGCCTGCCCAGCCCCCATGGCTTCCGGCCCTTCGATTTCGGCAACGCCGGCCGGAACATCCTGGATGGCCCGGGCCAAGCCTTCCTGAATCTGGCCTTGATGAAGAACTTCCGGCGCGGCGAGCGGAGGAACTTCCAGTTCCGTTACGAGGTCTTCAACGCCCTCAACCACGCCAATTTCTTCCTGCCCAACCGCCAGTTCAACGCCATCACCGGCGGCCTGATCGACCAGGCGCAAGACACCGGACGCGGCGGTCCGCGGGTGATGCAGGTGGCCCTGAAGTACGAGTTTTAGCCGCAAGGGAATAGAACGCTGCGAGAACCCTGGTCTTCGGTGCGTCAACCGGGAACTTGGACACCTACCCGCGCCTCGGCCTCGGCGACGACGGCATCGACCACGGGCAGCTCGTCGTCGAAAACCTCGACCTCGGGTCGAGTCTCGAGGGTAAAACGGATGGCCGATGTCACATCGGCCAGCGCCTCTTCGTAGCTGTCTCCCTCCCCTAGGATGGCAACGCCCTCGCGGAGGCCAAGCGGGTAGGCCACGTAGCCGTCGGGGTGCTTCTCGACGATCACCTTGACTTTTCGGGTCATGTTCGGAGACGGTCCCAGTCCTCGGGCACCCCGACCCGGAGCGGATCTGCACCTCCCACGTTGAGCGCCAGAATCTCACCATGCGGATGATGATTCGGCGGCTGACCCGGCTGACCAACGCCTTCAGTAAGAAGTGGGAGAACCTCTGGGCGGCCCTTTGCCTGCACTTCGCCTACTACGACTTCTGCCGGATTCACCAAACGATCCGGGTCACGCCGGCCATGGAAGCGGGGATTGCAGATCGGGTTTGGGGACTCAGCGAACTTCTAGCCCATTGAATCTAAAGGACCTAAATGGACCTAAAGAGAGCGCTTGTGCGGTACGATGGTAGTTTGGTAGGATGGTACCCCTTATGGCGCTCGAACAGGAACTGGAACATTTCGCAAGCATCAAAGCGGACCTCCTAAAGAACCATGCAGGGAAGTTCGCTCTCATCAAAGGCACTGAGTTCATAGGCGCTTTCGACAACCCACAGAACGCCTACCAGGAGGGTGTAAACCGCTTCGGCAGGGAGTCGTTTCTTATCAAAAGGATCAGTGAACAGGAAGAGGTTTACCGAAATCTGGGGCTGTCGTTGGGATTGATGAATGCCCGTCTTTGACTTTTTTCACTGGAACCAACAGCAAGGCGATACTCTAACGGACTCAGGGCCTCTCATTCAAGTGGTCGTGAGCATGCCTGCCGCCCTGGAAGAGTTCTGCACGAAAAAGGGATACCAGATTCCGGCACCCATCCCAGGTTATGCACTCATCGACACGGGCGCTTCGGCAACGGCGGTAGACGAGGACATCCTTCAGCAGTTAAGCGTTGTCCCAATAGACTTGATGCCGACAGCCACGCCTAGCGGCGACGGCAAGTCCTTCGTGTATCCTGCCAAGATCACATTTCCGGGGCTTAATCTCACGGATCTAGCGATGGGCCGGGTGATCGGCTCCAAGTTGAAGTGGCAGACCATAGACAACAAAGAGATCATCATGCTCCTTGGGCGTGACCTGCTGCGGTACTTCTTGATGATCTATAACGGCCCAGGATCGACCTTGACCCTTTCGTATTGAACTCCCCCCCACCGCGCTCAGCAACACGCTGTTAGGACACTACCCAATCGTCAATCCCCCACTCCTCATTGACCCGCTATACTGAAAGTGGAAGCCCATGTCCTTCCTCTCGCCCTGGTTTCTGGCCGGTCTGGCGGCGGTGGCGTTGCCGCTCTGGCTCCACCTGCTGGAGCGGGAGAACCCGGTGCGCATCCCCTTCAGCTCCCTGATGTTCTTCCGGCGGCGGACGGAGCGGTCCATCCGCCACCGTCGCTTGCGGTACTTGCTGCTGCTGGCCTCCCGGCTCGCCCTGCTCGCCCTGCTGGCGCTGGCCTTCGCCCGCCCGCTGATCCAGCGCCGGACAGCGGCCGGCGCCGGCCCGGCTCGCCACCGGATCATCGTGCTGGACACCTCCTTCAGCATGAGTTACGGCGACCGCTGGAAGCGCGCTCAGGCGGAAGCGCTGCGCTTGATCGAGGGATCGAGGCCCAGCGGACGGGCCCAGGTCATCGCCTTCGGACCCGGCGTGCAGGTGATCAACGACCAGACCGATGATCGCGCGGCGCTGCGCGGCGCTATCCAGGGGCTCAAACCCTCCTCCTCGCGCAACTCCTATGGCGAGCTCGGCCAGACCCTGCGGACCCTGACCCAGGCCTCCGGAACGGCCGCCGAAGTCCACTTGATCTCCGACTTCCAGGAGTCGGCCATGCCCGCCCGCTTCGCCGACCTGAGCTTGCCCGCGACCGCCACGCTCGAGAACCACAACGTCGCTCAGGAAGGCGGCAAGAACTGGTGCGTCGAGAGCGTGAAAGGAGCCTTTCACCTTTACCGGAACGCGCAGCCGCGGATCGAGGTGACGGTGGCCGGCTTCGACACCCCGGCGGCAACCCGGCGCGTGTCCCTGTCGGTGAACCAACGCCCGGCCGGCAGCCGGACCGTCAACGTGCCGGAATCCGGACGGGCCACCGTCGAGTTTACCGATTTCGAGGTCCCTTTCGGGCACAGCCGGGCCGAAGTCCGCATCGACGGCGCCGACGCGCTGAGCGGCGACGACCTGCGGCTGGTGTCCTTCGAGCGCGGGGATCCCCTGCCCATCCTGTTCCTCCACGGCCCGGGCCGGACGCGCGAGCTGCTTTACTATCGCACCGCGCTCGAAGCCTCCGGGGCCTCGATGTTCACGCTCCAGCCGGCCGACCCGGCGGGCGGCGGCGCGCTGCCGCTCGATCGATTCGCCTTCGTCATCCTCTCCGACATTCCTCGGCTCTCCTCTACCCTGGAGGCCCGTCTAAGGTCTTGGGTGGAGGCTGGAGGAGCCGCGCTAGTGCTGTTGGGCCCGTCGATCGCTCTGGAGGGGGAGGCGCCGCTCGGCCCGGCAAGTGCGCGACGCCGCGTCACCGAGGGGCGCTATGCAGCCCGCGAGCGGGAGCGCTTCCATCAGGTCAGCGAAATGGATCTCTCCCATCCCGCTTTGACCAGCAGCCAGCGCTTCAGCGGCGTTAAGTTTTTCCGCTATCTGACCTGGAACGCTCCGCCCGAGAAGGTCCTGGTTCGGCTCTCCGACGGCTCGCCGCTGTTGACCGAGGAAGCCCTCGGGGCCGGCCGGGTCATGATGCTGACCTCAGCGCCCAACAATGTCTGGAACGATCTGCCGGTTCATCCCCTGTTCGTGCCTTTTGTCACAGAGTCGGCCCGGTATCTTTCCGGCGTCGAGGAGACCATCCAGCAGGCGACGGTGGACTCGGTGCTGGAACTGAGCCGGCGCCGGGATCCCCGGTCGACCGTCGAGGTGCTCGATCCGGCCGGCCGCCGCGCCCTGAACCTGGCCCAGGCCGTCGCCGGACGGGAGCTGAAGCTCACCAGCACCGGCTTCTGGGAAGTCCGCCGGGCCGGCAAAAGCGAGCTGGTGGCCGTGAACCCGGATCCTCGAGAGAGTAACCTTCGGCCCATGGGGGCCGACTTGTTGGCTATGTGGAAGTCGACCGGACGGCCCGAACCCGGATCCGCCGCGGGCCAGGCGGCCCCGCCGGCGCCGCCCCGCGACTTCTGGCGCGTGGTTTTGATCGTGGCCCTGTTGGCGGCCGTGATAGAATCGATCTTAGGAAACCTGCACCTGGGTATGAAGAGAGAGGTTAGTTCCGCATGAGCCCTCTGGCGTCGCTGGACAAGTACCTGCGGGCGGTACAGCGGAGATGGCAAGTGGCGGTGGCTGCCCGCGGCGCGGGGATCACGGGGGGCGCCGCGCTGGCCCTGACCCTGGTCTGCGTCGCCATTGCCAATCATTTCGGTTTCTCCGACTGGAGCGTGATCGGCGGCCGGACGCTGCTCTTCGGGGCCCTGGTGGCCATCGTGGCCGCCGTCCTGGTTCTGCCCTTGTTCCGCTCGCGGCGTCGCGATGGCGCCAGCAACTGGATCCAGCGGCTCGAGAAGAGCGTCCCCGCCTTCGACCAGCGCGTACGGACTTTCGTCGATCAGAAGACATCCTCCACGGGGAATCCAATAGTCGAGCTGCTAGCTGAAGATACGCTGAGGCTGGCCGCCGACGCCCCGCCCGCGCGGATCGCCGCCTCCCGTCTCATCTGGACCTTTGCCGGTGTCGGGCTGGCCGCCGTGGTCGCCCTCATCTGGTTGGGTGTTGCCGGCCCAGGCTACCTCGGTTACGGTACCGCTCGTCTTTGGGCCGGGTGGCTCAAGCCGAAAATCTCCGCCCTCTATCAAATCCTGGTCGAGCCCGGCTCGACCACCATCCGCCGCCGCGCTGACCTGCCGGTCAATGCTAAGACCGTCGGCTTCTACTCCCCCACCGCCCGCATCTACGTCCGGTTTGCTTCCAGCGCCAAGTGGGAGGAAACGCTCATGCATCGCCGGCCCGACGACGCCGGCTTCGAGTTCATCTTCTCCGGCGTGGAAGAGCCGCTCCGATATTACATCGCCGCCGGCGGCGTCAAGACCGAAGAGTACGAGGTCCGGGTGGTCGAGATGCCGAACGTGAAGAAGCTGCGGCTCACCTACCGCTACCCGAGCTGGACCGGAAAGGCCCCCGCCACCGAAGAGCCGGGCGGCGACGTCCGCGCTGTGGCTGGAACCGAGGTCGAGGTCGAAGTCGAAACCGACCGGCCCCTGGACCAGGGCTTGTTGCGCCTCAACAACCAGTCCAATCAATCGATGAAGTCCACTGGCAACTGGAGCCGCGCCAAGCTGGCCGTGGACAAGGACGGGCAATACCATATCGCCGCCCTGCACAACGGAGAAATGGTCCGGCTGACCGATGATTTCTTCATCGAGGCCGTGCCCGACCGCGCCCCCACCCTCAAGCTGGCGCGCCCCGGCCGCGATTACCGGGCCAGCCCCATTGAGGAAGTCACCGCGCAGATTCAAGCCGAGGACGACTTCGGCCTGCGGGCCCTGGACCTGCGGTACTCGGTCAACGGCGAGCCCGAGAAGGTGGTCAGCCTGGCCGGTCCGGGCCGCGAGTCCTCGGGCAGCCACACCTTCGCCCTGGAGACTTATTCCCTCTCCCCCGGCGATGTAGTCAGCTACTACGCCGTGGCGCGGGACGCCAAGGTGGAGACGAAAACGGATATCTACTTCATCGAGGTTCAGCCGTTCGAGCGCGAGTTCTACCAATCCCAGCAGATGCCCGGTGGCGGGGGCGGCGGCGGGGAGGACGAAAGCAGCCGTATTTCCCGCCGCCAGAAGGAAATCGTCGCCGCCACCTGGAACCTGGCCCGGGAAAAGTCGCTCGATAAGCAGAAGGCGGCCGAGCACGCCAAGACCCTGTCCGGAATCCAGTCCAAGCTGCGCGACCAGGCCCGCACCCTGGCCCAGCGCATGAAGGCGCGGCAGCTCGCCGGAGTGAATAACGACTTCAAGACCTTCGTCGAGAACATGGAGAAGGCGGCCGCGATCATGGAACCGGCGACGGAGAAGCTCTCCGCCCAGAAGTGGGAAGAAGCGCTGCAGCCGGAGCAGAAGGCGCTGCAGCACTTGCAGCGCGCCGAATCCATCTTCCGCCAGATCCAGGTCGCTTTCGGAAACCAGGGCGGAGGAGGAGGCAACTCGGGCCGGGACCTGGCCGAGATGTTCGACATCGAGCTCGATATCGAGAAGAACCAGTACGAGACGGGCCGGCAAGCGTCGGCTCAGGAGCGCGACCGCGAGCTGGATGAGGCCGCCGAGAAGCTCCGCGAGCTGGCGCGCCGCCAGGAGCAGTTGGCCGAGCAGCAGCGCCGCCAGCAGACCGCCTCCTTCGACCAACGGTGGCGGCAGGAGATGCTGCGGCGCGAGGCCGAGGATCTGGCCCGGCGGATTGAGCAGATGCAGCAGCGCGCCGCGAACCAGAGCTCCAGCGGTCAGCAACAGCAGCAGCAGCAAGGCCAGGGCGGACAGCAGTCCGCGCAGCAATCGGGGAGCCCCGGGTCCGCCCAGTTGCAGCGGACGCTGGAGCGGTTGCAGCAAGCCGCGCGCGACATGCAGGCGGCCAACGGAACCCCCGGCCAGACCGGCGAAACCCCGCAGCAGCAGGCCGCGGCGCGCCAGCGCGCCCTCGAGCGGTTGCGCGAGGCCGAGGAAATGATGTCCGGCGCGCGCCGCGAGAGCATCGGCGAGGAGTTGGCCGGCATGGAACGCCGCGCCGGCGAGTTGGCCGGCCGCCAGCAGGCCGTGGCCAATAAGCTTCGCGAAGGGCTGCGCCAGAGCCTGGAACGCCAGGGCGGCTCTGCCAACGCGGCGCCGTCGTTTCCCCGGGACCAGGCGCAGGCCCTGGCCGGCGAAAAGGATCGGATGCTGGCCGAGCTCCAGGCGCTGGAGAAGTCGATGCAGGACGCCGCTCGCCGCCTGGCCGCCAACCAGCCCAAAGCATCGCAGCGCTTGCGAGAAACACTGAGCGCGGCCCAGCAGTCCGAGCTTTCCGCGCGCCTCCGCGTCGCGGCCGACGGCCTCCGGCGAGGGTACGGCTTCTACGTAGCCCAGCGTGAGGAACCCGTTTCCGAGGCCCTGAACCAGCTCCGCCAGGGAGTGGAGGAAGCCCGGCGCCTGGCCCAGGGCGAAGGCGGCGACCAGAATCTGGAACGCGCTCTGAACCGCGTCGAGCGGCTCCGCCAGCAACTGGAGCAGGCCATGGCCGCTCAGCGCGACCGGGCTCAGGGCCAGCAGGGTCAGGGACAAGAAGGCCAACAAGGCCAACAAGGCCAGCAGGGCGCCGGAGAGGGCCAGAACGGCTCGGCCAACGCCGGCGGAGAGCGCGGCGGCCAGTTTAGTCCCCGAGGCGGCCCGCGAACGGGAACGAACTACGGCGGCGGGCCCTGGAACGGCGGCCCTCACGATTACTGGCGCGGCCCCGGCGACGCCACCAACCGCGGTGACTGGCAACCCGGCCGCCTCCCTTCACCCGAGGAAGCGGCCCGCCTCTTCCGCGACGGGCGCGTCGAGCTGAGTCAAATCGAGCGCGCCTTGCGCAGCGATCCTGAATTGGCCCGCGACGTCGAGGCCCTGCGCAAGGAGATGCGCGAGCTGGACAACGTCGCCTCGCGATTCCCCGGCAACCCGGCCTTGCTGAATCGCGAGCAGCAAAAGCTACTCCACGAGGTCGAGCAGCTCGAGTTGACGCTCCGCCGCAAGCTCGAGCAGAAGCAGGGGGCCCAGGTGCGCGCCGGGGCCGAGCAGCCCATCCCCCAGCAGTACCGCCAGGCCGTCGCCGAGTATTTCCGCCAGCTCAGCCGCGACAAGCCGGGCAAAGACAAGTAGCGGTCAGCCCACTACCCGCACCGACGCCCGCAGATTCGCCACGCCAGCCGTGTGCCGGCTGTCGACCACGGAAAACAGCAGCGCCTCCTCCAGCCAGTCGTGAGGCGTGCCGTCCGGATCGTGCGAGGCGGCCGTCAAAGTGTATTCCTGCGGGCACAGCTCGCAGCGAAATCGAAATTGGACTTCCGCCGACTCTCCCGCCCGCCGCGCGCCGATCGGAGTCTGCTCCAACTCGGTGTTCGTTCCGTAGACGCAAACGCCGATGCGGCTGCGAATCAAGATGCCCGCCACCGGCTCGGTTACCGTCTCCTGAAAGGAGAGCGCCAGGCGCACCGTGACGGCCTCCCCGCTTCGGACGGCCGTGACCGGCTGCCCGTCTTCCCCGAGGATCTCCAGAACCGCCAGCCGGACGCGACCGTCCCCGAAACGGGAAGAAGGCGCCGCCTCGCCCGGGAAATCCAGTTGCCGCCGCCGGTCCGCGATTCGCCCGCGATAATGCGCCAGCGTCAGTCCGGGATCGCCCTGTTCGATCACCCGCCCCTGCTCGACGGCCACGACGAGGTCGCAGATTCGCTCCAGCCAGTCCGTGTCGTGCGAGGCGATCAACACCAGCGCGCCGTCTCGGGCCAGTTGCTGGAATCGCCGGACGCACTGCCAGCGGGCCACCTCGTCGAGCAGGCACAGCGCCCGGTCCACCAGCAGCAGGCGGGGGGCCGAGTCGATAGCCGCCGCCAGCTCGGCGGCTGCCTCCGGTCCCGGTCCGACCAGGATCGCCCCGGCGGGTCGGTCCACTC
>Ga0247727_10006643_pt1 | contig 22596 bp, 17 predicted proteins | sample WisWelCaveWW1625_FD_202498 | JGI IMG/M metagenome (GOLD analysis project Ga0247727, IMG submission 202498) | Biofilm microbial communities from Wishing Well Cave, Virginia, United States - WW16-25 | ecosystem: Environmental > Aquatic > Deep subsurface > Groundwater > Cave microbial mat | place...
GGGGGGGGGGTCCGACCTGTCGTGGCTGCTGGAGCGTCTCGAGCAGGCGGGCTTCGCGCCGGACCTCGAGCGGAACCTGTACGAGCGCCTCGAGCTGTCGCTCGCGTGGGACCTGTCGGGCTGCCGCGACGCGGTCACCCACGCCAGGCTGCCCGCGGGCCGCGTGTTCTACCACCGCACGATTCTGCGCGAGCGCCCCGCCGACTTCGCGGCCGAGGTCCGGAAGCCGATCGGCGCGCTCGAGGTCGTGCCGCGCGCGCGGGCGCATCGCCTGATCGACGCGGCCCGTGCCGCGTTGAGCCAGCGCGAGCGCGAGTTCCACGTGATCGTGCACGCCAACCCCGACGAGGTGTACCGCGTGGAGTCCGGTCGTGGCCTCGAGATCCTGGTGTTCGGGCTGGCGTGCCCGCTGCGCCTCACGCTCGAGTCCGACTACGGCGCGTTGCTCGTCAAGAACGGGGTGCCCATCGGGTACGGGTACTCAGTGCACCTGTTCGACCGCGCCGACATCGCGATCAACATCTTCCCGACCTACCGGGCTGGCGAGTCGCCCTGGGTGTTCGCGCGCTTCGCCTCGCTGTTTCACCACCACTTCGGTGCGCAGAAGCTGATCATGCGCCGCTACCAGGTCGGGTGGCAGAACCTCGAGGGCATCGAGTCGGGCTCGTTCTGGTTCTACTACAAGCTCGGGTTCCGCCCGGTGGACGGTAAGGTGGGCGCGCTCGCCCAGCAGGAAGCGGCGCGACTGGCCCGCCGGCCCGGCGCGCGCAGCGACCCGGCGATGCTGCGCCGCCTGGCGCGGAGCGACCTGGTGCTGCCGCTCGACGGCAGCCGGGCCCAGGACTTCCGCGACGTGGATATCAAGGCGATCGGGCTCGCGGTCACGCGGCTGATCGAGCGGCGATTCGGCGGCGACCGGCGGCGCGCGCTCGCCACGCTCACTCGCCGCGTGGCCCGCAGCCTCGGCGTGCCGCGCGTGCCCGAGCGCCTCGCGCCGGTCGCCGCGCTCGTCCCGGACCTGGCCCGCTGGCCCGCCGACGACAAGCGCGCGCTGCTGGCCGTGCTGCGCGCGAAGGAAGGCGCGCGGGAGCGGCCGTTCGTGTTCGCGCTGCAGCGCGCCGCGCGGTTCGGGCGGTTCCTGGCCCGGTTCCGGTAGGCCTCGTGCCCCGCGTCGTCTCGCTGATCGCCTCGGCCACGGAGATCGTGTACGCCCTCGGCCTCGGGGACCTCCTGGTGGCGCGATCGCACGAATGCGACTGGCCGCCCGAGGTCGCCCGGCTGCCGGCCGCCAGCCGCCCCAGCTTCGCCACCACCGGCTCGAGCCGCGCCATCGACCTCGCGGTCAAGGACCGCCTCGCGAAGGCCCTTTCCATCTATGAGGTGGATGCCGGCGTGCTGGCACGGGTCCGCCCGGACGTGATTCTCACCCAGACGCAGTGCGCGGTGTGCGCCGTGACGCCGGGCGACGTCGAGCGCGCCGTCTGCCAGCTGGCCGGGCAGGCGGTCACGGTGGTGGCGCTCGAGCCCAATCGGCTCGGGGATGTGTGGGAGGACGTTCGGCGGGTCGCGACGGCGCTCGGCGAACCTGCGCGGGGCGAGGCGGTGGTCGAGCGGCTCCGGCGCCGCGTCGTGGAGATCGGTACGCGGGCCGCCGCGCTTCCGCGCCCGACCGTCGCCACCGTCGAGTGGATGGACCCGCTGATGGCGGCGGGCAACTGGATGCCGGAGCTGATCGAGCTCGCCGGCGGCACCAGCGTCGTGGGCGAGGTGGGCAAGCACTCGCCCTGGATCACCTGGGACGATCTCGCGGCCACGGACCCGGACGTGATCCTCGTCTCGCCGTGCGGCTTCGACCTCGCGCGCACCGGGCAGGAAGTTCCGCGGCTCACGGAACGCCCGGAGTGGCGGCGGCTCGCGGCCGTCCGCGCCGGCCGCGTCTTCGCCGCCGACGGCAACGCCTACTTCCATCGCCCCGGCCCGCGGCTGGTGGAATCCCTCGAGATCCTGGCCGAGATGCTTCACCCGGAAACGTTCGCGTTCGGGCACGAGGGCAGCGGCTGGACGCGTCTCTGAATAGGTTGTTCGCGTGCCAGGCGTCCTGAGGGGACGACGGCTTCCGGCCGCGATGGCCGCCCTGCTCCTCGGGTGCGGTCACGCCGAGCCGTTCCGCGTGCCCGACTACGGCACCGACGACCCGTCGCAACCCGGCCCGGTCGTCCGGCTCACGTTCAGTGCCGGCCACGACCGCGACCCCGCGTGGCTTCCCGGCGACAACGGCGTCCTGTACGCGTTCGAGCGCCTGGACCGCCTGGACCGCGACGGCTGCCTGGGTGAGCTGCCGGCGACCGGCGGTCAGCGGCGCTGGAGCGTGTGCGAGGGACCGGTGGCCCGCACCGATTCCAACGAGAGCCTGGCATGGCCGGCCGTCTCGCCCGGAGGCCAACTGGCGTACGTGTACGAGCGGCGCGGCCTCCTCGCGATCACTTACGGTCCCGACCTCCGGCAGTTCATCGTCACGCGACTGGACGACTGGGCCGCGCGCCGATCGACGGTGACGCTGCCGGGGGCCACGGACGACGGGGTGCTGTACGCCAGCGCCTCCCACGCGCGCTGGCTCGACGAGGACCGGCTGGTGTACCGCGCGGACCTCTACTTCATCGCGCGGCCGCCCTTCACGCCGGACCCTCGAGATACGGTGGTGTCCGGGCGTGCGATCGTGCTCGCCACGTTCGGGGCAGGCGGGGCGACGCGCGTCACGGTGCCGGGGACGGACTACGCGTCGTCGCTCGATGTCGCGGGAACGGACACGCTCTACTACACGTTGGGCGGCGACTCCCGTGTCTTCCGGCGGGTCCTGTCCACCGGTGCGGTGGACGTGATCTGGGATTTCGCGCCGGCGATCGCGCGAGGCGTGCAGGTTCGCGGACGGCGGCTCGCCGCCGTGGTGGGTGGGAACGTGCGGTTCGGGGTCGAGTCCAGCATCCCCGAACCCGTGCAACGCGACAGCGGCGGGGTGCTGCACGTCGTGCAGCTCGACAGCGGCACCGTGCGCGCGTTCGACATCGGGCTGCCGATCCGCCATCCCGCGATCGCCGCCTCCGGGCGGTCCGCGATCGTGGAAGCGGCCCTTGGGCGTTCGACGGACCTGTGGTCGGTGGCGCTCGACCCGTGAAGGCCGCCGTCGCCGCGCTGCTCCTCGCGCCGCAGCTCGCCTGCGGCCACGCCGAGCCGTTCGACTTCGGGGTTCCACCGGCCGACAGCGCGTTTGCGCCCGGTCCCGTGGCGCAGCTGACCTTCAACGCCGGCGACGACGTGGATCCGGCCTGGCTGGATTCCACGGCGCTGCTCTACACGGCGGAACGCCTGGACCACGCCGATCGCGACCGGTGCGTCGTGATGCTTCCGGCTCGGGGCGGCACCATGACGCCGTACGTGTGTCCCGAGAGCCTTGGCTCGCGCGATTCCCTCGACGTGATCGAGGCCGTCGCCCCCGCGGCGAACGGCGCGCTGGCCTACGTGTGGACGCGCTTCAACCTGTTTCCCCTCACGCCGTTCCGGGAGCGAAGTCTGGTCGTCGCGACGCGCGCGGCGCCCTTCACGGTCCGGGCGCGGGTCCGCCTGCCGATCCGCGCCGCCGGCGGGTTCGTGCCGCACTTCGGCGCCCAGGACATCCGCTGGCTCGGGCCCGACGAGCTCGTGTACCGGTCGGTCACCCCCCATTACCCGCAGCCGTGCAAGGCCTGCCGGCGTGACGCGGTCACGCCCCTCGAGATCGTGCACGCGCGCGTCGACGCCGACACGCTGATCCTCACGGCGATTCCGGGCACGCTGTTCTCGACTTCGCTCGCGCTCATCCCGCCCGACACGCTGCTGTATACGCTGATGGGCGACAGCCTGCTGTATCGTCGCGTGCTCGGAGCCGCCACCAGCGACGTGGTGGCCGACTTCGGGCCAGACATCGTGCGCGGCGTGCAGGCGGTCGGCAACCGGATCGTGGTGATCGTCGGCGGCCTGGTGGCCGTCGTGGTCATTCCGACGATCGGCATCGTGCAGAACGACGACGGCGGCCGCGTGGTGCTGGTGGACCGCGCGACCGGTGCGCGCGCCACGCTGCTCGCCGGGCGGCTGTACCGGCACCCCGCACTCGCGGCGGACGGGCGGCGCCTGCTCGCCGAATCGCGCAGCGGCGCCACGTGGGACGTCTGGGCCCTGGACCTGCCGTGAAGCATCTGGCGATCGGACTCGCCGCGCTGGTCGCGGCCGCCGCGCCGGCCGCCGCCCAGACGGGCGGCACGCTCGCGGGGCGCGTGCGCGACGCGGTGGCGCTCACGCCGCTCGGCGATGCGCGCGTCGAAGTCCTCGGCGCTCAGCGCGTCGGCACGACCGATACCGGCGGGGTGTTCCGGATTCGCGACGTCCGGGCGGGGTGGCAGCGGGTGCGGGTGTTGCACCTCGGGTATCGGCCCACGCTGCGCGACAGCGTGCTGGTGCGGGCGGGCGAAACGGTGACGCTCGACATCCTGCTGCAGCCGGCCCGCGAAGTGGACACGCTCGCGGCCATCGACATCGTCACCCGGCCCGACGTCGTGCTCGACCCGCTGGTGACCGAGGCGCGCCAGCTCGTCACCGCGGCGGACCTGCGCGCGCTGCCGGTGTCGTCGCTCGAGGAGGCCCTGGCGCTGTCGGCCGGCGCGGTCGGCGAGAGCTACCGCGGCGGCCGGATCGGCCAGCAGTCGTTCATCCTCGACGGCCTGGGCGTGAAGAACCAGCTGGACGCGTCCACCGGGGGCCTGGGCGTGCGGCTGCCGGCGGACCTGCTGACGGAAGCCGCGCTGGTCACCAACGGGTTCTCGGCGCGGTACGGCCAGGCCGTGAGCGGCATGGTGAACGTCGTCACCAAGGACGGCGCGGACCGGCTGACCGGGCGCGTCGCGTACGAGAGCGATCGGCTCGCGCCGGCGTCGTGGGACTACGGGCTCGACCGCCTGGTGCTCGCCGCGGAAGGGCCCCTGCCGGCCGGCATCCGGTTCGTAGTGGCGGCCGATGCGACGGGCCGGCTCGACTTCGAGCCGGTGAACGCGCCCGCGCCGGAGGATCCGCTGGATCCGCGCGGTCAGCGGCCGAACCTGCTGCCGCACAATCGCGGCGAGACCTGGGACCTGGCCGGCAAGCTCCGAATTCCCGTGGGGACGCGGAACACGCTGCGGCTGTTCGGGCTCGGGTCGCTCGAGCAGCGCCAGCTGTTCGACCCGGCGCTCAAGTACGACGCGGCGTTCGCGCCGGCGCGCCGCGTCACCGGCCGGCTGGCGAGCGCCCACTGGCAATACGCGGCGGGGTCGGGTCCTTCGAGCTCGTTCATCGCGGACCTGCGCGTCGCCTCATTCCGGCGCGAGTTCATTCGGGGGCAGCTGGCAGCGGATCCCGAGCCCCGGTTCGGCGCTCTCACGCTGGGCCGGATGCGGTTCCACGGCGAGGACGTCGCGCGCGCGCGTGACACGGCGGCGGCCGCCGCCGGGATCGCCGGCTACGCGGTCCCGGAGCATTCGAGCGCGACGCCGTGGGGCGTGCCCGCGCTGTTCCTGACGGGCGGCGGGCGCGGCGGCCTGGCGTGGAACCGGTTCGGTGAGACCCGGGCCCAGCTCGACCTGAGTCTCGGCGGGGCGGACGCGGACCTGCTGGTGGGTGGCGAGGTGGTGCGCCAGCGCGTCGAGACCTTCCAGCGCGCGGCGCCCGCGCTGCCGGTGGGCGATTCGATCCCGCCCGCCACGGCATCCGATTTCGCCCCGCTCTCGCTCGCGGGGTACGGCGAGGCCCAGTTCCGCTGGAGCGATCTCGGGTTCACGGTGGGGCTGCGGTTCGACCGGTTCGATCCGCGCACCACGATCGGCGGCCGGCAGACGCGACCGCGGCAGGCGCTGAGCCCGCGCATCGCGGTGTCCACGGTGCTCCGGGGCGCGACGTTCGTGGCGAGCTGGGGCCGCTTCGCGCAGGCGCCCGACTTCCAGTACCTCGTGGACGCCGCCTTCGACGACACGGTGCGGACCGGACGCTTCCGCGTCGGCAACCCCGCCCTCGGGTACGAGACCTCGACGCAGTACGAGTTCAGCTTGCGGGCCCGGCCGCGGCCCCACCTGGCGGTGCGCGTGAACGCGTTCATGCGGCGGCTCGAGGGACTGGTGGCGTCGGTACCGTTCGGCCTCGACCCCGACTCGTCGATCTTCGGCAACACCGATTTCGGTACCGTGCGCGGCGTCGAGGTCCTGTTCGAGCGGGAGTTGACCGAATCCTGGGGTCTGCGCGTCAACTACACGCTGCAGTTCGCCGAGGCGACCGCCACCGACGCGTTCCAGCTGCTGCGCCGCATCCGAATCAATCCGGCCGGCGACACGGTGTTCCCGGCCCAGGTCGAGTTCCCGCTCGACTACGACCGGCGCCACGGGATCACCGCGATCGTCCAGGGCCGAATCCGGGAGAGCGCGCCGCGCATTTTCGGCGTGGCCGCGCTGGGCGGTTTCGAGGCCGCCGCGCTGGTGCGGTTCGCGTCGGGGCTGCCGTACTCCCGCACCAACCTCGCGGGCGACACGTTGCTCGCGCTGCCGAACAGCTTCCGGCTGCCGACCCAGCTGACGCTGGATCTCCTGCTGCGCCGCCCCATCGCGCGGCTGGGCGCGCGGGGCAGCGTGTATCTCGACGTCCGCAACGCGCTCAACCGCCGCAACCTGGTGTCGGTGCGCCGCGACACCGGCACCCCGGGGCTCCAGGGCATGGCGCTCGACAGCGCCACCCAGCGGCTCTACCAGGCCCACCCCGAGCCCGTGCCCTACGAATCGCCGCGCTACCGGTCGTGGGCCGACCTGGACGGCAACGGCCTGATCGAGGGCGCGGGCGAGCTGGTGCCGCTGTTCCGGGCCGCCGCGCGGGACTACGGCCAGCCGCTGTTCGCCTACGGCGCGCCGCGGCTGGTTCGGCTCGGCGTCGAGGTTATCTTCTAGCCCGTGAACGTCCGCCGTACCAAGATCGTCGCCACGCTCGGCCCGGCCACCTCGACCGCGGAAGCCGTCGCCGCGCTGATCGGCGCGGGCGTCGACGTCGCGCGCATCAACGCCAGTCACGGCACGCCGCAGCAGCGCGCCGAGCTGATCCGGCTGGTGCGGGCCGCCGCGGTCGCCGCGAGCCGGCCCGTCGCGGTGCTGCTCGACCTGCAGGGCCCGCGGATCCGCGTGGGGGCGCTGCCCAAGCCCGTCACCCTGACGCCCGGCGCGTCGGTAGTGTTCGCGCCGGAGCAGCAGGCCACGGGCGCCGAAATCCCGACCACCTACGAGGCGCTGGCGAGCGACGTGCGCGTCGGGGCCCGCATCCTGCTCGACGACGGCAACCTCTCCTGCGAAGTCACGGCCGTCCGGCCACCCCGGGTCGAGGCGCGCGTGGTGTACGGCGGCGAGCTCAAGAGCCACAAGGGTATGAACCTGCCCGGCGTGCAGGTGTCGGCGCCTTCGCTCACCGAGAAGGACCTGGCCGACGTCGAGTTCGCGAAGGAGCACGAGGTGGATTTCGTCGCGCTGTCCTTCGTGCGCCGCGCCAACGACATGGTCCAGCTGCGGGCGCTGCTCGATCCGGGCATGCGCGTGATCGCCAAGATCGAGAAGGACACCGCGCTCGAGGACGCCGACAACATCATCGAGGCGAGCGACGGAGTCATGGTCGCGCGCGGCGACCTCGGCGTGGAGCTGCCGTTCGAGGAGGTGCCGGCGGTGCAGAAGAAGCTGATCCGCCTCGCCATCCAGCACCGGCGCCCCGTGATCACCGCGACCCAGATGCTCGAGTCCATGATCGAGCATCCGCGGCCGACGCGCGCCGAGGCGTCCGACGTCGCCAACGCGATCCTCGACGGCACCGACGCGGTCATGCTCTCGGCCGAGACCGCGGCGGGCAAGTATCCGCGCGAGGCCGTCGAAGCGATGGACCGGATCATCCGGCAGATGGAACGGCAGGACGCCCGCCCCCGTCGCGACGAGCGGATGGTGGACCGCGGGGAGCCCGCCAGGATGGAGGTCGCCGTCGCGGCCGCCGCGGTGGCCGCCGCGCGGATGCTGCACGCACCGCTCATCATCGCGTTCACCAAGAGCGGATTCACGGTGCGCATCATCGCCGCCAACCGGCCGCCGATGCCGATCCTGGGCGTCACCGAGGTGGCGCGGACCTACCGGCAGCTGTCGCTGCTGTGGGGCGTGATCCCCGTGTACGCCGACCAGCCGCCGCGCTACGAGGCCATGCTGGACGCCGCGCGCGAGCGCATCCTCGCCGCCGGCTACGCGAGGAGCGGCGACCGGGTGGTGACCATGGCCGGCATTCCGTTCAACGTTCCGAGCAACACGAACTCGATCAAGGTCGAGGAGGTGTGAGGGTGCGGTGCGGCTGACCCTGATCGGCACCGGCACCTCCTTCGGCGTTCCCCAGATCGGCTGCGCGTGCCGGGTGTGCCGCTCCAGCGACCCGCGCGACCGGCGGCGCCGGGCGGCCGCGGTGCTCGCCACCGGCGACGCGACGATCCTGATCGACACGCCGCCCGAGCTGCGCCTCGGCCTGCTCGAGAGCGGGATCGGCGCGGTGGACGCGGTGCTGTTCACCCACGATCACGCCGACCACACCCACGGCATCGACGATCTCCGCTCGCTGTCGGGCGGGGGGCGGGGCACGCTCCCCGTGTTCGGGCCGGCCGACGCACTCGATCGGATGCGCACCAAGTTCGACTACGTGTTCGACCCGCACGCCCGCCCGCTGCCGGGCTCGGCGCGTCCGGCCGTGGACGCCGTGCCGCTGGCCGCCGGCGTCGAGGCGCTCGTCGCCGGCGTGCGCGTGCTCCCCATCGCGTTCGAGCACGGCCCCACCGTCGTGTTCGGCTACCGGTTCGGCCCCCTGGCGTACGTGACCGACGTCAAGACCGTGCCCGACCCCGCGCGCACCGCCCTCGCCGGCGTGGAGGTCCTGATCCTCAACTCGCTGTGGTACCGCCAGCATCCCACCCACCTCTCCATCCCCGAGGCCGTCGAAGTGGCGCAGGCCATCGGCGCGCGGCAGACGTGGCTCACCCACCTCACGCACGAAACGGCCCATGCCGACCTCGAGGCCGATCTGCCGCCCGGAATCCGGCCCGGCTATGACGGGCTGGTCATCGAGGTCTGATCGGGTCTATTTTTTGCGACGGAGCGGGGCAGCACCGACCGCCCACCCGGAGTGTGTGATGACCGACATCCTGCAGAAGCTGCTGGCGCCCTTCGGCGGCGGCGTGACGGTGAACGGCGGGGGCGCCGTGGCGGTGCCCCGGACCGCGACCCTCGAGACCCCCGCGATGGACGCGCTGGCGCGCGCGGCCGTCTTCGGCGACGACGCCACGCGCGACGTGGCGCGGTGGCTGGTCTGGGAGATTGGCCAGGTCGCCGGGGTGCGGCCGGGCTCGATCCACGATCTCTACCTGGCCCGGGGCCGCGGCGAGTGCGGCGGCTTCACGGTGCCGGCGATGAACGTGCGCGGCCTGGCCTACGACACCGGGCGGGCGATGTTCCGCGCCGCCACCGCACTCAAGGCCGGGGCCATCCTGATCGAAATCGCCCGGTCGGAGATCAGTTACACCGAGCAGCGCCCGGCCGAGCTCGTGAGCGTGCTGCTCGCCGCGGCGCTGCGCGAGGGGTTCCGCGGCCCCCTGATGGTGCAGGGCGACCACTGCCAGGTGAACGCCAAGAAGTACGCCACCGACCCGGAGGGCGAGGTGGGCGCCGTGAAGGCGCTGATCAAGGAAGAGATCGCGGCGGGCTTCTACAACATCGACGTGGACACCTCGACCCTGGTGGATCTGTCGAAGACGACGCTGGACGAGCAGCAACGCACCAACTACGAGCGGGCCGCCGAGATCACGCGGTTCATCCGCGGGCTCGAGCCCGACGGCGTCACGGTCTCGGTGGGCGCCGAGATCGGCGAGGTGGGCGGCAAGAACTCCGACGTGCACGAGCTGCGCGCGTTCATGGACGGCTACAACCGCACGCTGGCGGTGATGGGCAAGGACCTCGTCGGCATCTCGAAGATCAGCGTCCAGACCGGGACGTCGCACGGCGGCGTGGTGCTGCCGGACGGCTCGATCGCCGACGTGCAGATCGATTTCCAGGCGCTGCAGGATCTCTCGCGCGAAGCGCGCGAGGCGTACGGCCTCGCGGGGGCGGTGCAGCACGGCGCGTCGACGCTGCCCGAGTCGGCGTTCGGGAAGTTCCCCGCGGTCGAGACCTGCGAGATCCACCTCGCCACGGCGTTTCAGTCGCTGCTGTACGACCATCCGGCGCTGCCCGCGGCCTTCCGGCAGAAGCTGTACGACTGGCTGCGGCAGAACGCGGCGAGTGAGCGCAAGGCGGGGCAGACCGACGAGCAGTTCTTCTACACCACGCGCAAGAAGGCCCTGGGGCCGTTCAAGCGCGAGTGGTGGGACCTCCCGGCGGACGCCCGCGCCCAGCTGGGCCGGGCGCTCGAGGAGCAATTCACCTTCCTGTTCCAGGCGTTGCGGGTCGCCGACACCCAGGCGCTTGTGGCGCGTCACGTGGTGCCGCCGGTCCAGCGGCGCCACGAGCCCGCGGCTGCGGCCGCCGCGGCCCCCGATGACGCCGAAGCCGGCGAGTAAGGAGTCCAGGCGATGGCACGGCACGAGGACGACGAGGTGGTGGTGGTGGAGCAGCACGGCTCGGTCGTCGGGCCGTTCCTCATCGGGCTTGCCCTGGGCGGCGCGCTGGCGCTGCTGTTCGCGCCGATGAGCGGCAAGGCGCTGCGCGGCGAGCTGGCGCAACGCGGCCGGAAGCTCGGCGACCTGGCCTCCGAGCGGGCCGAGGAGCTCGAGGAGATGGTGAGCGAAGGCTACAAGCGAGCGCGGGCCCGGGTCGAGGAGAAGGTGGACGACGCGCGGCGCACGGTGAAGGACGTCGCCGACGCCTCGCGCGCCGCGGCCGGCACCGCGCGCGAGGAGCTGGAGCGGCGGCTGGCGGAGGCCCGGGAGGCGCGGCGGGCCGGGACCCGGCCGGGCGGGGAAGAGGAGCCCGTCGCCTAACGCCCCGTGCGGCGGACGGCGCTGGACCGCCTGCGCTTCGCGGTGCACGACGTCCGGAACTTCGTCGGGCGGGTCTACGAGGGCGCGGCCGAAGCCAACGTGCCCTTCCTGGCGAGCGGCCTGACGTTCGACGCGCTGCTCGCGGCCGTGCCGCTCGTCCTGCTGATCCTGGCGCTGGTGGGCCACCTGCTGTCGGTCGGGGCCGACCGCGCCCAGCTCGAGCTCACCGACTACGCGCGGCGCTTCCTGCCGCGACCCGGAGCCGGCGGCGATCCGTTCGGACCGGTGCTGCGACTGCTCGAGGGCGTCGTCCAGCAGCGCGGCACGCTCGGCACGCTGGGCCTGCCGTTGTTCGTGTGGTTTTCGACCCGCCTGTTCGGCTCCCTGCGCGCGGCGCTGTGCGAAGTCTTCGACACCGAGGAGACGCGCTCCTGGCCGGTGGGCAAGCTCACCGACATCGCCCTCGTGCTCGTGACCGGCCTGCTCTTCGTCGGCAACACCGCCGCCTCGGAAGGCGTCGCGATGCTGGCCGGGCGCGGCGGCCGCCTCGGGTTCGTCGCGTTCTTCGGCGCGCAGCTGCTGGCCTTCGCCTTCGTGCTGCTGCTGTTCCTCGTGGTGTTCCGGTACGCGCCGGCGCGCCGCCTCCGCGCCGATACCGCATTCGTGGCCGCGCTCATCTGCGCCCTGGGCTTCGAGGCCGCGAAGCCGGTGCTCGGCTGGGTGTTCACCCGCTGGGTCCGGCCCGACCAGCTCGTGAGCGACAGCACCCTGGGCGCGCTGCTCGTGCTCGTGGCGTGGACCTACTACCTGACGCTCGTATTCCTGGTCGGAGGCACGATCGCGCAGGTCTACGAGCTGCGGCGACGCCAGGCGGCGCAACGACTGCTGCTGCGGTGAGCGGCTGCTTGCGACTGACGGTTGACGGTCGACCGTTGACCGTTGAGCGTTGATTGCCCATGCCCATCGATCTGCGCTCCGACACCGTCACGAAGCCCTCTGCCGCGATGCGGCGCGCCATGGCCGAGGCCGAGGTCGGCGACGACGTGCTCGACGGCGATCCGACGACACGCCGGCTCGAGGACCGCGTGGCCGAGCTGCTGGGCAAGCACGACGCGCTGTTCTTCCCTACCGGCACGCAGGCCAACCAGGCCGCGCTGTGGCTCGTCACGCGGCCCGGGACCGAGCTGGTGGTGGAGGCGGACGCGCACATCGTCAACTACGAGATGGCGGGCGTGGCCGCCCTCGCGGGGGTCCAGATCCGCCCGGTCGCCACATCCGACGGCCTCCTGACGGTCGAGCTGGTGCGCGCCGCGATGCGGCCGGCCTCGCCGCACCTGCCGCGGGTCTCCGCCATCACGATCGAGAACACCCACGCGGCCGGCGGCGGCAGGGTGATGCGGCCGGAGGTCGCGGACGGCATCGGCCGCCTGGCGGCCGAGCACGACCTGCCGCTGCATCTGGACGGCGCGCGGCTCTGGAACGCGGCGGCGGCGCTCGACGTCCCGCTCGCACGGCTCGCGGCGCCCGGCGACACGGTGATGGTGTCGTTCTCCAAGGGCCTCGGCTGCCCCATCGGCTCCGCGCTCGCGTTCAACGGCATCACGCGCGCCGATGCGTGGGAGGTTCGCAGGCGTCTGGGCGGCGGGCTGCGACAGTCGGGCATCCTCGCGGCGGCGTGCCTGTACGCGCTCGACCACAACCTGTCACGCCTCGCCGACGACCACGCCAACGCGCGGCGGCTCGCCGACGCGCTCGCCGGGCATCCCGCCGTGCGCCTCGTCCCGCCCGATTCCAACACCGTCATGCTCGACCTCGTGCGGGACCGCGATACCGCCGATGACGTCATCCGCCGCCTGGCCGAACGTGGCCTGCTGGTCGCGCCCTACGGCCCGAAACGGCTGCGCGCCGTGACGCACCTCGACGTGTCGACGTCGGACATCGAGCAGGCGGCGCGGATCGTCGCCGAGGCGCTCGGCTAGCGGAGGCGAATGCGTCTCGCGGGGGCATGGGTGGCGCTGGGCGTGGTGGCGGGCTGTGACCGCCTCGCCCACCCTGGCGCCACCACGGGGCGCGGCGCAGTTTCGGCAGTCGCACGAGATCCCGATCGGGAGGGCCGCATGGAACGACGTGACTGGCTCCGGGCCGTGGGCGCCGCGGTTCCCGCCCTCGCCGCCCTGACGCCGGACGACCTCCTGGCCGTCGGCCGGGCGGCCCACGCGCGCGCTGGCAGTTCGGGGGAAGGGGCACTGACCGTCCAGCAGCAGGCGACGGTCGCCGCGATCGCGGAGCGCATCATCCCCGCGACCGACACGCCCGGGGCGCGCGAGGCCGGCGTCGCCGCGTTCGTGGACGTCATCGTCGGTGAGTGGTACGGCGCCGGCGACCGCGAGCGATTCCAGCGCGGCCTCGCCGAGCTCGACGATCATTGCCTCGCGTTCCTCGGCAAGACGTTCGTGGAAGCCGCGCCGGGCGAGCAGGACGCGGTGCTCACGGGCCTCGAGGCCGAAGCGCGTGCCCTGCGGGCGGCCAACCCGTCGGCGCCGCGGCACTTCTTCGACCAGATCAAGGGCCTGACCCTGCACGGGTACTACACGTCCGAAGTCGGGATGCGGCAGGAGCTCCGCTTCCACGTGATCCCTGGCCGGTATGACGGCTGCATCGACCCCGCGGCCATTCCCGCGCCAACCGGGGGGGGAGGTCTCTGATGCAGCGCCGCGACTTCGACGCGATCGTCGTCGGCTCCGGCATCAGCGGAGGATGGGCGGCGAAGGAGCTGACCGAGCGGGGGCTGCGCACGCTGGTGCTCGAGGCGGGCGGCCCGATCGACCCGGCGCGCGACTACGTGATGCTGACGCAGCCCTGGGAGCTGCACTTCCGCGGGTGGCGCGACCGGGCGAGGCAGGAGCGCGAGCGGCCGGTGCAGCGCCGTTGTTACGCCTGCGACGAGTGGAGCGAGAAGTTCTTCGTCCGCGACGACCAGAATCCGTACACCACGCCCGACGGCAAGCCGTTTCTGTGGATCCGCTCGCGCCAGGTGGGCGGGCGCTCCATCGTGTGGGGCCGACAGGTCTACCGCTGGAGCGACCTCGACTTCGAGGCCAACGCGCGCGACGGCTTCGGCACCGACTGGCCGATCCGCTACGCCGACATCGCGCCGTGGTACGACCACGTCGAGCGGTTCATCGGCGTGAGCGGGCAGGAGGAGAACCTGCCGCAGCTGCCCGACGGCCGGTTCCTCCCGCCGATGGCGCTCACCTGCGCCGAGCAGTTCGTTAGGGACGGGATGGCGCGCCAGTTCGGGCGCGAGCGGGTGCTCACCATCGGCCGGTGCGCGATCCTGACGACGGAGCACCGCGGGCGCGCGGCGTGCCACTACTGTGGCACCTGCGAGCGCGGCTGCACGACCCACTCGTATTTCTCGAGTCTCGCCGCCACGCTGCCCGCCGCGCAGGCTACGGGCCGGCTGACCTTGCGACCGTGGAGCGTGGTACACAGCGTCGTCTACGACCCCCGGCGCGGCCGCGCGAGCGGGGTGCGCGTCATCGACGGCGAGACCCGCGAGACCCTCGAGTTCCGCGGGCGCATCGTGTTCCTGTGCGCCTCGGCTCTGGAATCCGCGCGCATCCTGCTCAACTCGCGCTCCGAGCGCTGGCCCCACGGGCTGGCGAACTCCAGTGGAGAGCTCGGCCGGAACCTGATGGATCACACCATGGGCGGCGGGGCGAGCGGGACGATCCCGGGCTTCGAGGACCGTGAGGTGTTCGGCCGGCGGCCCAACGGCGTCTACGTGCCGCGGTTCCGCAACGTGACCAGCAGCCACCCGGACTTTCTGCGCGGCTACGCGTACCAGGGCGGCGCGGGCCGCGCCGGCTGGGGCAGGGGTGGCGGCATGGCCGGCTTCGGCGCCGAGCTCAAGCGGGCGCTGCGTACGCCGGGTCCGTGGTCCATGAACTTCTACGGTTTCGGCGAGTGCCTGCCGCGGCCGGAGAACGTCGTCGAGCTCGACCCGGAGCGCGTGGACGCGTGGGGGATTCCAGCGCTGCGCATCCACTGCCGCTGGAGCGACAACGAGCGGGCGATGCTGCGCGACATGTCGGTCGCGGCCGCGGAGATGCTGGAGGCCGCCGGCGCCCGGGACATCTCGCCCTACGTCCAGGACAACCCGCCCGGTCTCACCATCCACGAGATGGGCACCGCGCGGATGGGCCGGGACGCGCACACCAGCGTGCTGAACGCCTGGAACCAGTGCTGGGACGTGCCGAACGTGTTCGTGACCGACGGCGCCTGCATGGCGTCGTGCGCGAACCAGAACCCCAGCATCACCTACATGGCGCTCACCGCGCGCGCCGCCGCGCACGCCGTGGAGTCCATGCGGCGCCGGGAGCTGTAGTGGAACGGCGGGAGTTCCTGGGGAGCCTCGCGGCGCTGGCTCTGAGTCGAGAGTCGAGAGTCGAGAGTCCAGAGTCAGGCTGCCGCGAGACGCTCGACTCTCAACTCTCAACTCTTGACTCTCGACTGTCTCCCCTCGGCGTGCAGTTGTACACCCTCCGCGCCGAAATGCGCAGCAGCGTCGAAGCCACGCTCGCGCGGGTGCGGGACATCGGTTACCGCGAGGTCGAGTTCTGGAACTACTACAACCGCACGCCGCGGCAGATCCGCGATGCGCTCCGCGCCGCGGGCCTCCGGGCGCCGTCGGCGCACGTCGGGCTCGACGCGCTGGAGGGCGACCAGGCGGCGCGCACGTTCGAGGCGGCGCGGATCATCGGCCACCGCTACCTGGTGGTGGCGTGGATGCCGGCCGAGTGGCGGCGCACGCTCGACGACTGGCGCCGCGTGGCCGACCGGATGAACCGGGTGGGCGAGGCGGCGCGCGCGGCGGGTCTCCAGTACGCCTATCACAATCACGACTACGAGTTCCGGCCGCTCGAGGGCCGGGTGCCGTTCGACCTCCTGTGCGAGGCCACCGACCCCAGGCTGGTGCGGATCGAGCTGGACCTGTTCTGGATCACCCACGGCGGCGCCGATCCGCTCGCGTTCATGCAGCGCTGGCCGGGGCGCGTGCCGATGATCCACGTCAAGGACCGCACGGCCGAGGGGCGGATGGTGGATGTCGGCGCGGGCGCGATGGACTGGCGCGCGATCTTCGCGCGGCGGCGCCAGGCCGGCATCCGGCACTACTTCGTGGAGCACGACGAGCCGCCCGACCCGTTCGCGTCGGTGCGGGCGAGCTACGAATACCTGAGCCGGTTGAACGTGTAGTCGAGAAAGCACCGAAGCCGGGGACATCGTCCCCGGCCTCGACGCGGCAGAAACGCTAGCCGCGGCAGCCTCACACGCAAGCCGAGCATAAGCTCGGCGACGGCATGCGCGCAAGAGGCCTGGCGCGGCGGTGCTGGTGGTGGGATTTCAACCCACACGGGCTTGCGCCCTGCAGCGTGTGAGACTGCAGCGTCTACCGGTTCCGCCACACCAGCACCGTTCGACTGCGGACCCGAGCATCCCGAAGGGCGTTGACGCGAACCGCACACGTGCCGCCGACCGCGCGACACGTGTAGAGGGTGGCGCAGCCGATGCGTCATCATGGCAATGCGGTGGGGATCGTTCCTATGCGATACCAACGGTGAAGCGGCGGGCGTGGCTGCGAACGGCGGCAGGAGCGACGGCTGGCGTCATGGCAGCGGGCACAATGCCCGCCCTACTCCCGGGCGAGCCGGCCTCTCCGCAGCGGGTCGGCCCCGGCCGCCTGCGCCAGTCCGTCTGCCGCTGGCCCTTCGCCGGGATCCCGCTCGCCGACTTCTGTCGCGCCGCCGCCGCGATGGGCCTCGAAGCCGTGGACCTGCTGCACCCCGACGACTGGCCGGTCGCGCGCGACTACGGCCTGGTGTGCTCGATGGGTAACACCTCGCGTCGGCGGGACTTTCTGACGGCCGGCATCGCGGACCCGCCGCTGCACGACACCATCCTGCGCGAGTTGGAAGACGTGATCCCGCGGGCCCGGGCGGCAGGGGTGCCTAACGTGATCGTGCTCTCGGGCAATCGCCGCGGGCGCCCGGACGCGGAGGGCATCGACGCCTGCGCCACGCTGCTGCGCCGCGCCCTGCCGATCGCCGAGCGGGAGGGGGTCACGATCTGCCTGGAGATGCTGAACAGCCGGGTGGACCACCGCGACCACTTCGCCGACACGACCCGGTTCGGCGTGGCGGTGGCCGAGGCGGTGAATTCCCCGCGCTTCAAGCTGCTGTACGACATCTATCACATGCAGATCATGGAGGGCGACGTCATCGCCACCATCCGGCGCCACGGGCGTCACTTCGCTCATTTCCACACGGCCGGCGTGCCGGGACGCCACGAGCTCGACCAGACCCAGGAGCTGAACTACGCCGCCATCGCGCGCGCCATCGCCGAGACGGGGTTCACCGGCTTCTTCGCGCACGAGTTCCTCCCCACGCGGGAGCCCCTCATGAGCCTGCGGGAAGCGGTCGAGGTGTGCACGGTGTGATGCGTGGCGAGTGGCGAATGGCGAGTGGCGAATGGCGGAGCGCCGCGGCACGGTCGATCGTCGCCGCACTGGGCTCCGCGGCCATGCTGGCCGGACCAATCGAAGCACGGCAGGCGCCGCGGTTCGATCTCATCCCGTATCCCGCGCAGCTTGCGCCCGGGCAGGGCAGCTACCGGCCGCCCGGCAACGCGCTCATCGTCCTCATCGGCGAGCCCCAGGACGAGATGCGCCGCCTGGGCCGGCTCGCGAACGAGATTCTGCGCGAGACGGCTGGCAACGGCCCGTCGCTGCGGCGCGGCGGCGCGGTGCGCCCCGGGAACATCGTGCTGCGTCTGGCGCCCCACCCGGCCCTCGCGTCCGGCGACTTCGGCGGCGAGGGCTATCGCCTGGTCGTCACGCCGGACTCCATCGCGCTCACCGCCCCCGCGCAGGCAGGGCTGTTCTACGGGTTGCAGACCCTGCGGCAGCTCGTCGCGCCCGACTCGACCATCCCGGCGGTGACCATCACCGACGAGCCCCGCTTCCGCTGGCGCGGCCTGCACCTCGACGTCGGGCGGCACTTCCAGGGCGTGCCGTTCGTCAAGCGCTACATCGACCTGCTCGCGCGCTACAAGCTCAACACCTTCCATTGGCACCTCACCGAGGACCAGGGCTGGCGGATCCAGATCCGCCGCTACCCGCGGCTCACCGAGGTGGGCTCGTGCCGCCGCGAGACGATGGTCGAACGCAACTTCGATCCGTTCGTGGGCGACGGGCGGCCGCATTGCGGCTTCTACACGCAGGACGAGATCGGCGAGGTCGTCCGCTACGCGGCCGAGCGGTTCGTCACGGTCGTGCCCGAGATCGAAATGCCGGGCCACTCGGTGGCGGCGCTGGCCGCCTACCCGGAGCTGGCCTGCACGCCGGGCCCGTTCGAGGTCCATACCCGGTGGGGCGTCACCGAGGACATCTACTGCCCGAGCGAGCAGACCTTCACGTTCCTCGAGAACGTGCTCCGCGAGGTGATGGCACTGTTCCCTTCGATCTTCATCCACATCGGCGGCGACGAGGTGCCCAAACGGCGCTGGCGCGAAAGCCCGCTCGCGCAGGAGATCATCCGCCGCGAGAGCCTGCGCAACGAGGACGAGCTGCAGAGCTGGTTCATTCGCCGCATCGAGCGCTTCCTCTCGGCGAACGGCCGGCGCCTGGTCGGATGGGACGAGATCCTCGAGGGCGGCCTGCCGCCCGGCGCCACGGTGATGAGCTGGCGCGGGACGGCCGGCGGCATCGCGGCCGCGCGTGCCGAGCACGACGTGATCATGTCGCCCACCAGCCACCTCTACTTCGACTATTACCAGGGCGACCCGCGCTTCGAGCCGCTCGCGATCGGCGGTCTGCTGCCGCTCGAGCGCGTCTACGAGTTCGAGCCCGTGCCCGACTCGCTCACGCCCGAGCAGGGGCGCCACATCCTCGGCGCGCAGGGCAACGTATGGACCGAGTACCTGCCCACGGCGGAAGCGGTCGAGTTCATGGCGGTGCCGCGGATGCTCGCCCTCGCCGAAGTCGTGTGGTCGCCGCGGGAGGCGCGACGGTGGGACGCGTTCGTGGCCCGATTACCCGCGCGGCTGCGCGAGCTGGACCGCCTGGCCGTGAATTACCGCCTGCCGAGCGTGGCGGGGCTCGAGGAGGACCGCCTCACGCTCGCCGACTCCGTCGTGGTGCCGCTCACCGCGGCGCTGCCCGACGCCGTCATCCGATACACCACTGATGGCAGCGATCCGACGCCCGGCTCGACGGCGTACACCGGCCCCCTCATGTTGCCCGTGACCGATAGTGGCCTCGTCGTGACCGCCCGGGCGTTCCTCGCCGGCGGCCGCGCCAGCCCGCCCCGCGCGGCGCGGTTCGCACGGACCCGGCATCGCGCGCCCGAGACGGTGGACGAGGCGCGCCTCGAGCCCGGCCTGCGTGTTACTTATCACGAGGCGGACAGTCTGGTCCGTGTGGCACAGCTCGGCGGCCTGGCGGTCTTGCGTGACACCGTCCTGCGCGACGTCGCCCTGCCCGGGTTCGCCCGCGCCGAGCACTTCGCGCTGCGGTACTTCGGTTACCTGCGGGTGCCGGCGGACGGCATCTGGCGGTTCCGGCTCGCGTCCGACGACGGCAGCCGGCTCTGGATCGGCGAGCGCCTGGTGGTGGACAACGACGGGCTCCACGGCCTGGACGAGCGCTCGGGGCTGATCGCGCTGCGGCAGGGTTACCATCCGGTCCGGGTGGAGTATTTTCAACGGGGCGGCGGCAAGGGGCTCCGCCTCGTCGCGGAGCGCGACGACGGGTCCCTGCGGCAACCGGTGGTCGGATGGCTGTATCGGGCGCGGTGAGCGCAATGGTCCGCCCGCCGCATCGCCGCACGTTCGCCGCCCCCGTTCTCTCGAGGAGATCCATGCGGGTCGCGCTCGTTGTCATGACTGTTACCCTCGCCGCGTGCGGCGGAAGCCAGGCGCCGGCGGCCTCCGCGCCCGTCCCCGCGCCCGCCCCCGCGCCGGAGCCTGCCGCCGTCGCGAGTCCGCCCCCCCCCCCGGCGGCCGCGCCCGTCCGTGACCCCGAGCTCGAACGGGAGGTGACCCGCCTCCGGGTGCAGGTGCTCGAGCGGGATGCCCAGATCGCCGAGCTCGACCGGCGGCTTGACGAGGCGATGAATGAAGTCGTGCGCGCGATGGCGCGGCTGCGGACGCTCGCGACTCGCGCGGAAGCCGCCTCCGCCATCGCCGAGGCCGAAGTCGCGGTGGAACAGCTCAGGCAGCGGGCGGGAACGCAACGGACCCCGGAGCTGCAGCAGGCCCAGCAGCTGCTCCGTTCCGGCAGCGCCGAGTTCGATGCCGGCAACTTCGGTGGGGCCGTGTACCTCGCGACGCAGGCCAAACGCGTCGCCACCGTTGGGCGCGGGCGATTGGCGGAAACGGGCGGAGGACCGTCGCGCAGGGGTGAGACGGTCTTCAACGTGCCCGTACCCCTCGTGACCACGTCGCGGGCCAACCTCCGGGCGGGACCCGGCACCACCTTCGACGTCGTCGCCACCGTGGAGCCGTCCACCCGCCTCACGGGGTACGCCGCTTCGCAGGAGTGGCTGCGGGTCACGCTGGCGGATGGGCGGACCGCGTGGGTGCACCAGGGACTGGTGCGCGGTGCGCCGGGGCGGCCCTAGCGGCGGGTCTTCTTGCCGGGCGCTTCCGGGTGGGGGTGGGGGGGGCTGACCGCCGCGCTCGCCGCGATCACCCGGTTCCGCCCGCCCTCCTTGGCGCGATACAGGGCCTGGTCCGCGGTCGAGATCAGCGTCTCGGGCGAATCGGCGTCGGCGGGGAACACCGCGAATCCGATCGAGAGCGTCACGCCGACTGCGTCGCCGGTGCCGTTGGGTGAGAACCGCTCTTCGGCCATGCGCGCCCGGATGCGTTCGGCCACCCGCGCGCCCTCGGCGGCCGGCGTTTCCGGCAGGATTACCGTGAACTCCTCGCCGCCGTAGCGCGCCGCCGTATCCACCTCCCGCACGACCTCACGCAGCACGTCCGCTAGCCGCTGCAGCACGCCGTCCCCGGCGGGGTGTCCATACGTGTCGTTGAAGTGCTTGAAGCGGTCCACGTCCATCATGATCACCACGAACAAGCGCTTGTGCCGCTCGCTCCGCTTCCACTCGCGCTCCAGCTCGGCCACCAGCCGCCGGCGGTTGGCCAGGCCGGTCAGCTCGTCGGTCACCGACAGCCGCTCCAGCTCCTCGCGCCCCTGGCGGAGCCGCCGCACCATGTCGTTGAACACCTGCGTGAGCTGCGACAGCTCGCCGCCGCCCCCCTGTCCGGCCATCGGCACCTCGACGTCGAGGTCGCCTCCGGCCACCCGGTCGGCGGCGCGGGACAGCCGCACCAGCGGCCGGACGATGAGGAGCGCGAGCGCGTAGGCGAGCGACCCTACGCCGATCAGCAGCACCAGTGTCAGGATCACGGTGGTGTTCCGGAGTCGCGTGATCTCGGCGAACGCCGCCGCCTGCGGGATGTCGGCGATCACGCTCCAGTTGGTACGGGCCACCGGGGCGAGCCCGCCCACCACGCCGGTCCCGTCCGGCGCGTCGTACGTCACCGCCGCGCCCCCGGCATCGACCAACCGCTGGAGTACGGCGGCGCGCATGGTCCCCGACCGGGAGCCCGTGGCGGCGAACGCCCGGCCCTCGGGGTCCACGACCGCGACGTACCCCTGCCGTCCGGCCAGGAGCCCCCGCAGCGCTTCCTCCACGCCGCGGAAGTTCAGCCGCGCCGCCATCACGCCGAGGAACCGCCCGGTCGGACTCATGATCGGGACGGCCACTTCCATCGTGGCCGCGGCCGTGGAGTCGGCGCGAAGCGGGTTGCCCAGCACCGCGTCGCCGGTGCGGGCTTGCTGGAGCCACTCACCGGCGAAATGGAGTCGGCCGCTCACACGCTCGCTGCTCGCCAACGTGCGTCCGTCGGGCGCGACCACCAGCAGCTCGTCATAGTCCGGGAATCGATCCTTGACCGAGCCGAGGTAGTCGGCGAGCCGCGACCTCGTCGGCGGCGTTCCCCGCTCGATGTTCTCGGTCACTTCGTACGACGCGGCGAACACGCGCAGGTTGTACAGGCCTTCCTTCAGCCAGAGATCCATCTCTCGGGCCGCCTGGTTGCTCAGGCCGGTCAGCTGCTCGGCCAGCTTGGCGCGGATCGCCCGCCGGTTCTGGCGGTACGAGATCCAGCCGGTCGCGAGCGCCGGGATCAGCGTGGCCAGCAGGGCCAGGGCGACGATGTTGGTGCGGACGCTCTTCAGGCCGACGGCCCGGAGCCCGCCACCGAAGCGCGACTCCCAGCGCGTCATGATGCGAGACGAGCGGGGGAGGCGGGGGTTGGTCACGCCTCAAGATGCCCGTTTTCCGCGGCCGGCGCCAAGGGGGCGACCCGAGGGTCCTCCGCGTTGCGCGGCAAGGCCGTGGGCCACAACTTCCCCCCCCCCCCCCCCCCCCCCCGCCGAGGGGGAC